>Ga0310826_100101_pt1 | contig 143099 bp, 144 predicted proteins | sample WT_ome_FD_201306 | JGI IMG/M metagenome (GOLD analysis project Ga0310826, IMG submission 201306) | Sorghum-adapted microbial communities enriched on wild type (WT) sorghum from Joint BioEnergy Institute, Emeryville, California, United... ... | reverse complement strand
GAAAATGGGTCAAGCCAATCTTGGCTCGAATATGCGTTGTAAAGGAATTTCGAGGTCTTGCGCTCGGTGTTCAGTTTTCAAAGAGCGAGCCGGCCGCCTCGCGGCGGCAGCTTTTATAATATAGCACAGATCGGCGCTTTTCCGCAACACCCAAATCACGGCGTTTAAGCATTTTTCATCGTTTTTGTGCCGCCGATTTCAAACCGCCGTGTAGCGCACTTCCACCGGCGCTCCCGAACCCCCCGGCAGCGCCGGGATCTCCTCGCGGACGTGGCCGCGCTTCACGAGCATTTGCAGCACCAGGGCCAAATTCAGATTCAGCCCGCTTAGCTCCGGGTGCCGCAGAAGCTCCTGCACGGTCCACGGCGCGGCGCGGCTGGCGAGAATGCGCAGAAGCAGCGCGCAGGAGGTCTTCATTTTGGTCAGCACGGCGAATTCGCACGCCAGAAGCAGCAGCTGCACGCGTTTTTCCGCCGATTCGCCGCTTGTGGTCAGCTCCTCGAACAGCTTGTAGATCCCCGGGTTGATCCGGCGGATTTCATGCCAGACCCGCAGCCCCGGATGCAGCCCTTCTTCCAGCATCACGATGCGGGCCCAGTGGTGGATCGAATCGACGATATGGGAAAAGGCGTCCGCCACGCGCCCTTCCTTCATGTCCTGCTTGGCCCGCACGCACATCTCCAGAAAGCGCGAAAACTCGCCGAGCATTTTCCGGTCCCGCTCGCTCTCCGGCCAGTCGGCCAGCATCCGGCGGTATCCGGCCAGCACGCCTTCCGGATCATCCAGGATTTCTCCCCTGGCGACCCAGTGCGCCCAGCGGCCGTTGTCGTCGGCGGCCAGCAGCCGGTCCAGGCGCTCCGGCGGCATCCGCAGCACCTCGATGTTCGCCCCGCCCCATTTCCAATGCTCCGTAACGCCATCCGGAGGGGCGTTCCGGTTGAGAGCGAGCATCAACCCGTGCACCCCGATGGCAAACGGCTGATCCGAAAACGGAAACGGAACCCACATGAGTCCGACCAGTCCCGCTTCCTGCCGAAGGATGCGGGCGCAGCGGGTTCCCGCATCTTCCAACGCTTTCAGTTCCACGCCGGTCAACCTCCAAATTGTTCGCGACCGCACGTCGGCATTGAAACCGCGGCCGGCCGTTTGCCGGCCCGGCGAGGCGATGTGGTATAATGAAGGCGGTCTGGCGGTCGCTCGCTCCGCTCGCGGGCGATGCCCGCAAGCCGGCCGCGAAAAATGTCGCATGAGTAGTATAGTTCTACATCCGCATCCGGTTTCCTGCATCGCGCCGGCCCGCGTTTACGGGAAAAAACGGCGTTTTTTCGGAATCCGGACGGAAAAAACGGAGTGGATGACCATGAAATGGAAAGCGAGCAAAATCACGACGCTGCGCACGCTGGGACTGGGACTCATGATGCTCGGCCTCGGCGTGATGGTGCTCGGAACCGGCGGCATCCTGCTGTTCGGCGATCCCGGCAAAATCATCGCCGCCGTGTTTCTCGTGATCGGCCTCATCGCCTGCCTCGGCAGCACCGCGGTGTATTTCTGGGCCGGCATGCTGTCCACCGGCGCGCCGGTGGTGGATTGCCCCGAATGCGGCAAACGGACGAAAATGCTGGGCAAAATCGACCGCTGCATGTATTGCCACACCATTTTGACGACCGATCCGCAGCTGGCCACCGAGAAGCCGTCCTCCGCGCCGTGAAGAAGGCCCGGCAGACATGTTCCGGGTCCGGAAAGACCTCAAAGCCTGCCGATTACGGCAGGCTTTGCAGTTCCCGGTCCAGGACGTCCCAGATGTCGGAAGCGGCGAATCCCCGCTGCCAGGAGGCGATGCCGGCCAGGCCGTATTTTTTCACGATCCCGATCCGCGCCTTCAGCGAATGTTCGTCCTCGATCCAGATCCGGTAGGTATTGTCCCCTTCCTTGTACTCCGCAAAATGCTGGCCCGTTTCTTCCTGCAGCACCGGCTCCAGCTTCCGCTCCCGCAAGATTCGGCGCACCGCTTCCATCCCCAGGGCCCTCGACGAGACCTTGCCGTCCTTGTCGATGGTCCACAGTCGCGCGTAAAACGGCACGCCCAAAATCAGATTGTCCGGCGGCACCCTGTCTTCCTTCAGGATGCGCGCAATGGCGTTTTCCGCCCAGGGCAGCGAGGACACCGAGCCCGCCTTCGGGCTGGTCGCCCAATGCTCGTCGTAGGCCATGACCATCATGAAATCGACCACGCGCCCCAGCTTCTCCCGGTCCAGGAACGCCGACCACATCTCGTTGCCCGATTTCGGCGTCACGTCGATGGACACCACCAGCCCCTGCGCGTGCATAAGCGGCGTCAGTTCCCGCACAAACTGGACCAGAGGTTCCTTGTCGGACAGGTATACGTTTTCGAAATCGATGTTGATGCCCTGCAGGTTGAACGTCTGGGCGTAGGCCAAAAGCTGCGCGATCATGTTCATGCGCCGTTCGTGCGTGGACAAGGCCTCGCGGGTCAGGTCGGGATCGAAGCTGTTGCTGAACAGCGCCCACACCTGCATGCCCTGGTCGTGCGCCCATTTCACGAAGCGGGCGTCCGCTTTGCTGCGGATGTTGCCCTCCCCGTCCGTCAGCTCGAACCAGGTTGGGCTGATCACGTTGACGCCGGGAAGCGAACCGATTTTTTCCGGATCCGGCGGCACGTTGTACACCGCTTCCCAGGTCAGGTTGATCTTTTTCCCGGTCAGGTTCCAGTAGGAGAAGTCCTCTTCGCGGAAGCCGCTCTCCAGCCGCGGGGGCGGCGAAGACACCGTCTCGGCGCCGCGGAGGGCGACGTGTCGCTCGTCGACGTACCCTAGGTGTCCGGATGCCGTCTGCACGAAGTACCAACCATCCCGCTCCTCCAGGACGACCAGCGCGTCGCCGCTCTGCAGATCTTCCACGATCGGTTCCTTGATGCCCGGGCCGCTGCGGAGCTGCGTGATTTCCCGGGTGACTTCCGCCCGTTCGACGGTGTCGCCCGGCCGGCGCAGGGTGACGATGCCGGTGCCTTCCCCCGTCTCCGCCCGCAGGCCGAACAGCTCGGTCAGGGGCGCAAGAGGCAGGTATAGCGTGCCGTCGTCGCCTTTCTCCGCGGCGAACCGGAGCTCGAACGGCTCCATGTTCAGCGCCGCGTTGCGATCCCCGGGCCTCAGATGCAGAACGTGCGTCGGCGTCGTCAGCACCACCGAGTCCGTCGCCTCCTCATGCCAGACGCCTTCCCCGAGCAAATCCCGGGCCAGATCCAGCGGGACCTTGAGCCCTTCACCCTGGCCGATGGCGCTGTGGCCGGTCCAGGCCCCGTCCAACATGATCGGAGCCGGGCGGACCATATATTCGGGCGTCACGTATTCGCGGTTCGGCTGCCGGTCCTGCCACCACAGCCAGCCGGCTCCCGCCGCGCCGCCAAGCAGCACGAGCAGGAAAAACGAAAGAATTGCGGCCCTCCCTCTCCGGCGCCGCCTGCTCCCGTGAACTCTCGATCTCATCCGGTTTCCTCTTCCCTTTTTCCAATACGACGTGCCAAACGGCGAAAAAGTTACCCGGCCCTCCGCAAAACAAAAAACGGCGCGAAGTCATCCTCGCGCCACGGGTTTACCCGCTTTCTACGCCTGCAGAGAAGCGCATGTCGGGCAAATGCCGTAAACTTCCAGACGATGCCCGTGGATCCGGAAACCGGTCCGCGCTTCCGCTTCCTGTTCGACTTCCCGAATCGGCGGATGTTCAAAGTCGACGATCGCGCCGCATTTTTCGCAAATGGCGTGATAGTGGTCCGAAAGATCGGCGTCGAAGCGGCTGGAGTCGTCCCCGTAGGTGAGCTCGCGGACCAGCCCCGCCTCGATGAACAATTTGAGGTTGTTGTAAACCGTGGCCACGCTCAGGCTCGAATAATGCGGCGAAAGCGCGCGGTAGATCTCGTCCGCGGTGGGATGGCGCCTGGATTTCATCAAATACTCCAGGATCGCATAACGCTGGGGCGTCATGCGGACCCCTTCGGACCTGAGCTGTTCTACGGCTTGCTGAAGCCGATCGTCCATCTTCTGTCACCGCCAAATAGCTGATTAAAATTATTTTAATCTGATGAAAGCAAATCTGTCAATGGAACTCGGGCCCAGCCGGTTCGCCGTCCGCCGCCGCGGAGGAAGTTCCGTAGCGCTCGACGGCGATGTCACCGTTCGTTTCCGCGGTGACGCGGTGCGTGCCGGAGCCAAGGATGCCTTCCGCGGAGCTTTGTTCCATCCGTAGGGGAAAATCGCTCTTCAGGTCCCCAAACCGGTGCTTGATGCGGATCGCCGCATCCGCCCCGTCCGGCAGCCGGAGAACGATGTTGCCGTGCATGCTTTTCGCTTCCCAGTCTCCCGCGAGGACCGCACCGGCGATGGTGATGTCGCCGTTCACCGTATTTGCCCGGGCGCCGCCGCCCGCCTTTTCGATCAGGATGTCCCCGTTGACGGTGTTGCCGGCAGCCTGGCCGGAAATGCGGACGGCCCGGATGTCTCCGTTGGTCGTTTTCAGTTCCGCGTTCCCTTCCACGTCCGAGACCGTCACGTCTCCATTGACGGTCTCGGCAAACACGCCGCCCCGAATCTCCGCCAGAATGATGTCGCCGTCAACCGTCTTCAGCCGCGCGTCGGAACCCAGGGGACCGGCTTCGATGGTTCCGCCGACCGTCCCCGCCTCGACCCGCTTCACCTGTGCCGCGTTCGCGGGCACCGTCACCTCCAGGTCGACGACGGGCATTCGGCGCCACCACCACCAGCGGCTCTCGGACGGAGCCACGGCGGCGATTTCCAACCGGTCACCCGTATCCCGGATTTCCAGACGGACGTTTCTCAGGGTGTCTCCCTTCGCATCTCCGCCCCACACTGTCCAGGCGACGCCCCGGACGGTCAATTCCGCGGTGTCCCCGCTTTGGCGGACGGTGACGTTGCCCGCCTTGTGGCGGATGACAATCGCCGAAACGCCCGCCGGAACCGGTGCGCGGACGGCTTCCAGGTCGGCGGCTTCGCCCTTCCGCCCGGCCGACACGTAGTCGATCCAATGCAGGTCCGGAGCAAGGCCGTTTTTGATCCGCTCCCCGTGCACCAAGAGCATCGCCAGCACGATCAGCAGCGCCGCCCCCAGCATGCCGCCCCAGGAAAAACACAGCTTTCGGTTGCGCGATCGGGCGACCGCCTGCAGCACGATCAGTTCAACGCCCAGCAAAATGAACACCGCCGGCCAGGCGGTGTACAGCCATTTCCACGAATCGATCAGACCCGCCAGATCCAGCGCCAGCATGGTGCCAACCGCCAGCAGCGACACCGCGGCGGTGACGCGTCCCCATCTCATCATCGCCATCGTCCCCCTTGCGTTCGGGAACACGCCATGACCCCAGGCGCTCGTTCGTGCGGTCAGTTCGCGGACACGCGCCGCACGCCTTCCACGCGCCTCAGCCGCTCCGCCAGCGGCATTATCTGGTCGACGCCGGACAACTTCACGCGCAGCCGGACGAGCAATTCCCGGTTCCCCCGCTCGTCCGTTCCGCGGTCCTCGACAACCACCCCGGCCAACCGGACGCCCGCTTCCTGCAACACCTCGCGCAGCCGGTCGCCGGAGCCGTCCTCGCCTTCCATGGCCACCGTGAATTCATGTTCCAGCAGGTGGCGGATAAACCGTCTCTCGAACAGGCTCAAGCCCCAAAGAATCAGGAACGACATCACGGTGGTGCTGGCCGCGGCCAGATAGAAACCGGCTCCCGTGGCGAGGCCGATCGCCATGACGACCCACAGCGAGGCCGCCGTCGTCAGCCCGATGACGGCCCTGCCGGTGAACATGATCGTTCCCGCGCCGAGGAAGCCGACGCCGGTGATCACCTGCGCCGCCAGACGCGCCGGATCCAGGCGAACGTTGAACTCGTTGACGAACGCCGCGAATCCGTACATCGACAGCAGCATGAGCAGGCAGGACCCCACGCACACGAGGACGTGCGTCCGCAGCCCGGCCGCGCGATTTTTCCGCTCCCGCTCGAACCCGACAATCCCGCCCAGCACAACGGAAATCAGGAGCCGAATCAACAGTTCCGCTTCCGAGATGTACCAGGGATTGCTCATGGCGGTTCCCACGCTCCCATCATATCACGGTGTCCTTCCGGTCGGCATCGGTTCGGTGTCGGAAACGCATCCCGGTCCCCGGTCGGGTAACGCCTCAGCCCCCGGTCGGCTTTGCGCCGACCGTGCACCGCGGCAGTCTCGCCGACCGGGGGGTACGCGCGGACGACGGGACCGTTTACGGTCGCATTTCTCAGGATTTATTTGAGCCGTTCCATGAGCAATCGGTTCACCAGGGCGGGATTGGCCTTGCCCTTCGTCTCCCGCATGATCTGGCCTACCAGGAATCCCAGCGCCTTTTCCTTGCCGCCGCGGAAGTCGGCGACCACCTGGGGATTGGCGGCGATCACCGCGTCCACCACCGCCAGAATGGCGCCTTCGTCGCTGATTTGCACCAGCCCCTGCTCTTCCACGATTTGGTCGGGAGCTTTTCCGGTTTCCAGCATCGTTTTGAACACCGTCTTGGCGATTTTCGTGCTGATCTTGCCGGACTCGATCAGGCCGATCATCTCGCCAAGCCCTTTGCCGGTCAGCTTCGTGTCCTGGATCTCCAGGTTGTTGGCGTTCAGATAGCCGAGCAGTTCCACCATGAGCCAGTTCGCCGCCGCCTTGGCGTCGCCGGTGTAGCGCATACTTTCCTCGAACAGGTCCGCCAGCCGGACGGACGACGTGAGCACCCCCGCGTCATAGGCCGACAGGCCGTACTGCGTCATGTACCGCTCCCTGCGCGCGTCCGGCAGCTCCGGAATCGTGGCGCGGACGCGGGCCTGCCACTCGGGATCGAGATGGATCGGCACCAGGTCGGGATCGGGGAAATAGCGGTAGTCATGCGCTTCTTCCTTGCCGCGCATGCCGATGGAGCGCCCCTGGGCTTCGTCCCAGCGCCGCGTTTCCTGCACGACCCGCCCCCCGGAATCGAGGATTTCCGCCTGGCGCAGCTGTTCGTATTCCAGTCCGCGCTGGACGGCGCGGAACGAGTTCATGTTCTTCAGCTCCGTCTTGACGCCGAATTCCTTCTGGCCGTGCGGCCGCAGGCTGATGTTGGCGTCGCAGCGAAGAGAGCCTTCCTCCATCTTTACGTCGGAAACGCCGCAATATTCCATGATCGCCCGCAGCTTCTCCAGGTACGCCCGCGCCTCCTCCGGCGAGCGCAGATCGGGCTCGGAGACGATTTCGATCAGCGGCGTGCCGCCCCGGTTGAAATCGACCAGGGACCCGGACCCGCCCTCGAAGTGCGTCAGCTTGCCGGCGTCCTCTTCCAGATGCAACCGGGTGATGCCGATCCGCTTCTTTTCCCCGTTCACCTCGATGTCGATCCAGCCGTTCCGTCCGATGGGCTTGTCATACTGCGAAATCTGGTAGGCCTTCGGCAAATCGGGGTAAAAATAATTTTTACGGTCGAACTTGCACCACTCGGCGATCTCGCAATTGAGCGCCATGGCCGCCTTCATCGCGTATTCGACGGCCTGCCGGTTCAGCACGGGCAGCGCCCCGGGATGGCCGAGGCAGACGGGGCAGGTGTTCGAGTTGGGAGGCGCGCCGAACTCGACGGGACAGCCGCAAAAAATTTTCGTTTTCGTTTTGAGCTCCACGTGGACTTCGAGCCCGATGACCGTTTCGTATTTGGAAAGGATGGACATGCTCGCGTTCCTCCTTGGGCAAACTCCGGATGACCGCCGAGCCGGATCAGAGGGCCGGTTGCTGGCGGTGGTGCTCCGTCGCCTGTTCGTAGGCGTGGGCCGCCCGCAGCACGGTCGCCTCATCGAAAGGCTTGCCAATGATCTGCAGCCCGACCGGCAGGCCGTCCGCCAGCCCGCAGGGAACGCTGATCGCGGGAGCGCCCGCCAGGCTGACCGGAATCGTGCATATGTCGTTCAGATACATGGTCAGCGGATCGCCGACCTTTTCGCCGATCCGGAAGGCGGTGGTCGGCGCGGTCGGCCCGACGATGACGTCGAACGTTTCGAAGACCCGGTCGAAATCCCGTTTGATCAGCGTCCGGACCTTTTGCGCTTTTTTGTAATAGGCGTCGTAATATCCGGAACTGAGCGCGTAGGTGCCCAGCATGATGCGCCGCTTCACCTCGGGGCCGAACCCTTCGCTGCGGGAGCGCAGGTACAGGTCGGCGAGGCCCGCCGGCTCCTCCGCCCGGACGCCGTACCGAACCCCGTCAAACCGCGCCAGGTTGGACGACGCTTCGGACGAGGCGAGAATGTAATAGGTGGCCACGGCATAGTCGGTGTGCGGCATCGACACTTCTTCGACCGTCGCGCCGAGCGCCTCGAACTGCTTCAGGGCTTCCAGCACGCGCGCCTTCACCTGCGGATCGATGCCTTCGCCCATATATTCCCGTGGCACGGCGATCCGAAGGCCTTTCACATCCCCGGTCAGCGCAGCGGTATAGTCGGGCACGTCCACTCCGGCCGACGTGGAATCCAGCGGATCGTGGCCGGCGATGACTTGCAGCACGTATGCGGCGTCCTCCACGTTGCGGGTGATGGGGCCAATCTGGTCCAGCGAGGAGGCGAACGCCACCAGGCCAAAGCGGGACACGCGCCCGTAGGTGGGTTTCAGGCCGACGACGCCGCAGTAGGCCGCCGGCTGGCGGATCGATCCGCCGGTGTCGGAACCGAGGGCGAACAGCACCTGGCCCGCCGCCACGGCGGCCGCGGAGCCGCCGCTGGAACCGCCGGGCACCCGTTCGGTGTCCCACGGGTTTCTGGTGAGCTTGAAGGCGGAGTTTTCGGTGGAGCTGCCCATGGCGAATTCGTCCATGTTCAGCTTGCCGACGGTCACCGACTGCGCCTCCTTCAGCCGGCGCACCGCGGTGGCGTCGTAGATCGGCCGGTAATTGGCGAGAAAACGGCTGGCGCAGGTGGTGACGAGGTCTTCCGTGACCATATTGTCCTTGATGCCCGCCGGCAGGCCGAACAGCAAGCCGCGGCGCGCGTCCGCGGGGAGGTTGTCCAGCCGCTCGGCCTCCGTTCGCGCGCCTTCCTCGTCAACAAGCAAAAACGCCCCGACCTTCTCCTCCGTCTCGCGGACGCGCTGGAGCGCCGCGTCCACCAGGTCGGCGACGCGCAGCTCGCCGCGGGCGAGCCGGTCCCGAAGCTCGGGCAGTCTCATCCGGAGCAATGACAATGTGCGTTCCTCCTTCTATGTATCCGCCGCTTGTCCGGTACCGCAGGCCCGGCAGGGCGGTTCCGGCGCCGCCGGAGCCCCGCCGCCGGCGCCCCGTTGCCGGGCGCCATGGGTCCGGCACAATTATTCCAGCACCGAAGGCACCCTGAACTGGCCGTCTTCCTTGTCCGGGGCGTTGTCCAGCACCCGGTCGAGCGGCCAGGAAGGACGGGGTGCGTCGTCACGCATGACGTTGGAAATCGGCAGGACGTGGCTGGTCGGTTCGACGCCTTCCGTGTCCAGCTCATTCAGCTTCTCGATGTACCGCAAAATCGCGCCGAGCTGCCCGGCGAACAGTTCCTTTTCCCGGGCGGACAGTTCCAGGCGGGCCAGCATGGCGACGTGTTCGACATCCCGCGCCGTGATATCCATCCAAACGACGACTCCTTTTGCGAATATTGAAATTCATTTTATTCATTATATAAAACAAGTCTCCCGATCTCAATGAGGCACGGCATGCCATTTCGACGAAAGGAGCGTGCGTTCATGCCCGTGTGTCACCCGTTCGGAAGCCACTTGCCGCTTCAGGACTCCGGAACCGTCGAGTTCGCTTCCGACGATCCCGGTTCCCTTCTGGCGCTGGATGCATGCCTGGGAACGGCGGCCGAAGGGAGCGCCGGCGTCCGGCGCGTCCGCTACGGCGGCGCCGATCAGCTGCTGCGCCTGCTGAGCGATCTCGGGCAGCGGCTGACGGAAGACCACCGCCGAGGGCTGCGCTGCCGGATCGTCTACGGCTCCCCGGAAAAGCCCCCGAAACGATCGGGAGACGCGGAATTCGCCGACGCCGACATGCTGTCCGCCTTGCCGGAAAACGGCGAAGCCGGGGGGGTGCCGGACGGCCGGAACGGGCCGGACGCGCCGGAGGACGGGGACGGCTGGCGGCCCGCCTCCGCGCTGCTGGTCGGCGTCGGTCCGTACCTGCTTTCCGAGTGGATTTTGAACCGCCGGTTCACCTTTTATTTTCAGCCCGTGGTCCGCACGCGGGACGGCGGAAATGCGGTGGAAGGCTACGAGCTTCTGCTTCGGCCGCTGCCGGAACAGCCGCCGTTCCGGCCGGCGGAAGTGGTGGCCGCGGCGCGAAGCATTGGCCTGCACGCCTTCCTCGAACGCGAGCTGATGAAAAAGGCGATCCTGCTCAGCAACGCCCATCTGGGGCCAAACGTCAAGCGTTTTATCAATTTCCTGCCGTCCGCGGTCAGCCATCCGGCCGCCGATCTGGACCGGATTGCGGCGCTGGTCCGGGACAGCGGCGGGAATCCCGCCGACTTCGTGTTCGACATCGAGGAAACCGAGCGGCTGGGGGATATCCGCCGCCTGGCGGACATCGCGGCGCTCGCCCGCGAACGGGAGTTCCGGCTCGCTTTGGACGTCCCCGATCCGGCCTCCGTGTCCGGCGGCGAGGACTTCGACCGCCTGCTGCGTCTGGTCCGGCCCGCCTACCTGAAGCTGGGCCGCCGCCGGATCGCGGGCTGCCACCGGGACGCCGCCCGGCAAAAATGCGTGCTGGACGCCCTGGGTCTGGCCGGGCGGTTCGGCTGCCTGCTGTTGGCCGAAGGCGTGGAAGACGCCGCCGATCTGGCCTGGCTCCGCGAAGCCGGCGTTCCCCTCGTCCAGGGGTATCGGATCGGGCCGCCCACGCCCGTGCCTTCCCTCCCGCTTACCGTGAACGCCTGAATCAACAAAAAAACCGCCCGTTCAGGGCGGCGTTTTTTTTGCGCTGTGATCCGGCCGGGTTCAAATCCAGGCCTTCAGGTTCACCTGCCGGATGAATTCCTCGCGGCTCATCACTTCATTCTTCGACGAATCCTGCGGCTCCTCGTTGTTCATGATCCGGCGAAACAGTTCCTCGTTGTGGGTGGCCAGGGCGAAATCGATCAGGGCTTCCCGTTCCACGCGCCGGGCTTCCCTCTCCAGGAGGATCTCCTCCCGTTCGATGTCGCCGGCCGGCACATAGAACTGGCGGTTCAGTTTCGGTACGCGTATTATATAGTCAAAAGCGCTGTCCGCATTGCGATCATACGCAATGACATAACCGTATTCGCCGATCGGAAGGTTTTGCTCGAAACGGTCTCCGACGATGATGATTTTCTGTCCCAGTTTCAGCACGCCGTTTCCCTCCCCCTCTGAAGCATGCGTCCACATGCAAGACATGTATCAATAAATATCGTACTAGAAAGGGAGCCGTTGTGCAAACGAATCGGGACCGGTACGGGGATGTTTCCCGAAAAAAGGGCCGAAAACGGGCCCGTCCGCAACCCATCGTCTCCGCGTGCGGTCCCGGGGGAAGCGCCGGCAGGCGGGGTTTACGCCCTTATCGCAGGGGCAATTCAAAGACCGTTTCCGGTGACACCGACAGGGAGCAGGATCCGGTTTTGGTCAGGACGTACGTGTTTTCGATGCCGACGGCGCCGAGCCCGGGGAATATGAATTTGGGTTCCACGGCCAGCACCATGCCGGGCTCCAGCGGCTCCGTGAATCCCCTCGCGAGCACCGGCCATTCGTCGATTTCCAGCCCGACCCCGTGTCCGAGGAATTTCGCCCGGTCGCGGCCGTACCCCATGAAATGATCCGCAAGCCCGGCTTCTTCCGCCATGAGGAGCGCTTCGAGGTACACCGCTTCCGGAATATTCCCCGGCTTCATCATTTGCTCGGCGCGGCGGAGGATGGCCAGGGAAATCTCGTAGGCCCGCTGCAGCTCATCCGGCAGCCGTCCGATGACCGCGATGCGGGTCTGGTCGATCACATAGCCGTCCAGGCAGCATCCGATGTCCAGCAGGATCGGCTCGTTCCGGCCGATCTTCCGGCGGCTGACGCTGACCGGCGAGGCCGGCGAAAGGCCACGCCCGCCCACCGGCCCGTCGAAACTGGACGGTTCGGCGGCCGCTTCCCCGGAGGACAGAAAGCCGGATATCGTTTCCTGATTGTATCCGCGCATGCGGAAAACGCCGGCGTGACCGCGCCGTCGCAGCTCCGCCTCGACGATTCCCATCGCTTCCAGCTCCGTCATGCCTTCCTTCAGTTCCTGCAGCAACGCCGTCAGAACGGCGTCCGCCGCTTTCCCCACGGCCGCGATTTGCGCGATTTCCGCGGGCGACTTCACGCTGCGCACCGTCCGCAGATGCGCGGAAGCGTCCGCCCAGGCCACCTGCGGCACCGCCTCGGCAAGCCGCAAATACAGCCTGGCGGGCATGACGTCCAAATCCGCCCCCACAGCCGGGCGGCCGGAAGAAGCAAACACGGAAGGATAGTCGTCCGCCAGCTGCCGTCCGAACTGGCGGAACGACCCGAGGGGCACCGCGCGGACGTGCGATTCCTGTTGCGCCCGCGCCAAACTGCGCACCACGTAAAAGGTCGCTTCCCCTTCCGCGGGAATGAACAGATAACCGGCCTGCATCGTGCCCGCAAAGTAGTAAATGCCGACGTTCTGGGTCACCATGCAGCCGGCCAGACCGTGGTTACGCAGCCTCTCTTGCAACTTGGCCCTGCGGTCGGCGAACTCGCGGGGCGTGAACTGTGCGCGGCCGTTTCCGCCTCCGTCCCCGGTCCCGTTTCCGCCGCCTGTTTGAATCCGATTCGCCGTCCCGTCCATGGTTACGCTCCTTCTATGCATGATCTCGACGTAGTCGATTTGTTTCTTTCCCCATTAGAGCAGACGACTCCGCGGCGCGTCAAGCCGGACGCGGCCCGGCCGGCAAAATGACAAAACCTATTGAATGTAACCGAATGCCTTGGGCAGATACAGCGAAACTTCCGGCACGTAAGTGACGACAAGAAGCGCGACCAGCATCCACAGGATGAGCGGAATGCAGGCCCGCACAAGTCCCTGCAGCGAAACTTTGACCGTTCCGGCCGTAATGAACAATACCGTGCCGACGGGAGGGGTGCAAAGCCCGATGACCAGATTGAGCGAAATGATGAGTCCAAAGTGTATCGGATCGACACCAAGGGCCGTGACCACCGGAACAAGCACGGGCACCATGATCAGCATGCCCGCGGTAATGTCAAGGAACATGCCGACCACAAGCAAAAGCAGATTGATGAGCAGGAGAATCACGATCGGATTGTCGCTGATGGCCGTGAACAGTTCCGTCGCCTTCTGAGGCACTTGTTCAAACGCCAGCGACCAGCCCAGGATGTTGGAGGTGGCGACGACAATGGAAATCGCGGCGGTGGTGATACCGGACCGGACCATAATTTTCGGAAGATCGGAGAGCCGGATGTTGCGGGTGACCAGGCCGATGATCAGCGCCACCAGGCAGGCCACCGCGCCGGATTCCGTCGCCGTAAAGAAACCGGAGAAAATGCCGCCCAAAATGACAATGGGAACGAGCAATGCCGGAACCGCCCGCACAAAGGAGAGGAGAAAATCCTTGATTTTGGGCATGGGGAATTTGGGCAGCCCTTTTTTCCGCGCGTAATAGTAAATGTAAACAAAGTGGACGGCAGCGATCAGCAGGGCGGGGAAGATCCCGGCCAGAAACATCGCCCCGATGGACACGTTGGCCAGCACGGCGTAAAGGATAAAGACGATGCTGGGCGGAAAAATCGGACCCAGCGCGGAAGAAGTGGCCGTAATGGCGGCGGCCGTTTCCCGCTCAAAGCCGTCCTTCTTTACCATCTCGGGAGCGATGGTGGAGCCGCGGATGGCCGCTTCGGCGGTCGCCGAACCCAGAATCGCGCCGAGAAACAGGCCGACCATGATGTTGACGTAACCGATCCCGCCGCGCAGATGGCCGACAAAATTGCGGGAGAAATCGATGAGCCTCGCCGTGATGCCGGAAGAATTCATCAATTCACCCGCCAGCACGAAAAGCGGGATCGCCAGCAGCGTGAAATTGTTGATCACCGACAGCATTCGCTGCGGCATGATCGCCAGCACATCGGGGTTGGTGATGAAAATGTGGCCGAAACCCGTAAGTCCCAGCACCATGGCGATCGGAACGCCGGCAATCAGCAGGAACGCAAACAGCAGTGCAATAATGATCAACCGGGCTTCACTTCCTTGTCCTGCCAGGTTTTGAGCAAGTCGGCCACGGCGTGGATGAGCAGCATGAACATGCCGATCGGAATGGAGATGTACGGCACGATCATCGGCATTTTGAGCGCCGTGCTTTTCTGGATCAGCACCGCCGGAGACAGCGCTTTTTCCAGACCGTAATAGATAAAAACGACAGCAAAGATGATGACCACAGTTTGAATGAACGCGGCCGCCCATCGCCGATATTTGCCCTGCATTTTGGCAATGAGCATGTCAAACGCGATCATCTCGCTTTTCTTGTAAACGGCACTCGCTCCGATGAACGTCAGCCATACAAAGCAAAGCTGCGCGAGTTCCCCCGACCAGATGAAGGAGAAGTTCAGCAGATTGATGGCGAAAACCTGGAGAAGAATCACGCCCGTCATCACCGCAAGCAATGCGGCAAGAAAGAAAAGCGATATTTTGTATGTCCATTTGCTCAGCAGTTGCAATGCAGCCCCTCCTTTTCCCGCTCCGTTGGCGCTGCAAAATTACAGAATGGGGTGGGCTTGTCTGTGAAGCAATCAGGCCCACCCCACCATCGGATTCGCCCGTTAATTCAGCTTGCTTTATTATTTCATTTCCAGTACCGCATTCACAAATTTTTCGATCAGCGGGTCTTTGGCCAGGTATTTGTCGAAGATGCCCTGAGTGACTTCAATAAACACTTGTTTTTCCTCGGGCGTCAGATCAATGAATTTGACGCCGGCGGCTTCGATTTGTTGCCGGGCATCGGCATCCAGTTTTTCGATTTCGTCCAGCGTGTATTGCGTCGCTTCCTTGGCCGCTTCCCGCAGGATCGCCTGATCTTCCGCGGACAGCGATTCGAAACGCTTCTTGTTCATCGCGGCCACAGCGGGGAACGAGTATTGCCCGTGAATGGTGACATAATCGATAACTTCGTAGAATTTCTGCGCCGCGATGGTCACCAGGTTCGTCTGCACGCCGTCGATGACGTTGGTTTGCAGACCGGTATAGACTTCCGGAAGCGTCATCGGCGTCGGGTTCGCACCCTGGACTCGCAGGGATTCCACGGCAAGTTCGGAGTTGCCCGTTCTGATCTTCATGCCGGCCATGTCCGCGGGTGTGCGGATCTCTTTTTTGGTGTTGCCGATATGCACGAGACCGCCCTCGAACAGCGTCAGACCAACAATCCCCATGCTGTCCAGGCTGGCCAGCATTTCCTGATGAACCGGCGAGTCGAACACTTTGCGTTCGATTTCATAGCTGTCAATCAGGAACGGAAGCAGATAGGCGTCCAGAATCGGCGTAAATCCGCTGTAGAACGGAACGCCCACCACGGAGGCGTCGACGTCGCCGTTGATCGTCGACTCGATCAGTTCCAGGTCGTTACCCAGCGTACCGGAGGGATAAATCGTGATCGTGATCCGGCCGCCGGATTTCTCCGCCGCCAATTCGGCGAATTTGGCGGCTGCCAGATGCAGGATGTGTGTTTCCGCGAGGGTGTGCGCAAGGGTCAGTTCCACAGGCTTCCCGCCCGATCCGCCGTTTGAGCCGGCAGACGGAGACGACGTGCCGGAAGACGGGGACGAACCCGGGGTTTGACCGGACTGGGAACCGCCCGAACCGCAAGCCGCAAGAAAAACCAGCAACAGCATCATCACAACCGAAACCCATCTTTTCATTGCAACCCCTCCATCTGTCTTTAGTTTTGTTTGGTCAAAGGATTCTGCCGGAACGGCGGAATGCCTGTACCCAAATGTTGCAAACGCATTCATCCTTGACGGATTCAGCCGCACCCGGCTGACTTCAGGGTACGAGCACGACTTTGCCGCTGACCCGCCGCTCTTCGAGAGCGCGATGGGCTTCGGATGCCTGCTTCAGCGGATAGACGCCGTGAATGCGCACTTTCAACTTGCCTTCCACCACGCGGTTGAATACGCCCTCCGCGCGAAACACGAGTTCTTCGCGGGTTTCGGTATAATGGGCGAAAGAAGGCCGCGTGACAAAATAGGAGCCGGTATTGAGCCGCGACAATTCAAAAGGAGGCACCGGCCCGCTCGACATGCCGTAGTAAATCAGATACCCGCGCGGCTTGAGACTCTGCAGGCTGCCCTCGAAGGTCGCCGCGCCGACAGAATCGTACACCGCCTCCACCCCGGCTCCCTGTGTCAGCTGATCGACGACTTCGGCAAAGTTTTCCCGGGTATAGTTGATCACGTGATCCGCGCCGGCTTCGCGCGCCAAAGCCGCTTTTTCTTCGCTGGACACGGTCGCGTATACCGTCGCTCCGCACTCTTTGGCCAGCTGCGTCAGCAAAAGTCCCACCCCGCCTGCGGCGGCATGGATCAGCACCCTGTCGCCCGGCTTGATCGGATAGGCCGCGAAAGCCAGATAATGCGCGGTAATGCCCTGCAGGATGACGGCCGCCGCCTCTTCGAAACCGAGACCGTCCGGAATCTTCACGGCCCGGTCCGCCGGAACGACCGCGCGTTCGGCATACGTCCGGGCCACCGTGTCGCGAACCTTGGCAGCATTGCCGGGATTCGTATATCTGATTTGCAAGCCCGCGGGCGCCGTCGCCCAGGCGACGCGATCCCCGACTTGGAATCCCTCGACTCCTTCGCCAAGCCCGATCACGACACCGGCGGCTTCGTTGCCGGGAATCCAGGGCAATGCGGGACGGTAGCGTCCGATCCGGCTCGTGATGTCCGCGAAATTCACGCCGGCGGCGCGAACCTCGACCAGCAGTTCGCCAGGTCCGGGCGTCGGATCGGGCACTTCTTCGTAAACGAGAACTTCCGGACCCCCGTACTCATGCACTCGTATCGCTTTCAACACAAATCCCTCCAGATGCCAGATGCGATCTCCGCTCGCGAGGATGGGCGTGAAACCGTCCCTTTGCGGCATCGCCAGCTTGTCGCTGCCATGTCCTTATGCTCTGCGCGGCTTTGTATGGAAGCTTGTCCCGCGCCGCGATTCAACGGTTCAATGGAAACCGTGCCGCTTCAGGAATTGTCCGACCGCTTCCGCGAACGCCTTCGGCTTCTCCAGAAAAGCCATGTGGGATGCGTCGGCGATTTCCGCATATTCGGCGTTTTGCAGACGTTTTGTCATACCTTGCGCGATTTCCGGTGTCGTTGAACGGTCATGATCGCTGCTGATCACCAGGCATGGACAGCGAATCTCGCCCAGCCGGTCCAGGACGTCCAACTTCGCCATGGCCAGCCACGCCCATTCGTGGGTCTTCGGGTCGTCCGCAAGCAGCCTCTCGCGGACACGCTCTATCAGTCCAGGGCTCTCGGCCATCGTTCGGGGTGTAAACCACCGATCCAGGGACTCCTGAAGGATGCCGCCCATGCCGCCGGCTTTTGCCTTTTCCGCTCTTGCCGTCATCAGCGCCGGATCGGTCCGGGATGTCGTATTGGCAAGGATCAGGCCGGCGGCGCGTCCGGGATGGGCAAGGGCAACTTTTTGGGCCACCATGCCTCCCATCGAGACTCCGCAAAACACGGCCTTCCCGATTTGCATCCGATCCAGGTAACCGATCACATCCGCCGCGAGATCGTCCAGCGTAAACGGCTCTGCCGGCGGATCGCTTTGGCCGTGCCCGCGGAAATCCAGCGCGTGCGCCCCGAAGCCGTCGGGCAGGAGCGAAACGACGGATTCCCAGAAGGTCGAATCCAGACCGACGGGGTGCATCAGCACCAGCGGAAATCCGTCACCCTGGCGCCAGTAAGCCAATTTGCCGCAACCGGGAATTTCAATATGCCCGATTTGCGCCATTTCTTTCACCACCCGTCACTGCGGTTGAAAATCCGGATCACGAAGCGGCCAAGTGAAGGCTTCGGAGCGCTCGCCTCCCGCTCCAAACTGGACCGCGAGCAGGACGGAAAGTTCGGCGGCCGCACTTTTCAGGGCGGTGACAATGCGCTCCGTCATTTCCTGCTGAAAACGCTGCTGGGGAATCGTGGCGGAAACGGTGCCCGCAACCCTGGTGCCTTCCATTTCGACAAAGATCGGAACCGCAATGCCCACGGCGCCTTCGATGTGCTCGCCTTTGGTGATCGCGTATCTTTGCCTGCGCACCTGCTCCAACCGCTCCAGTAGGCGCCCGCGATCCAGAATGGTCTCGCCGGTATACCGCATGAGACCTTTCGCGATGATCTGATCCTGCAACTCCCGGGGGAAGAAGGCAAACGCGGCCTGGCCGCTCGAACCGGCCGTGACCTGATGGCAATCCCCCACCTTGATCTGATACTGCAACGGGTGATTGCAATGGGCGACATCCATGACGAAGACCTGGGCATGATCCGCAGTGACGATATTCAGCACGCACGTTTCGCCCGTGGCCTCCACCGCACGCTGCAGCGTTTGGTGAATCAGCGCATTCTGGTTGTATTCCCGAAGAACCAGGAGCGCCAGCCGCACCAATTCGATGCCCACAGCGTAGCGGCCGTTTTTCAGCTTCCGGACATAGCCGGATTGCTGAAGCATCGACAAAATCCGGTGCACGGTGCTCGGCGCCAATCCAAGCTCTTTGGCGGTTTCGCGTATGCCGGCATCATTGCCTTTTTCAAGGATGGAAGTCAAAATCAGAAACTCCCGGAGAACCCTGCTTCTTTGTTCCACACCATTCGCCCCCGCTTATCGACAGATTACACTGATCTTACTATACGAATTCCCCCTTTGAAAACGGAATCGGGCCGTCTTGCCCGACCGCGGCCGGCGTCCGCAGCCGTTCCGAATTAACCGAACTTGATCGCGCCCGCTTTCGCCATGCGCTCGATGTCCTCATCGCGGTACCCGAACTCCCGCAGCACCTGCGCCGTATGCTCGCCCAAACGCGGGGGAGGCTTGGGAGCGGAGGACTGCCCGGAAAGCTTCAGCGGATCGCCGACAATCCGGAACCGGGTCCCGCTCTGATGTTCCAATTCCTGCACCATGCCCCGGTGCAGGGTTTGCGGATGACGGAGGGCGTCCAGCACTCCGTGGATCGTCGCCGCCGGAACCCCCGCCTCGTTGAGCCGCTTCGCCAGTTCCGAAGCCGAAAATTTCCGGAAGCCCGCATTCAGTTTCGGCATCAGCCTGTCGATGTTTTCCAGCCGGTCGGCATTGGTGGCAAACGCCGGATCCTGAAGCAGTTCTTCCGCTTCCAGCACGACGCAAAGCTTCCGCCACATTTCTTCCGTATTCGCGCAGATCACCACATCCTGCCCGTCACCGCAGGTGAACGCCCGGTAAGTGGGGATCGAGCGGTGACCGCGGCCCTGCAATCCGGGTTCCACGCCGGAGAACATCGCATAGGCGCCTTGATAGGAAAGTTTCGCGATCTGGCAGTCCAGCATTGAGACATCGATATGCTTAAGCTTTTCTCCGTCCTTCGAACGGGCCCGCTGATAAAGCTGGGCGAGAATGCCGATCACGGCGTACAACCCGGCATCCAGATCCCCCGTGGGAATGCCGGTGCGCACCGGTTTTCCGCCCGGTTCGCCGGTCATGCTCATTCCGCCGCTCACGGCCTGCACAATCATGTCATAGGCCGGCAGCTGGGCCAGAGGACCGTCGGAACCGTAACCCGAAATGCTGCACAGGATGATTTGCGGATTGACCGACCGGAGCACTTCATCCCCGAGCCCCAGACGATCCATGACGCCCGGGCGAAAGTTTTCGATGACCACGTCCGCCTTGGCGACCATGCGCAGGAAGGCATCGCGTCCCTCTTCGCTTTTGAGATTCAGACAGACGCTGCGCTTGTTGCGGTTCGTCGACAGATAATAAAGGCTGTCCCCGTCGATGAAATAGGGCGGGAGCTTGCGGGTGGAGTCGCCTTCGCCCCACTCGATCTTGATCACGTCGGCGCCGAGATCCCCCAGGATCTGGGTGGCAAACGGCCCGGCCAGAAATTGCGTCAGGTCCAGAACGGTAATTCCGCTCAGCATCGCGATCACCTGACCAGCACATGCATCGTGCAAGCGCCGTGATCCATGCCCGCAATGCCGCCGCCGGTGCAATGGGTCAAGCCGACTTTTGCCCCTTTCACCTGGCGGGCGCCGGCTTCGCCGCGCAGATGCTCGGCAATTTCCACGATCTGCGCAATGCCCGTCGCTCCCAGCGGATGACCTTTGCTGAGCAATCCGCCGCTGGGGTTGACAGGGATGCGCCCTCCGATCGCCGTGGCACCCGAACGCAGCAATTCCAGGCCTTCTCCTTGTTTGCAGAATCCCAGCGCCTCATAATAGAACACTTCAGCGCTGGCAAAGGCGTCATGAACTTCCGCGACGTCGACGTCTTCCGGGCCGATGCCGGCGGCTTCGTAGGTTTCTTGCGCGCATCTCACCGTGATTTCGTCGATGGTGGTATCCACAATCCCGTCCTCAAAAACGCCCGAAGTCAAACTGGAAGCGCGGATTTCGATCGACCGGTCGTTCCGGTAACGTTCGGAGGTGATGACGAGCGCCGCCGCGCCGTCCGCCTTCGGACAGCTCATGAGAAGCGTGAGGGGATCGGCGACGGGCCGGGAAGCCAAAACCTCTTCCACCGAGAGCAAATCGCGGAATTGCGCGTACTCGTTGAGGTGGGCGTGTTTGCGGTTCTTGACGGACACCAGCGCCAGATCGGCCGGCGTTCCGCCGAATTCATGGAGATAGCGTTGCGCGCGCATGGCGTAGACCGCCGGCATGATTTGTCCGAGGCGCACCTCGTGGTCATCGTCTTCCAGCGGCAACGCGCCCGAACCGAATCGGCTCAGCTTTTCCGAACCGATCACGAGCACCGCGTCGTACATGCCTTGCGCCACGGCCGACCATGCCTGATTGAGGGCGGACGAACCGCTGGAGCAAGCGTTTTCGATGTTGACGAGCGGCACGCCGGTCATGCCCAGATCGCGCAAAATCCGTTGCCCGAGCAGCGGGCCTCCCCACGCGGAACCGCTGTAAACGGCTTCCACCTTCCGGCTGTCGAAACCGGCATCGCGCAGCGCGGTCACCACCGCCTGTTGTGCCAATTCTGCCTGGGTCAGGTCATATTTCTTGCGGAAAGGCGTCATCCCGATCCCTGTGACATAAACGGGTCTCGCCACGATGTTCACTCCTTCTCAGCAGGTACAAAGCAGTAGGCAACAACAGCTTCCTCGCCTTCGCCAAAGCGGCAAACCGAAGTCGCGACCTTCATCCCGATCCGAAGCTCTTCGAAATCCGACCGAATTTGTCCGAAAACGCGCAAGCCTTCCGGAAAATCGACATACCCGACGATATACGGCGCTTTGTACAGTTTGTGGGGGATATGAATGCGCGAAAAGCTGTACAACGTGCCGAGGCGGCTCATTTCCTTCTTCTCGGGATTCTCCGTGTGGCAGTTCGGACAAAAGCGCAAAGGCGGAAAATTTCGCTTCCCGCAATGTTTGCATTCCGACATCAGCAGCACGGCTTGATCGTCAGACAACCGCTTCCATGAATCCTCATTCAGCTTTTTCACCAGCACCACTGCTCCTTGCTTGTCGCCGATTCCTTTGAACTATTCTCGCTGTCCGGCAAAACGCAATCCGCTTCTTCCATTGCGGAACAACACTTTCCCGGCTTTCCCGAAACCACACTTTCCCGACTTCCGCGATATCGCATCTTCCGGCTTTTCAGAAAACTCACTTTCCCGACTTCCGCGAATCGTCTTTCTTGGTACACTCTCCCCAACTTTCGCGCAACCGCGCTTTCCGTCTCCCGCCGGACAACCCTTCCCGGTCAGTCGTTCCGTTATTCGGAACACCGTTTCAAAACAAGCGCAAAAAAAATTACATGAGCCGCCTTCTGCCGTTCCCGTTGGGGTTGCCGACGACGATAACGGAACCATTTACGGGAAAGCATATGTTCCGTTATTCGGAACACTGTTCTATTAACTGATTATAAAACCCCATCCCGGTCCCTGTCAAGACGCCGCAGTCCGGCGGCACCGCAAGCCAAACGATTCAAGCGCCGCGACGAATCGGAACATCGGATCGTCCCTTGGGCGCCTCCCGTGCGCGAAATTCACACGTGCACCAGCTCGGCGGCTCCTTTGACGTACCAGACAACGGGTTCCAACACCGCAAACAGCCGGGGATATTCCGCCCGGACCACCATCACCACGCCGGGTCTTTCCAGCACGACCCGGTAGTCGTATTCCGGATTGTAATAGGTATAGGGAAACTCGTGGTCCTCATTGATCACGTCGAACACCAGCACGGCGGGAGGATGCCGCAGCGGGCTGTGGGGAAGCGGAAGCAGGTCCCGGTCCAGCCGCAGATTGGCCCGCAGGTACATATCCGCCGCTGCACGGGCGAGCCCGGGATCAATGGAGGGAATCCCCATCTCCAGCTTGTCCCGGTCCGCTTGCTGCGCCGCCGCGTGCGCGGCGCGGTTCACCGCCCGCTTGACCTCGAACAGCAGGCCCATCGCCCGCTCCTCGTCCCACTGCAGCGCGTGCAGCATCCACCAAATGACGGCCATGAGAACGCCAAACAGCAATTTGTGCATGACGGCTCCGCCTCACGCTACGGCACGTATTCGCTCATTTTCATGCCCGACGCCACAATGCGCCCGTCCGAACCCGGGGGATCCAGCCCGATGAGCCGGTCGATGTCCAGAAGCCGCTCATACGGATAGCGAATCTCCAGCCGCAGGCCGACTCCCCGGGGAAGCGGAGCGGAAGGCTGGTCGGCCGGCATGCCGTTCGTGGAGCTTATGTCGTATTCCAGCAGCTCCGGCCGGAACCTGTGGCTGGCCAGCCGGAGCCGCGACTCCGCCACCATGTCCCGGTCAATGTACCCGTAGGCGCCGCTGGCCCCGATCTCCAGCAGATAGTCGGCTTCCTGCTGCAGAAGCGCCTGACGGATCAGCAAGACGTGTTTGTAAACCGGGGAGAACGCCAACCAGCAGAACAGGGGAGCAAACAGGACAAAAACGAGCAGTTGCTTCACGGGTCAATCCGGGAAATCTCGTCCGCCATTTCCCGTCCCTGGGCGTGAATGAGATCCCGCGTACCCCCTTCCCCGCCGACAATCCGATTGTAGAGCATGACTACCGTCAACAGCAGCATCACGGTCATCAGCAGTTGTCTCACTTCGCCCCATCCTTTCCCTTTCAATGTCTTGCAAAACAAGTCTGCACGTCCCGTTCCGCCCTCCCGGCGGTCCGTCGGATTCAGCGCCTCGTCCGGCCTGTTCCACTCCCCGGCCGGCCGCCGGTACCGCGCCTCGTGGTCCGGACTTTTCCGCGTTTCCGCCGACTGCCCCTTCCGAGCCCGGCCGTCACGGGGCGAGGGAGGCGATGGTGTCGTTGGCGTAATTCCCTTGGGCCTCGATGCGGGCGCGGGTACCGGTGTCATCCTTGGCGATGATGTTCTGGAACATGACCGCCACCACGAGCAGCATCATGACCGAGATCAAAATGTTGCGCATCTCCTTTTCAACCTCCTTTCTCCAACCAGCAGTCAGTCTTTCAGGCCTGCAACGCGTCGAACAGCGCCTGCGCTTCCCGGATCCACGGGTACAGGAACACGTGAAACATGTACAGAACCGGAATTCCCGCCAGCACGAACAGGCCGTAGGAGGCCATCTCCCTGCGGCTTTCCCGGGCCAGGCGGATTCTCTCCTTGTAGTCGTCCACCAGCTGCCGCAGCATGGCGTACACCTCGTCTTCTTCGTGCAGGCGAAGCGTCCGGACGGTTTCCGCGAATCCGCGCGCTTCCTCCGTGCCAAGCCTTGCCTTGAACCGTTCGAGGGAGGCGTCGGGATCCTGATACCATTCGTTCAGGAGAAGCTGCAGATCGCTGCGGATCAGGCGGGCGTACGGAAGGCAGCGCATGAGCTTGCCGTGCAGGTGCAGTCGCGAACCGGAGAAGTAAAGCAGCCCACGGCTGACGGCGACGATATCGCCGCGAATGCGCTCCTCGCGGTACCTGCGGAAGGCGCCGAGCGCCGCCCGGTCCGCCAGCGGCGCCAAAGCCGCGAGGGTCGCGGCCATGGCCAGCGGCCAGGCGACGCCCAACGGCGCCCGCCCCGAAACCAGCGCCAGCCACGCGGGTCCGGCAACCAGCAACCCCAGCGTGATGGCGGTGCGCCTGGCGGCCAGGTATACGCCGGCGGACCAGCGCAGGCCGCATCCCGCCAGCAGCGATCGCCGCTGCCTGAGCGCCGCGCTTTCCCGGTCGGCCCGGAACAGGGCCAGCCACCAGCGCGGCGCCGGCGGACGCCGCCACGGAAACCTGGCGGCCCGCCAGCGAGGCGCCCGGGAAAAGGCGACGCGCAGCAGCATGTAAACGCCCGCCCCCGCCGCGGCCAACTGCGCCGTCCATCCGGTCAGCCGCCAGAGCCAAAGCTCGTACTCCCCCATCCCGTCGTCTCCTTCACAACTTTCTCCTGGACAGATACAATCCCATGAGCAGCGAACCGAACAGGAGCACGAAGGCGTTCAGGAGCAGGTCCCTGCCGCCAGGGTCCTGCAGGTAATACCGGTAGCTGGCCTCGGGATTCAGTCGAAAATTGACCGCCATGAACACCAGGAGAAAAATTCCGGGCGCAAAATTCGCCAGCCGGATCTCGAGCAGCCGGTGGCGTTCCTGCTGGTCCGCCAGCTGCGACTGGCGCATGTCCGCAATCAACTCGCGCAGATTGTCCGCCACCGAACCGCCTTCCGTCAGCGCCACCCGCAGAATGCCGGCGAAATAGTCGGCCCAGCGGTGCCCCACCGCCAGCGTGAACCGCCGCAGGCTTTCCTCGGCGTTGCCCCGGACGGACAGGTTCCGGTCGAGCTGTTCGAAGACCGCCTGGATTTCCGCGGGCAGTCTACCCTCTTCCACCGTCTGGCGCAGCGCCGTCCGCACCTGACGCCCGCCGGTCACCAGGTAGCACTGGTAAAACAGCTCCACCGCCGGTAAAAAGTCGAGCCGGGCCGCCATCTGGCGGCTGACCAGCCGCATGCGCAGCACCACATAAGGCAACAGTCCGAGCATGACCATCAGCACGAGGGTGGAACGCGCATTCCGGAAGAAGAACACGCCCGCCGCGACGCCGGCCGCCGCAGTGAAAGCGGACAGTCCGGCAAAGGTTTCCGGCCGCATCGGCCACCCCACAACCGACAGCAAGTCCGCCAAATGTTCGTATGGGCCCTGGAACCTGGCCGCAGCCCTCTCGAACAAAGCCGCCCATTCGCCGCGCCGCCTCCGGCGCAGCCGCTGCCGGCCGGAAAAACGCCGCCACCACAGCTCCAGCCAGAAGCGGAGAAACACGTACAGCAGCAGAAACAGCATGACCGCGACGGCCGCCACGCCAGCTTTCAGCACGGTGTCACGCCTCCCCTTTCCAGCAGCATCCGATAGCCTTCGGGATCCCACCGGCGAATTCGCTGCGACGCCCGTGCCGAAAACGGCATCGGAAATCGCCAGCAATCCGCCGCCTCGTCGTACAGGGCCAAATCCCGCACCGTAACCAGGCCGCCCCTGTACTCGAGTTCGCCGATCCGCACCAGCTTGCGCCGGTCGCCCACCAGCCGCATTTCCATGCCGATCTGCGTCACGTGCTCGACAATGCGCCTCAGCAGCCGGTCGGGGTTCATGCCCCGGCCGTCCAGCATGCACATGTCCGTAATCGCGTCGGGCACGTCTTCCAGGCTGTTGGCGTGGACGGAAGTGATGCTGCCCTCATGTCCCCGGGTGCAGGCCCGCACGTAAAGGTTCGCGTCTTCGTCACGGATTTCCGTATGGCAGATGCGGCTGGGCGACTGGCGCAGGGCCAGCTTGAACGCCTGGCGGGGGCCGTGCAGGGGATCGTCCTCGTCGATTTCGAATTCCACCACGTTTTTCTCCGGGAAATCCCGTTTCAGCATGAGCTCGAACCGGCTCTCGAAGGTAACGATGCGTTCCTCGTCGGGAATTTCCGCGAGGAGCGCCTTGATGAGATGGGTTTTCCCCGTGTTAGTGGCGCCGATGACCACCATATTGAAGCGGGAACGGACAATCACCCGCAGCAGCCGGAACACTTCCTCGTCGATGGTGGCGTATTCGGGCCGGCACAGCGCCTCGAGGCTCAGATGTTTCACCGTGTAAAAGCGGATGGTCAGCGTGGGGAGCGCGGTGAATCCGAAGCCCGTCATCGTCACCCGGGAGCCGTCGAGCAGGCGCACCTCCGCCCACCGCTTGCGGGGCGAAATCCGGTCGTTGTTGAACAGGACAAGGTTCTGCTGGATTCGCTCCACCTGTCCGATATGGTCGAATCGGTACGGCGAAATGGTCACCCGGCCGCCGCGCACCTCGAAGATTTGCGTCCCCACCACCTGGATTTCTTCCAGATCGGCGCGGTCGCGCAAAATGAGCTCCAGTACATTCATGCCGATCACTTCTGCGAACAGCGCTTCCGCCAGCGAACCGTACGGAAGGGAGCCGAGGGGCAGATGGTTGAGCTTCCGCTTGATGATCCAGTCGGAAATGAACGCCAAAATTTCCGCGCGCTCGGCGGGAAAGCCGATGATGGCGCGGTTCAGCTTCTCCGTGTAACGCCGGCGCTCTTCCTCGTTCCAGCCGCGCGGCACCGCCAGAATATGCCGGATTTCTTCGGTGAGGGCGCGGATGTCGGCCAGGGCGCGCCCTTCCCCGTCTCCCGGCGCGTCCCTTTCGCCGCTGCCGCTGATCTGCAGCAGGGCGGCATAGGCGGAGGGCGAAAAGCGTTTCCCGGCGTCCTCCATTGCAGCGGGCTGCGGGCGCGCCGCGTTCACCGCGTATCCGTCCGCGCGCCCCGTCATGTCTTACCGCCCCGTTTGTCCGTCGGTGCCCGCAGCCACCAGGGACGCGGCATGCGATGCCTGTCTATCCGCCGTTCCCCGTCCGTCCAGCCCAGTTTCCGCATCAGCGGTTCCGCCACCACGTCAAACGCGGCCGCGCGGCGTTCGTCGGCCAGCCACTCGTCCAGTCTGCCGCTGTCCAAATGCACCCCCAAACTCTCGTCGGCCTTCAGTTCCGAAACGCCGGAGCTTCCCGTTTCCCTCAGAATTTCCTTCAGCCCGAACCCTTCGGACATGCGGTCGGAACGCCGCAGCACCACCAGGTGGAACTCCCCGGGGCGGACGCCGAACTGCGGAGCGATCTGGCCGATCCAACGGTAAACGTCTTCCCGAAAATTCGTAAACTGCCCCGTCGTGACCAGCAAGCGATGTTCCGCCATGCGCACGGCGCAGATGGTGGCGGCGTTGTCCCAGTACGCGCCCGTGTCGGCGACGACGGCGTCGAAGGCTTCGCGGGCCGTCCGCAGCAGATGTTCGATCTGCCCGGGTTCGTAGTATTCGGCCTGGTCCCGCGGGAGATTGCCGAAAAGCACGTGCACGCCGCGCAGGCGGGGAGGCACCTGCGCATAGGCCCTGAGCTTGTCCGCGGTCAGCGTGCCTGCCCGCAGCTCCGGCCGTATGGCGTCCAGGGTCACTTTCGGCTCGTCCACCCCCAGGTAAAGGTGCGTCTTGGCGCTTTTCAGGTTCAGGCACAGAAACCCCATCCGCTTGCCGGTTCGGGAGGCCAGCCGAAAGGCGGTGCCCAGCGCGGCGACGGTGGTTCCGATGTTGGGCGTCGATCCGGTGAAAGCGATCAGCGGACCGCTCATGACGACATCCCCTCCTTGGCCTGAAGAGTCTGCTCCCGGTGATCCTGTTCCTGGCGGAACGGCGCGAACGCGTCGAAGGCGATGACGAGCTTGGCAGTGCCGTCCTTGCAGGCGGCGTCCAGCATCAGCCACTGCTCTTCCGTCAGGTTCAGGTTGATCGCGTCGATCGCCCCGTTGGCGTCGCGGCGGGATGCGTACATCTTCTCCTTGTCGCCCTCGGCCAGGGACAGCAGATTGGGATTTTTCGGGTTGTCCAGCTCCACATTTGCCGCCGTCTTGACCGCCGCCACCCGCACGGGTTCGGGAAACAGGCGCCGCGAAGGCCCTTGCTCGTCCGACAGATAGACCGCCACCAGATCCCCGGCCCGGATGCCGTTGGACACCGCCTTGATGTATTCATTCGGGATCCGGAAGGTCGCCTCGCCTGGACGCGGCAGCAGACCGAACCTGTCAAGCTTCCACCTGAGCAACGGCTCCCGGCTGCCGAGGGGCACCGTTGTCTCCCAGCCGACCGCCTCGTCGGCGTCGAATATCATCTCCTCCGTGACGGCCCCGCGCGGCAGGGGAATTCTGATCAGCATCTCCGCCCGGAGCGTCGCGCCGGCCGGCACAAACTCCCGGGCGGCGATCACGTCCACCGTCTCCTGCAGCCGGATCTGCCTCAGCTGAAGGAGATAGATTCCATACACCAGCAGCCCCGCCAGCGCGGCCGCCGTCAGGCTCAAAGCGGCTTGTCGTCTGCGGCTCACCCCGCCGCCTCCTTTCCCCGCGAAAATAAAAACGCAGACGCGGGAGCGATCGCTCCGGCGCCTGCGTGCTTCGCAGACGTTATTTCGTTCCTATTGAGTTTTCCAAGGACAACTCCATATTACCATTCGAAGGAAAACTTGTAAAGAGGAATGCCCCGCAAGTCCGTCAGAAGACGGCACACATCCCCGAAACCGCCTCCATCGCGGTCTGAACCCGGTCTAACGGACCATATGTCCGCCAGAAATGAAAAGCGGCCCTCTTTGGGGCCGCTAACGGACTGTATGTCCGTAACAATCCCGCTCGGGGTTACGGGTTACGGGGTTACGGGCTTCCGCAACCCATCGCGTCCGCCACGGTTCTTCGGGCGATCCCGCGAATCCCCCGGGCTCATGCACAGGGCCTCAGGATCCCCCCGGCATCATCCGCACATACGGGTTTTCCCGCTTTTCCTCTCCGATGGTCGTGGCCGGCCCGTGCCCCGGAAACACCCGGACGTCGTCCGGCAGGGCGTACAGCTTCCTGCCGATCGAACGCCCCAGCGCCGCCGGATCCCCTCCCGGCAAATCCGTCCGCCCCACGGAGCGGCGAAACAGCACATCCCCGCCAAAAAGCAAATCGCCGCAAAGAAAACCGACGCTGCCGGGCGAATGGCCGGGAATGTGCAGCACCCGGAACGTTTCGCCGATCAGCTGGAGGGTGTCCCCGTCGTTCAACTCCCGGTCGGGCGGATCGGTGGTTACCGGCGGCGTCACTTCCGGCCACCGGGTGGAACCGTTCAGGCGCGGGTCGCCCAGCCAGTCCGCTTCCAGCGGATGCAGCCAGACGGGACAGCGGAACGTTTTGCGCACGAGATCCACGCCGCCGATGTGATCGAAATGCGCGTGGGTGAGCAGCACCGCTTCCACCGTCAGGCCGTCCAGCGCGTCCAGCAACACGTCTTCGGGCGCGCCGGGATCGATGACGACCGCTCTTTTTTCCGCCTCGTCCGTCAGCACGTAGCAGTTCGCGGCGATCGGACCCAGTTCGAATCGGCGTATTTTCGGCATGGCTCACGAACCCTCACATTCTGCCAACCGGGCTTTCGGCTTCCGAAGCTCAGCCCGTCTGTTTCGATCTGCGGCGCACGGCCTGAATAAGAAAATACAAAATGAGGACCGCGAGGGCGATCAGCACCAGGGGCTGGACGTATGGCGCGGCTTTCTCGTCGATTTTTTCCCATTGGTCCCCGAGGGTCCAGCCCAGCCATACGAACAGAAGGCACCAGGGGATGGACGCCAGCAGGGTAAGCAGGCTGAACAGCCCCAGATTCATGCGCGCCATGCCCGCGGGTACGGACACCACCTGCCGCATGACCGGCAAAAACCTGCCCGTAAACACGATGACGGGACCGTACCGCTCCACCCAGCGTTCCGCCAGTTCGATGTGGCTCTGTTTCAGACGCAGATATTTTCCGTACTTCAGCAAAAACGGCCGGCCGCCGTACCGCCCGATGGCGTAAAGAATCCATTGCTGCAGCATGGCGCCGATGGTGCCGCACACCACCGCTCCAGCAAAGGTAATGCGGCCCTGCGATACAAGGTAGCCCCCGTAAGACAGCACGATCTCGCTGGGAATCACTTCCACCGCGAGCCCGACGATGATGCCCCAGTAGCCGAGACTTTCCACCCAAACGAGGAGCCGGCCCAGCCACTCGTGAACGGCGTCCATAAAACCCAATATTATCGCCTTCCCATACCGAAAACCTGGCTACCATTCTATCATACGCCGCGAGCCGTTTCCAACAGACCCGGCTTGCCAAAGCCGCAACAGCATCTGCCTGCCGGAGCCGTTCGAACTGCCCCCGGCTTGTCATGCCGGGACAGGCGGACGCATAGACTGGCTTTGAGAAAACATGCCCTACGGGAGGAAGTCGCCATGCGCAAAGTGATCTTTGTAAAAAAATCGAAGTTTATCTGGACGATCGCCACCGTCGTTCTCGTGGTGACGGCCGGGGCGTACGTGGGATGGCGCCTGTCGGAGGCCGCCTCGAAACCGGCTTCGGCGGAAGCTTCGCGCGTTATCCATCTGGTCACGGGAGAGTTCGTCGCCACGCTGGACAACGGCAAAAAAATCGAGGTCTACCGCTGGGACCCCGGCACCGTGATCGTGCCCAAAGGAGAACAGGTGGAACTTCGCATCACCGGCGTAAGCGGCGGGTCGCACCCGTTCATCATCGAGGGACTGGGCGTGACCGGCGAGGTGCGCAAAGGAAAAACGGCCGTCGTCCGCTTTGTCGCGGAGAAGGCCGGTACATATCCGATCATCTGCCAGACGCACACCGACTCGCTTTCCGGCGGACCGATGGTGGGCTATATCGTCGTGCAATGAGCCGCGGGAAGTGAGGCGCAAGCCGGGCCGCCCGGTCACAGCTCGCTGAGCTCTTGTTCTTTTATGAGTCTCTCCCGCCTCTTTATGTATCCGTCCACCTGCTGGCGCAAAACGAACGCTCTCAGCTGGCGCAGCACTTCCTGATCCTCCAGCATGAGGCGGGCGCCGCACAGCCAGTTTTCGTTCTGCCACTCCCGCCGCACGATGACAAGGTCGCAGGAAAACTCAAACTCGATCCTGACGGTCGCATGGAACCGCGCGCCTTCAATGAAGATCGGCAAATTCGGCGCGAAGAACCCCAGTCCGGCGACGCTGATGTCCTTGAGCCGCACCTCGACCGGCTCCCCGGGAAGCCGGCCGCCGGCAACTCCCGCCGGTTGGGCGACGGCGACGAGCGCGATGCCGTCCGCATACACGCGGACGTGTTCCCGCTTGTCCCCGAATTTCATCGCAAGGGCGGGCGGCTGGAAAATCGCAATGGCCCCGTGATACTTTGCAATGACGACCGATTGGAACGTTTGGATGCCTGCAGGAGAATAAATGGTCACCTTTACCGCGTCACCCAGCTGGAACCGTTCGAAATCGCTCAATTCGACTTCGAACAGTTCCCCTTCCACGCCCGTTATGATTCCGGTCGACACGTAGTTCTGATTCAGCTTTTCCACCACGGACTTGCAGTTCAGCAACGTACCGAGCGCCAGCGGGGCTCGCATCATTCCACTCCTTTCTGGCCATCCCAAACCGTCATTGCCCTTGCTCCATTCCTGTGACAATCGAACTGTCGCCGATGGATTCGAGAGGTTGTCCGCGCTCGCAACTCCCGTTCAATTGGCGATCACGACGCGGTTGCGGCCGCCGTTTTTGGCCTGGTACAGGGCGGCGTCCGCGCGGGCGAACAGGCTGCGGAGGAAATCGCGCACTTCCTCCACCGGGGTTTCGTACGTTTCCGCGGACGCGATGCCGACGCTGATCGTCACGCGGATGGTCACCACCTGGCTGCCGATATCGGTCGGGATTTGCGCAACGGCCCGCATGACGTCGTGGGCCAATTCCTCCGCTTCCCGGCTCCCCGAGCCCGGCAGGTAGATGGTGAACTCCTCTCCGCCATACCGGGCGAGGACATCCGACGGACGCAAAATCCCCCGCACCGCTTCCACCGTGGCGATGAGCACCTGATCGCCGACCAGGTGGCCGAATTGATCGTTGATTTTTTTGAAATGGTCGATATCAAACAGAATGATGCTGAACGGCACCTGATCCCGGATGTGGTCCACCGCTTCCTTTTCCAGCTTCTGCATCAGGTAGCGCCGGTTGTAGCACCCCGTCAGGCTGTCCGTGATGGCCATCTCTTCCAGCTTCCGGTTGGCGAGGAACAGCTCCTCCTGGGTCCGGATCAGCTCGAGGTTGCGCTCGTGCAGCGTCTCGTTCTTGCGGTTCAGGTCGTCGACCAGCTTGCGCAAATCCGTGACGTCGTGGAAGGTGATGACGCGGCCGATCAGATCCATGCGGTTTTCCAGAATCGGCGCGATCTGGATGTTGACGTGCCGCAAGCCGCCTTCGCGGATCGAGATTTCGATCTGCATCCGTTCGCCCGGGTTGTGGCGAAAACGGTACAAAAACTCCGTCACTTCCCCCTTCGTCTCGAACGGCGCGAGGAACGCTTCCAGGTCAAACAGTTCGCCTTTTTTCACCTGCACGAAGGTTTGCAAACCGCGGTTGGATTCCAGCACGCGGCCGTCCGCGTCGAGCACGAGAATGCCGGTGTCGATGAATTCAAAAACGTCCTTCCTCGCCAGGCTCAGCAGGTCGAAATCGTTCACGCGTCGAATCGCCAGCATGAAGCAGGGCACGGACAGCATCAGGCCCAGCGAGGTCAGGCCGACGACCTTCGGCGTCTGCCCCTGCGAAATCACGTTGAACACGAGATCGAACCCGCCCAGACCGGCCAGCAAAAGCATCCCGACCAGCGGTACGATCCATTGCTTTCGCCTGTGGGCGTTCGCATCCCGAACCAGCGCCTGGAACAGCCGGTTCAACGCCACGGCGAAATAGGCAAAGAGAACGGCCGCCACAACCCCGAACAAATATCCGTAATCCCACCCCGGGGATTCGGCGGGAGCGGCGAAAGTTCCCCGGGGATTCCACCAAACCAACGCCGCGCACAGGAACGCCGGAACCATGGCGGAGACGGTTCGGAGCGACGGGCGCCAGCCTGGCTGCGTCAAATATTGGGCCAGCATGAGCCATCCCGGTCCGATGAAGCACAGCGCAAATACGCCAAGCTGCAGGCCGTATGTCCGGACGGACTCATCATGACCCGCATAGGAAACAAAATGCCCCAGTGGCCAAAAAAGCGCTACAAAATGAAACGCTACGTAAACCTTGTACGCGTGCGTCAACCGGCTGCGGGCATATGCAAGGATGAGAAGAAGAAACAGCACGGAAAACGAGAGCAAGTCGGGCCACAGGAGTCCCAAATCGGCTCACCTTTTCGTGGTACCTTTGATACAAGGGAATTGATTCCGCTTTCACAGACCCTTTCAGCATCGGCCGGCGAAATCGAGAATGGCGTCCGCAAAGGCCCGCGGCGTCTCCAGCATCCCCATGTGCCCCGCGTCCGGCAACTCGACCTTGACGATGTGGGGGCCGTCAACCGGAAAGCGCCGTTCGGGAGGAACGGCCTCGTCATGCGCGCCCGCCAGCAGGAGCACCGGCACCTCGGCCCGTTCCAGCACGGCGCGCCGGTCCGGCCTTTCCCGCATGCCCAGCGCCCCTCCGATGATGCCGTTCGGCGGCGTGGCGTATCCGATGCGCCTGGCGAACTCCAGCTTGTCCGCCAACTTTTCCCGGTTGGCCGGCGCAAACAGCTTCGGAACCAGACTGTCAATCACGGGCGCCGACCCGCGGCGTCGGGCGATCTCCGCCACTCTCAGGCGGTTTTCCCGGCCTTCCTCGGTATCCGGATACGCGGTGGAATGCAGCAGCCCGAAGCCCGCAAGCCGCTCCGGATATTTTTCGGCAAACGCCAACGTGACGTAGCCGCCCAGGGAATGGCCGAGCAAAATCACCCGCTCCAGCCCGAGGTGGTCGAGCAATTTCCGCACGTCCTCGACCAGCGTTTCCATCGAATAGACGCCTTCGGGAGCAGCGGACTCTCCGTGCCCCCGCAAATCCGGCGCGATGACCCGGTGCCGCTCCGTCAGCAGGGGGAAAATTTCATCGAAATACCGGTGGCTGCCGCCGTATCCGTGCAACAGCACGAGCGGCGGGACGGACGCCCCGGCGGCGGCCGCACCGCCGGCAGTCCCGCCGGCACCCGGTCCTCCGTCACGATAGGCTACGCTTTGGTCCGGCGTCATGTGCATGCGCCCGGTCATTTCCCAGCTCCTTCGATTTGATCCGTTAACACATCTTTGTCCGAACATGCCATAGAATTAAACTAATTTTATTGAACGCGATTAATAATAGGTTAACACTGGATTAGCGCTGTTTCAATCCATTTTCCTTCGGTTGGGAAATTTGCGGGGTGATTGGATGTTATGCGGCGCCGGGAGGACAGCCGCGGGACGACCGTGGATTTTTTGCGCGGTCAATCGACGGGGTTAATGGACCGGAACGAATCCGCAGCTGCCGAGAAACCGGCGGAACGCTTCGCGGCCGTCGGCCGTATCCCGAAACATGCCGCAATGCTCCAGCACGGTGAGAAACTTGTCGCCGACCGCCCGCCTAAGCACGGCGTCCGCTTCGGCCGGTTTCATGCCGGTGCCGTGCGCCGCGGCCAGTTCCGCGATCCATTCCGCGTGGTGCGCGAGGGGATGGTCCGGCGCCGCGATCTCCTGCTCGTCGTACGGCGTTTGCCCGGTGAGCAGCCCGGCGACGGCGGCCAGTTCGCCATGCAGGCGCCCGGGCAGCACGGCCAGCCCCATCACTTCGATCAGCCCGATGTTTTCCTTTTTGATATGATGCAGTTCCTTATGGGGATGAAAAATGCCGTCGGGGTGATCGTCGCTCGTCCGGTTGTTGCGCAATACGAGGTCCAGTTCGTAAGCGCCGTCCTCTTTCAGCCGCGCAATCGGGGTGATCGTATTGTGGGGGGTGTCGCCGGTGAAGGGGAGCACCCCCGACGCCGGATCGGCATACCCCCTCCACGCCGCCAGCACGCGCCCGGCGACGTCCATCAAAGCCCGGCGGTTCCGCGACCGCAGGCGCACGACGGAAAGCGGCCATTTCACGATGCCCGCCTGCACGTCCGGCGCTCCGGGATCGGTGTACCATTCTTTGACCGGGGCCAGTTCCATCGGAAACCGGTGGCGTCCCGCCTGGTAGTGGTCATGGTTCAGGATGGAGCCGCCCACGATGGGCAGATCGGCGTTGGAGCCGATAAAGTAGTGCGGAAACTGGTCCACGAAATCGAGCAGCCGGGCCAGCGTCGAAACCGTGATGCGCATCGGGACGTGATCGGCCGACAGCACGATGCTGTGTTCGTTGTAATACACATAGGGCGAGAATTGGAAATACCAGGTCTCCCCCTGCAGGACGACGGGCACCATGCGCAGGTTTTGCCGCGCGGGATGGTCCGGACGGCCCGCGTAACCGACGTTGTCGGGACAAAGCAGACACTTCGGATACCCCGCGGGAGGCGCTGAACGAAGCAGGGCGATCTCGCGGGGGCTTTTCTCCGGTTTGGACAGGTTGATGGTGATTTCCAGTTCGCCGTAAGGGGTCGGATGCCGCCAGTAGCCGTTCCTGCGGATCCGGTCCATGCGGATGTAGTTGGAGTGGATGCCGAGCCGGTAAAACCAGTCGGTGGCGGCACGGATTCCTTTTTCCCTGGCGATGGAGAAAAATATGCGGTTCGTTTCCGACGGCCGCGGCATGAGCAGCCCCATCAGCCGCGTGTCGAACAGGTCCCGGTGGGTCGTGGTGTCTTCCGGCAAAACGCCGAGGCGGACCGCCGCGTCAAGCAACGGCTCGAGGAGTCCGGCGGGATTGTCCGGCAGCCCGGCATGGCCGGCATCGCCTGTTTCGGCGGCCGCGGCCTCGTCCGCGACAATTTCCTCCGCGGGATCGGCCGGCGCCGCCAGCCCGAAGGCGTCGAGCAGCGCGTTGCGAGCGAACGGGACATCTTCAGGCCCGATCATCCCGCAGCGCAAGGCATGGGCGATCAGCCGCCCGATATGACGGGAAACGCCGGCGATGATCTCCCGGCGTTCGTCTTCCGAAATCGGATGGGTTGCGTGCCGGCTCTCGACATGCCCCATCATCCTCACCTCGAGCACCTTTACTCGGCGTAGCCGTCCGGATGGCTCCGATGCCATTCCCAGGCGCTGGCGATCAGCCGGTGCAGGCCGCTGCGCTCCGGCACCCATCCCAGCTCGGCCTTCGCCTTATCCGGGGAGGCGACCAGCACCGCCGGATCCCCCGCGCGCCGCGGCCGGACGACGGCGGGAATCGGATGTCCGGTGACCTCCCGCGCCGCGGCGATCACCTCATTCACGGAATATCCCTTGCCGGCGCCCAGGTTGAAAACACCGTTTTCCCCGCCGCGGCGCAGGCGTTCCAGGGCGAGGATATGCGCGTCGGCCAGGTCGCTGACGTGAATGTAATCGCGGATGCATGTGCCGTCTTCCGTCGGATAGTCGTCGCCGAACACCTCGATCCGCTCGCGTTTGCCCAGGGCCACCTGCAGGATGAGCGGGATCAGGTGCGTCTCGGGCCGGTGGTCCTCTCCGATCCGTCCGCTTTCGTGGGCTCCGGCCGCATTGAAATAGCGCAGCGAGACGTACCGGAGCCCGTGGACCTTGCCGAACCAGCGGATCATTTTTTCCATCGCCAGCTTGGTTTCGCCGTACACATTGGTCGGCTCCGTCCGGTCCCCTTCCCGGATGGGCACGCGTTCCGGTTCCCCGTACACCGCCGCCGTCGACGAGAACACCAGACGGTCGACGCCCGCCCTTCGCATCGCCTCCAGCAGGCACAGGGTGCCGCCCACGTTGTTCCGGTAATATTTTCCTGGGTCTTTCATGCTTTCGCCCACCAGCGAGCTGGCGGCAAAATGGATGACTCCGTCGATATCGTGTTCGGCGAACACCCGGTCCAGCAACGCTTCGTCCTGCAAATCCCCCTGGTAAAGCGTTCCCCCGAGCACCGCCTGGCGGTGACCCTGAACCAGATTGTCCAGGATGATGACCTGTTCCCCTTTTTCCAAAAGCGCCGCCACCGTGTGCGAACCGATGTAGCCGGCGCCGCCCGTGACCAGGATCGCCATGGCGCACCCCTCTCCCTTTGTTTGCCGGCGTTCAGTCCGCCAGCCTCCTGACGCCGTCGCCGATGTCCGCCACGTAAAATTCCGCCTGCAGCCCCGTCGCCTCCCGGTAGCGGCGGCCGACTTCCCCGATGAAGCGGTCCACCGAGTCCCGGTGCACCAGCGATACCGTGCAGCCGCCAAAGCCGGCGCCGGTCATGCGGGACCCCAGCACGCCGGGAACGTCCCGGGCCGCGTCCACCATCGCGTCCAGTTCCGGGCCGGTGACCTCGTACAGATCCCGCAGGGAATCATGGGAGGCGTTCATGAGCAGGCCGAACGCGGCGAGATCGCCTTTTTCCAGCGCTTCGACGGAACGGCTCACGCGGTCGCATTCCTCCACCACGTGCCGCGCTCTCCGCCGCGCCGCATCGTCGCCGATCAGATGCTCGACGGCGCGGAATTCGTCCGGCGTCAGCTCCGCCAGAAACCGCAGATCCGGACGGGCCGCCTTCAGGTCCCGCACCGCCCGCTCGCATTCTCCGCGCCGTTCGTTGTATTTGGAATCGACCAGACCGCGTTTTTTGTTGGTGTTGCCGATCACCAGCCGGTACTCGCCGGTCCGGCAGGGCACGTGCCGGTACTGGAGCGTGTCGCAGTAAAGCAGGATGGCGTGTTCCTTCTTCCCGTTCGCCGCCGCGAACTGGTCCATGATGCCGCATTGGACGCCGACGAATTCGTTCTCGGCATGCTGGCACCACAGCGCAAGCTGTACGGTGTCCGCCTGGATGCCTTCCATGTCCAGCAGGGCGTACCCGGTGACCACCTCGATGGACGCGGACGAAGAGAGGCCGGCGCCGTTCGGAATCTCTCCGTGGTACAAAAGATCGTAACCCCGGGACAGACGGATGCCCCGCTGCTGAAGCTCCCAAATGACCGCTTTCGGGTAGTTCATCCAATCGTCTTCGCGGCGCTTGACGAGGCCGTCCGGCTCGAATTCGCCCGCCAGCGGAAAATTGAGGGAAGCCAACCCGATCCGCCGGTCCGCCCGCGGCCGGATGAGCAGCGTCGTGCCGAAGGTCAGCGCAGCCGGAAACACCGCGCCTCCGTTGTAATCGGTATGTTCCCCGATCAGGTTCACGCGGCCGGGGGCGTGGTAAGCCCGGATGGCCGCCGCGTCACCGCCGAACCGGCGGACAAACTCGCGCTTGAGCTCCTCCATCTGCGCCATCGCGATCCTCCCGTCTGCGGCGCGTTCCTTCCGGAAGCGTCCGTGGAATTGTTCTGCCTTAAGTATACCGGATCGCGCGGGAGAGGGAGTATGGCGGGAAATGCGTTTCATATGGATAAAAGTGATCTTATATGACTTCGGAGAGGCAAATTTCGTGATAAAATGGAGTGTGGAACCAAGAAAAAAGTGATGACCGAACGGAAAAAATGCGGGGAACGCACGGAACGCTTTGAGTTGTGCACATGGCGGAAAAGTGCGGAACGCGCGAAAAGAAAGGATGACCGGAATCGCCATGGCGGGCCGAAAAAAACCGACGTACCGCGTCGCCTCCAATCCGGCGCGGCAATCCTCCGGCGGCCTGATCGTGCTGTTTGCCGGCGAAAGCCAGACGTCCCCGGGGCACCGGGTGGGTCCGAAGGTCGTCGATTACTATCTGCTGCACCACGTGGTGTCCGGAAAAGGGCGCTTCATGGACGGGGACCGGGAAACGGAGCTTTCGGCGGGGCACACGTTTCTGATCCGGCCCGGACAGCTGGCCGGATACGAGGCGGATGAAGCGGACCCCTGGAGATACCGCTGGGTGGCTTTTACGGGGGAAGACGCGGAAAGGTGGGTGGCGGAAGCCGGCCTGGCGCCGCCCCGGTCGGTGGCGGACACCGGGGCAAGCCGCGTGCCGGACCAGTGCTGCCGCGCCATCCATGGAGCTTTCCGCGCGCGGAGGCCGTCGGCCCCGCTGGAGGCGGCCGGGCGATTGCTCCTGCTGCTGGCCGCGCTGCGCGAAGGCGCCGGAGAAGCGGACGGGTTCGCGGCGCGGCCGACGTCGCACCAGGGGGAGTTGGTGCGGCGGGCCATCGATTTCATGACGGCGCAGCTGGCGGAGCCGGTCACGATGGAGGGAATGGCCGAAGCGCTGGGGTACAGCCGCGCCCACCTGTCCCGCGCGTTCAAAAAAGAAACGGGCCTGACGCCCGTCGCCTTCCTGAACCGGCTGCGCCTCGACCGCGGACGGCGGCTGCTGCGGGAACGGCCGGAACTGACGGTGGCGCAGATCGCCCTCTCCGTGGGTTTTCGCGACGCGCTCTATTTCTCCAAGCGGTTCCATCGCATGTACGGGGAAACGCCCACCGCCTACCGCCTCAAAACGGCGCCCCAACCGTCCGCCGCGCAGACGCCCGGGCCATCGGCCGCACGGCCCTCTGCGCCGCCCGGCGAATGATCGCGCGCACACGCGGGTGCCGCTAATTCGTCCGCTGCCAACGGACCGCCGGCTCGCGGCGGCCTGCGGATTCCCCCGCGGCGCTGACGAGCTCGTCCGGGAACCACCGGGCGAAACGCTCCTCCAGCTCCGGCGTCCAGGCTTCGAAGCGCATCAGCACGGCCCGCACCGCGGCGGGCAGCGCGCCTTCCGCGCCGTCGCTGACGACGATCGCCGCCCCGACGCGCTGACGCTTGAGTCCCAGGGCGAACACCCCCTGGGCCCCGCTTTTGGCCACGATGTTGGGATCCGCAAGAAGCAAAGACGCAAGGCGGCCCGGTCCTTCCACCAGTTCCGGATGCCGTTGCATCGCTTCCGCCGCCCGGCGCGCCGCCGCCGTTTCGTCTTCCGGTGCGGCGTCCGGACAGGCCAGCCGGCCGTACATCCACGCGATGCCCCGCAGCGGTACGGCAAACGTGGGCAGACCGCAGCCGTCCACGGCGGACACGACGTCCGCCGTCGGCACGCCGGCCCAGGCGGCAATGCGCGCAAGGATTTCCCGCTGGGCCGGATGGCCGGGGCGGATGTACCCTTCCAGAGGCCAGCCGCGCAGCTTGCACCAGGCCAGCATGCCAAGGTGTTTTCCCGCGCACTGATGATAAAGGCGCCGCTTTTGACCGCCCGCGCGAATCCAGGCCGTTCTCGCTTCCTCGTCAAGAGGGGAATCCGGATGCATCGCCAGCAGCTCCTCGTCCAGTCCCGTCCGCCGCAGCAGCTCCTCCAGAACTTCCATCTGGGCGGCCGTTCCCCGGTGGGAAGCGCACATGAGCGCCACATGCCGGTCGTCCAGCGCGAAAGCCTCCCCGGCTCCGGCCAGCAGCGCGCCGAGCGCCTGGACGGGTTTGGCCGTGGAGCGGAAGAAAGCCGGGGCGTCCGGGTCCCCGACCGCCGCCAGCAGGCGGCCGTCATCCGCGGACACCGCGCAGATCCGCCCGCGGTGCACGTTTTCCGTGAGGCCGCCTCGCGTGACCAAAACCAGCGGTTCATCCCGCGGCGGAGGGACGGCGCCCTCGGCTGGCGGAGACGCGCCCGTTCCGGCCGCCGCGCCGGCCGCGGCGGAAGGAGACGCGCCCCTCCCTTCGGTTGCTTCAGTACCCGCCGTCGCGCCCGCCTCCGCGGGATGCGCCTGCCGCTCTCGCATCAACCGTGTTCTCCCTCCCGGCCTCGTCTTCGTCGTCGATGTTGATTTTTTCCGCCGTGAGATAAAGCGGCCGTCCCTTGGTCTCTTCGTAAATCCGCCCCACATATTCGCCGAGGACGCCCAGCAGCGTCAGCGTGATGCCGTGAAACAGCAGGCTGATGACGATCAGCGACGTCCAGCCCGGCTGCGTCACGTCGGTGAACAGGCGCAGATACAACGCCACCAGCAGGTACACAAACCCGGCCGCCGACAGGATGAAACCGAGGAAGCCCGCCCACCGGAGCGGCCGGGTGGAAAACGACGTGATGGCGTCCAGCGACAGCCGGACCATCTTGCGCAGCGGATATTTCGTCTCGCCCGCAAACCGTTCTTCCCGCACATACGGCACCGCGGTCTGGCGGTAGCCGACCCAGCTGACCATGCCCCGCACGAACCGGCTCCGTTCCCGCATACCCCGCAGCGCGTCGCACACCTTGCGGTCCATCAGGCGGAAATCCCCGGTGTCCACCGGGATGTCCACCGGCGACATTTTCCTCAGGAAACGGTAAAACAGCGCGGCGGTCGTTTTTTTGAACCACGATTCGCCCTTGCGGGCGATGCGGCGGCCGTAGACGACGTCGAAGCCTTCCCGCCACCTGGCCAGCATCTGCGGAATGATCTCGGGCGGGTCCTGCAGGTCGGCGTCGATGAGCACGACGCACCGCCCGGACGCGTGATCGATGCCGGCGGTTACGGCGATCTGGTGGCCGAAATTGCGGGACAGGCCGATCAGCTTGACCCGGCGGTCCTCCGCGCAGATGCCGCGCACGATGTCCGCCGTCCGGTCCCGGCTGCCGTCGTCCACGAACAGGATTTCATAAGGCTCGCCGATCGACTCCAGCACCGCGGTGAGGCGCCGGCAGGTCGTCTCGATGACCTCTTCTTCGTTATACATGGGAACCACGACGCTGAGCAAACACCGCTCCGCCTTTGGGGCATCCTTCATGGGGCACCTCGTCCAACCGTATTGTTCAAGATTGTAGATGATTTACCATCTATACATTTTTGCCCGGGAACGGCCCAATCAGCCGCAAGCCGCAGCCGCCTTCAGAATCCCCAGCTCGGCAGCCACCTGAGCGCAATGTTGACCCAATCCCGGCTGATTTCCATCCCGACGTACACCGGATAGAACCAGACGAACAAAAACGCCGTCAAGGCCACGAACGCCGCGGTCAGGCGCCGGTTGCGGGAGAAATTTTCCTCCATCAGTTGGAACAACCAAACCAGCGCGAAAATGAGCAGCGGCACCATCGGAAAATAGTGATACAGGAAGGTGATGGTCCGCGGCGCCACGATCCAGGGAACGTACAGCGACAGAAACGCGACCGTGAGCGTCACCGCCACGGGATCCCGCCGCCTCAGGGCGCTCCACATGACCGCCAAAAGCGCCGCCAGACCGCCCCACCAGACGGCGGGGTTGCCCATGGCCGCGATGCTCTGCGCCCGTCCCGGAGCCAGGTCATCGCCGCCGTAGTACCAGACCGGCCGGGCCATGACCGGCCACGTCCACCACTTCGACGAATAAGGGTGCACTTCTTTGACGCCTTTATGGTAGTTGTAAATGTCTTTCTGGTACTGCCACAAATCCTTCAGGCCGTCATCCCGCTCCGTCGCCTTAAGATATGGCGTATATGAAGCCGCGTAGATGCCGGCGGGCACTGCCGCAAAAAAAACGATGCACGCCAGCAGCGTCAAAACCGTTCGCCGCACAAACCCCCGCTCGCCGGCGAGCCACAACTCCCTTCGCCGCCGCACCAGCGCGATGACGAACAGCACGGCCAGGCCCGCGCCGCCGTACATGTAGTTCCACTTGACCGATGCGGCCAGCCCGAGAAATACCCCGCACAGCGCAAGCCAGAAGAAACTGCGCCCGAACCCGCCGTACCGCCAGGAAGCGAGCCCGTACCGGTGCATGGCGTAAAACATGACGATGGTGAACGTCACGCCGAACACGTCGACGTTGGCCATGCGGGAGTGCACCAGGCGAAACCCTTCCAGCACGAGGAGCAATGCCGCCAGAAACGCATACCGGGTTTGCCCGAACATCCCCCTGGCCGCGGCGTAGACCACCGGCACCATCAGCGTGCCGAAAACCGCCGCCATGAACCGCCAACCGTAAGGCGTCATGCCGAACCATTGCACGCCGAAGGACAGGAGCCATTTGCCCATATGCGGATGCGTCCATTCGTACGGCTCCATTTTTTCCACAAACTCGTAGGCCGTCCGCCCGTGGTAAATTTCGTCGAAGTACATGGAGTTGCGGTAGTCGTACCGGTACGGCGCCAAATCCTGCTCGTCGAACACCCGCCTCGGGTCGCTTTCAGGGGGCGGCGCGCCCTCTCCGGAAGCGCCCGCTCCGCCGCCGGAAGCCGCACTTCCGCCGCTTCCGGGGACCGATGCCGCCCTTCCCGCCGGCCTCACTTCCGCCACCGGCAGCGGCGTTCCCTCCCCCTCCGCGAAGAAAGCGGCTTCATACAGCCGGTAGCCCGTCTGCGTCGCGACAAAACGGACGTAGCGCGCTTCGGCGCCCTCCCCTTCGCGTTTCCAGGTGAACACCCGGTTCGTCTTGTGCTCGATGTCCAGATACGGCTGCCAGCTGATTCCGTCGACGGATGTTTCGATCTTCGTTTTTCCCGTGGCGCCCGGACCTTCGTAAAGATTCAGCCGGTCGAAGCGCCGGACTTCCCCGAAATCGACGACAAACCCTTCGCCCATAACGGACGGTTTCCAAAAAGTCTGCGGACCCGAGCGGTTGCCCAGATCCCAGAACGACGTGATGCCGGCGATGACGGTGAGCGTCAGCATGAGCCAGATGTCCGCCCGTCCCCACCGTGAACGCCGGGTAGTACCCCCATACATCGGCGACATGTCTCCCTTCCAGTCTGCTCCTATTTTAGTCGAACGGATCGCGGGGGGAAAGTCCGTCGCCAACGGAAACGCGAATCGGCCGGTCCCCGGGGACCATCTCTCCGCGCAAGCCGCCTGTCCCGCGGACCGTCCGCCGTCTTTCCGGCACATAGAAACGGATGAATTGGGAATATGCTTTTAAAGATGGAGAAACGCGGATGGGGAAACGCGCCGCATGCGGAGAACGGCCGCTTCGTCGGCACCGGAGCGTCGCAGTTCCAACACAAACGGAGGATGATGGAATGAAGGCACTTCTTCTCGCCGGCGGATTGGGAACCAGATTGCGTCCCCTGACCGAGCATCTGCCCAAGCCGATGGCCCTGGTCATGGGACGTCCCTGGCTGGATCACCTGATCCGGCATTACCGCGATCAGGGAATAAGCCGGTTTGTGATTGCCGTACAGCACCGCAAGGAGCTGATCCAAGCCTGGGTTGGCGACGGTTCGCGATACGGCGTGACGGTGGAATACGCGGAGGAAAAGGAATTGCTGGGCACGGCCGGCGCGGTCAAAAACGCCGAACCGCTGCTTGGCGAACGCTTTATCGTGGTCAACGCGGACATCGCCCACCGGATCGACCTGAACGCGGCGCTCCGTTATCACGAGCGGCACAAGGGAGCGGCCACCATCTGCCTGACGCGCGTGGAGGACCCCTCCTCCTACGGCGCCGTGGCCTTGGGCCCGCAAGGCGAAATCCTCGACTTCGTGGAGAAACCGGGAAAGGACGAAGCTCCATCCAATCTGGTCAACGCGGGGGTCTACATCCTGGAGCGGCGCGTGCTGGAATATATCCCGGCAGGCCATCCGGTGTCCATTGAAAAGGAAACGTTTCCGCTGCTGATCCGGCTGGGCTGCGGCGTGTTCGGCCACCCGCTGGAAGGGTACTGGATGGATATGGGGACTCAGGAACGCTACCGTCAGCTGCACTGGGACGTGATGGACGGACGGTTTCCGTTGGAGTGCGGCTGGGCAAAGCGGGGGGACAAAAACATCCGCACGGGTGAGCACGTCCGCATCGCCGAGGACGCTCTGCTCATTCCTCCTGTGGTGCTCGGCGACCGCGTCACCATCGGCGGCCGCAGCATCATCGGTCCCTATGCCTTCATAGGCAGCGACTGCCGTATCGGCCGGGGGGTGCGGATCGCCCATTCGATTTTATGGGACAACTGCCAGGTGCGCACCGGCGCACAGCTCAACCGCTGCATCCTGGGCTTTGGCATGCGCGTCGGTCCGCACATCCTGCACGAAGCGGTGTGCAACCGGACGGGGGAGGTGCCCCGATGACGCGAACGCCGCGCATCGCTTACGTCAGCACCTTTGTGCCCAAGCGATGCGGACTCGCCACCTATACGCACCATTTGCGGGAAGCCGTCCTGCTGGCCAAGGGAAAAAGACGCGAAGGCGGCTTTCCCGCCGCGGTGCCGCCCCCCGACCCCGTCGTCTGCCTGTGCCATGCGGAAGAAACGGGGCTATATTCCCTGCCCTGGCAAATCCCGCTTGTCAAGCAGAAGAGGGAAGACTACCGCGCCATCGCCCAGCGCATCAACGCCAGTTCCGTTGATGTCGTGTCCCTGCAGCACGAATTCGGCATTTTCGGCGGGATCGCCGGCGAGTATGTGCTGGAGCTGTTGCGCCATCTGAAAAAACCGGTGGTCACGACGTTTCATACCGTTTTCGCCCAGCCTTCTCCCCCCTATACGGATGTGCAGCAGGAAATCGCGGCGCTGAGCAGCCACATCCTGGTGATGAACCGCCGGGCGATCGAGTATCTGCTCGGCCAGTTACGTGTTCCCGCCTGGAAAATTTCCTACATCCCCCACGGCGCGCCCGTCCCCCCGCAGGTAGACCGGACGCGGAAACGCCGGGAATACGGATGGGACGGCCGCCGCGTGGTGTTCCAGTTCGGGTTGCTTTCCCGGAACAAGGGCGTGGAACTGGTGCTGCGTGCGCTCACCCGGGTCGTCCGGGAAGTGCCGGACCTGTTGTACGTCGTCGCCGGGCAGACCCATCCCGAAGTCCTTCGCCACGAAGGCGAGGCGTACCGGAACGAACTGAAGGAGATGGTGACGGAGCTGGGCCTTTCGGGGTACGTGCGGATGATCGACCGGTACATTCCGGAAGAGGAGCTGGTGTCGCTGATTCTGGCGGCCGATCTGTACGTGACGCCGTACCCCGGCATGCAGCAAATCACCAGCGGCACGCTTGCCTATGCCGCCGGATTGGGCAAGCCCATCCTGAGCACCCCGTACCTTTACGCCCGCGAGCTGCTCAAGGGCAACGACGAATGGCTGGTGCCCTACGGGGACGTCTCCGCCTGGAGCCGGAAGCTGATCGAGCTGTTCACGCAGCCGGAGCGGCTCAGCGCCTGTGCCGCCCAGATGGCGGAAATCGGACGGGACATGCAGTGGCCCATCGTGGGGGAAAAGCATCTGGAGCTGTTTGCGCGGATGATTGGGACGGATGCGCTGTCGGAAAGGAGGAAAGCGGTCGATGTCGGTTGAGCCGATCGGACGGGGGGCGCCGGCGCCTTTGTCGTTCGACCACCTGCGCCGCCTGTCCGACGACACGGGTCTTTTGGAACACGCGCTGGGCAGGGTGCCGCGCCGGCGGGAAGGCTACACGACGGACGACAACACCCGCGCCCTCTGGCTGGTGACGGAGTGGCTCAGCCTGCGGGAAGAAGCCGGGCTTTCCGGAGCCGACGTCCGGCTGCTGGAAGAGCTGGCCGGCGTCTATCTGGCGTTTTTGCTGTGGAACCAGGAGGAAGACGGCTGGTGGCATAACAACGTGGCCTACGACCGCACCTGGGAACCGGAGGAGCGGTCCCACGACTGCCAGGGGCGGGCCGTCTGGGCCTGCGCGGACGCCTGGATCCGGCTGCCGCTCAAAGAGCGCGGCACGGCATACTTCATGCTGCAGCGCGCCCTGCGCACGCTGGACGGCATCGAATCGCTGCGCGGACAAGCCTACGCGCTGGCGGCGTGCGCCCACTTGCTCGAAGCCGCCGAAGCGGGCGCCATAGAATGTCCTGCGGAGTGGACGAGCCAGCTTGCGCACCACCTTGTGCGGCTGGAAAAATCCCTGGTCTCCGCCTTCCGGAGCCAGGCGGACGGACAGTGGGATTGGTTCGAGCCGGTCATGACGTATGCCAACGGGCTTTTGCCTTGGGCCCTGCTGCGCGCCTGCCGCGTGACCGGGCATCCGGAGGCGCTCGAGACGGGCCTGCGGAGCTTGCGCTTTTTGCTGCGCTGCATGACCGCGCCCGAAGGCTGGCTGCGCCCGGTGGGCAATGCGGGCTGGGCCGCGCCGGGCTCGGTCAGCCGCTGGGATCAGCAGCCCCTGGAGCTGTTCAAGCTCGCCCTGGCGCTGGACGAGGCGGAAACGGCGCTGCGGCGGCTGGACGGCGCGGCTGGAGGGGCCGCGGCCGGTGCGGCGGGCGGCGGGACTGGCGCGGTGCCTGGGGGCGTGGCAGATGTTGCAGCGGAAGGCGCAGTAACGAGAGGCGCAGCAAACATTGCATTGGAAAGTGCAGTCACGAGGGGCGCAGCAGGCGTTGCAACGGAAGATGCAGCGGCGGGTGGCCTGGCAGGCATTGCAGCGGAAGATGCAGCGGCGGGCGGCCTGTTCGGCGTGGCGGGCGGAGCGGCGGCCGATGTGACGGCGGGGAGAGCGGCGGCAGCGGCGGCAGGCGGCGTGGCGAGCAGAGCGGCCGCCGTCGCGACGGTCGGCATGGCGGGCGCCGTCTCCCCGGAAGTGCGGTCCCTGCCCGCCGCCCTCGACCGCTTGCGCGAAATGAAAATGCGCTGCCTGCAATGGTTTGACGGGTACAACGACCTCGGCGTGCCAATGGCCGACCCGTGGGACGGCAGCTGCAGCGACGGCCTGCAGGCCGACGGGCCGAACCGCAACTGCGGCGCGGAAGCGACCATTTCGTATCTGATGACGCGGGCGCTTTGCCTGAAAGGAAGGGCGGCCGATGGCGGCTGATGCGGCCGCCGTCGCCGCCCTTCAACGCCGGCGCAGCTTGCGGAGCGCCGCGGCGAAATCGTCCGGCAGCGGCGCCTGCACCTCCAGCTTTTCCTTCGTCCACGGATGGTTCCAGACGAGCTTTTCCCCGTGCAGGGCCTGCCTCGCGATCAGGTCGCGATGGCCGCCATACATCCCGTCGCCGGCCACCGGATGGCCGATGTGGGACAGATGCACGCGAATCTGGTGGGTGCGCCCCGTTTCCAGCTCCAGACGGACCAGCGTATGGTTTTCAAAACGCTCCACCACACGAAAACGGGTAACCGCGGGATCCCCCGTCTCGCTGACCCGGCGGCGCGTGGGATGATGCCGGTCCTGGCCGATGGGCCGGTCGATCTTGCCCTTGTCCTGGAGGATGACGCCCTCCGCCAGAGCCAGATAGATGCGCCCGATCTTTTTCTCCCGCATCGCCTTGTCGTACAGGTACTGGGCAAACTCGTTTTTGGCGTACAGGATGGGACCCGTCGTCTCCTTGTCCAGCCGGTGGATGTGCCGCACGCGCAAATCCTGCCCCGTCATTTCATAGTAAGCCGCCACCGCGTTGGCCAGCGTGCGCCGCTGGCCTTTCTCGCTCGGGTGGACTTCAATGCCGGGGGGCTTGTTGACGACCAGCGTGAAGTCGTCCTCGTACAAAATGTTGAGATCCATCCAGTCGGACGGAAAATCCCGGCGCTCCCTCGGAAACAGCCTCAGACGCAAGTACGGCCCTTGCATATGTATGCCCCGGCTGGCGAGCAGCTTCTCCAGCAATTTGGCCGGCAGCGGCGTCCGCTTGAGCACCGCGTGCAGCGGCGCGCCGACCAACGCTTCGGGCAGGCGGATCTCCATCCATTCGTTTTTCCGCTTGCCCGGTTTCAGCATGGCCGCCTGCGGGAGGGACGCTTGCCGGCCGTTTCGTTTTTTTTCGCTCATCGCGCAACACCCCGTATGCTGCTTCGACGGACATGGATCAGCGCCATTGAATGCTCCGGCTCATGCGCCAAAGCTGCGTCTGAAAGGGTTTAGCCGATTTCTCGGCTGATCCAAACCTCTGAATTGTGCCTTTATAGTCCATTTTTCGACTATGATGATGGTCCAAACCTCTGAATTGTGCCTTTATAGTCGATTTTTCAACTACATTGAGGCTCGGAACTCGACGGAGCCGGCGTTGGAGTCAATTTTTCGACTATATTCCTTCATTCCGCCCCATGCGGCAGAGTCCGAAGTCGATTTTTCGACTATAATATTTCTCCGGTCGTTTCGGCGGACGATTCCGTCACCGCGCCGACGGACCACTCCTCCAGCGACATGAGCGGTTCCGCGTGCATGTCCAGCGGAGTGAATCGGCCGCGCCGCCACTTGAGATCCGCGGCCGCGGCGATCATGGCGGCGTTGTCCGTGCACAGCTCCATCGGCGGAATGAGCAGCGGCAACCCGGCTTCCCCGCACAGCTGGCGCATCCGGCTCCGCAGGCCCCGGTTGGCGGCGACGCCGCCGCACAGCAGCACCTGCTTCACCCCGTAAACCTGCGCCGCCCGCAACGTTTTGCCGGTGAGCACGTCCACGACGGATTCCTGGAAACCCCGGGCCAAGGCGGCAAACATCGGGGTCTCTCCCCGCATGACGGCGCGGTTCACTTCCGACAGCACGGCGGTTTTCAGACCGCTGAAGCTGAAGTCGAACGTATCGGGCTCCAGCCAGGCGCGGGGCATTTCGACGCAGTCGTCCGCGTCCGCCGCCAGCCGGTCGATGTGGGGGCCGCCGGGGTATGGGAAGCGCAGGGCCCGGGCCACCTTGTCGTAGGCTTCCCCGACCGCGTCGTCGCGCGTCTGCCCGATGATGCGAAACACCCCTTCCTCCGGCAGCAGCACCAGTTCGGTGTGCCCGCCGGAAACGACCAGGGCCAGCGCGGGATAGACGATTTCGCCGACCAGCCGGTTGGCGTAAATGTGGCCGGCGATATGGTGCGTGCCGATCAGCGGCACACCGAGCGCCATGGCCAATGCCTTGGCCGCCGAGATGCCGACCAAAAGGGAGCCGACCAGCCCCGGCCCCTGCGTGACGGCCACGGCGTCAATGTCGCCGCGGCTCACGCCGGCCGTCCGGAGCGCCTCCTCCAGAATGATCGTAATCTGCTCGACGTGCTTGCGCGAGGCGATTTCCGGAACGACGCCGCCAAAACGGCGATGGATATCCGTCTGGCTGGCGACGATGTTGGACAGCACTTCGCGCCCGTCCCGCACCACGGCGGCGGCCGTTTCATCGCAGCTCGTTTCGATGGCCAGGATATTACAGGTTTTTCCGGAATGCATGCGTTTTCTTCTCCTCGATGGTTCGGCAACCGCCTTGCGCGGTTTTGGCCGACAGCCTCACCCGCCGCCGCAATCGCCGGTTCCTTTTTCACCGGAATTCGGTTCCGCCGATGCGACGGGTTCGGAAGGCAGATCCGCCCACATGATCAGCGCGTCTTCCGCGTTGTCGGTGTAGTAGCCGGGCCGGACGCCGTGCGAGACGAACCCGAGCTTTCTGTACAGACGCTGCGCGCGCTCGTTGGACACCCTCACTTCCAGGGTCATCCGCGCGGCGCCTTTCGACCGCGCTTCCTCCATCAGACTTCGCAACAGAAGTTCGCCCAGCCCCCGCCCGCGAAACGGCTCCCGCAAGGCGATGTTCGTGACGTGGGCTTCGTCCGCAATCACCCACATTCCGCCGTAACCGATGATTTGGCCGTCCTGTTCCAAAACGGAATAATGGGCAAACCGGTTGTGCACCAGTTCGGTGCGGAACGCCTCGGCGGACCAGGGCAGCGTAAACGATTCTTTTTCAATCTCGGCGACAATGGGGATGTCCCCCACAACCATCGCCCGAATCGCCGGTTCGCTCATGGCAACCGCTCCGCCTGCCGGGCCGCCAGCTTTACTTCCGCCTCGGACGGCTGCGTGTAGTTCGGGGCGAACGGATGGACGGCGTCCCGTTCGCCGCGTAACCAGCGCGCCGCGGCCAGCCTGCCGACGGCGGCGGCATCCATCTGCCGTGATCCGGCGGTTGCGGACACCTCGGCTTTTTCAGCCAGCTCGGCGACGGCGACGGCGAACGGCTCGATCTCGCCGACGAAGCGAACCTCCGCAGCGCCCGCCTCCTTCGCTGAGGCAAGCACTTCGGCCGCCCAGCCGCGAAACGGCCGGATGCCGTCCGCTTCTTCGCGCCGCCAGCCCGTTCCCGGTCCGCTGGAGAACAAGGCCGTGTAGGCGTCGCCCCGGCGCGCGTTCATCACCGGAGCGAACCAGAGCGGGAGCGGTCCGCCCGCTTCGCCTTTGCCCCGGGCGGCGCCCTGCACCGCTTCCCGCTCCGCATACGCCAGCGCTTCCAGGCTGGAGACGCCGATCAGAGGTTTGTCCCACGTCCAGGCCAGCGTTTTGGCCACCGTGACGCCAATGCGCACGCCCGTGTAGGAACCCGGTCCCCGGCCGACGGCGACGGCGGCCAGCCTTTCCGGAAGGACGCCGTGCCGCGCCATCAGGTCCCGAATTTCCGGTACCGTCCGCACCGAATGATTCCGTTCCAACACCCATTCCCGGGATTCCACCACGGCAACGCGATCCGTCGGGGGTTCCGCTCCCGCCGCCGGGTCCGGCTCCCCGCGCAGCTCCAGCAGCGCGCACGCCAGCGTCGCGGTGGACGTGTCCAGCGCCAGCAACATGCGCGGATTCATTGGCTCCCCTCCCGCATCGGATCCATTCCCGCCTCGCGGCAAAGCCGCTCGTACCGCTCCCCTGCCGGCCTGGCGGTGATGATCCGCGAGACGGGGCCGACCACCTCCAGGCGGAGATCCAGCCGCTCCGGCGGGAGCATCGGCCCGATCCGCGACGCCCATTCCACCAGCGTCACCCCGTCCCCGAAAAAATAATCGTCCAGCCCGAGCTCCTCCGCTTCTTCCGGAGAAATCCGGTACATGTCCATATGATAAAAAGGCAAGTTCCCGCCTTCATACTCCTTGATGATGGTAAAGGTGGGGCTGTTCACGTTTCCGGGAACCCCGAGCGCGCGGGCGAAGGCCCGGGCAAACCGAGTTTTCCCCGCGCCCAGCTCCCCGTCCAAAGCCAGCAACATGCCGGGCCACGCCAAATCCGCGAGTCTGGAGGCGAGCTCCTCGGTGCCGGCTTCGCTCTCCGCCCGCCATATGTAAAGCTTTTCCCCGTCCACGTTCCGATCCATGCCTTTCCTCCGCCAAACCGGTAAAACCGCAAGAACTTGTTCCGTTCACCGGGGTTCATCCGAGCTCCCGCCGCCTCCGTCGCGGAAATGGTTGTACCCCCGCTTCGCGATGGCGACCCGCTTCCCTTGCGCCGTTTCCAACCAGACGCCCGGCGGCCCGGCCAACGTCTCGCCGACGACAAAAAACGGCAGCCCCGCTTCGCGGAACGCGCGCTTCGCCTCGGCCTCGTCCGCCGCCTCCATGGTGCCGACCAGCGCGTAATCCTCGCCGCCGTACAGCATCCAGTCCAGGGGAGACTGCGCGCAGCGCCGGGCGTAGGCGGCCAGGTCGCCGGCTACCGGCAGATCGTCCTGCCGGAGCAAGATCCCCACCCCGGACGCCTCGGCGATTTCCCACGCTTCGCTCGCCAGCCCGTCGCTGATGTCGTTCAGCGCCCGCCCGAACCCCCGCTCCGAAAGCAGCAGACCGGCGCGCACGTGGGGCTCCGGCCGCCGGTGCGCCCTGACCAGCGAATCGGGCGGGCGGGGAGCTTCCGGATGGAGCAGGCCGTACAGCCCGGCCGCCGCCATGCCGATCGGACCGGTGAGAAACACCCTTTGCCCCGGCGCCGCTCCGCTCCGCATGAGCGCCTTTCCCGCACGCACCTGGCCCGTCACCGTCACCGAGATGACCAGATCGGCGCGCGAAGACGTGGTATCCCCGCCGATGACCGCCACCCCGTGGCGGTCGGCGCAGGCATACAGCCCGTCAAACAGCGCCTGCGTCCGCGCCGGCGTCCACGGCGGCGGCACGCAGACCGACACGAGCGCGTGCAGGGGCCGGCCGCCCATGGCGGCGATGCCGCTGATGCAGGAGGCCATCGCCTTGTATCCCACGTCCGCGTCGTCCATCGTCTCGGGCAGGAAATGGATGCCTTCCGCCATCGCGTCGACGGCGAGCAGCCATTCCGTGTCTTCGCCCGGCGAGGCCACCACCGCCGTGTCGTCGCCGATGCCCGCGACGACGCCCCGCGAGGACAGGAATGCCGCCTTTTGGCGCCCCTCCGTCCACGCGCGGATCAGGGCGAATTCGTCGGGATGCGCCACGGCGCGAGCTCCTTTCCGCGAGCGTGTTTATCTTCATTGTATATCGGTATTATATCGGTGGCCGGCCAAACATGCAAAAACATGCAAAAAAGAAACAGCCCCCTTAAGCAGGGGGCTGTTCCCTCCTCCGGCGACCCGTCACTGATAAAACTTGGGAGCCTGTTGATGGGTTTTGGCCGTGTACGAGGCGCCCACGCCCGACGCGCCGGTCAGTTGCTGGGACGAGGTGCTGAAGCTGAACGACGGATTGTGCGACGTCGCCGACGGGCGCGCGAAGGCCGACGGCTGTTGTCCCGCCGCGGAGTAGCTTTGGGACAGGCTGAACGAAACCGGCTGCTGGGACCAGCTGGTTTGGGCGGTATACGAAGGCGCCTGCACCGGCTGGGTGAACGTGGTTTGTTCCAGCTGCTTGCAAAGCTGCTGGATCTGGTTCAGCTGCTGGATGACGTTCTGGTGGTTCTGCAGCGCCTGCTGGATGGTGTGCACCGCTTCCTGTTCCTTCTGGATCAGCTGTTGCAGGGCGGTGACGTTTTGCTGCTCTTTTTGCAGCATTTGCTGGTAGACCTGGTTGGACTGGTTCGTCGTGTTGATCAGCTGCTGCGCGATTTGTTCGCATTGACGAGCAACGTTGCTGACATTGAAGTTGTGCATCTCGCTTGGTCCTCCCTGGCACATGATGAAATGGGCATATCCATCCCGGCATAGTATGAGCGGGCCCCCGGCGATCTATGCCCGGGAATCCGCCGCCTGCGACCCATGCAGCACTCCGCCGACGATTCCCCAGGCCCGGGCGCCGCCGCTCCTCATTCGGGCGCATAGTCGTCCGGTTCCGTCGTCGTGTCGCCGATGTGTCCGTTCTGGTTCGTTACGCGGCCCCCGCCCAGCCCCTCGTTGACCATCCGATCCACGTCGAGTTCGTACTTCGTTTTTCCTTCAAAGGGCAAATCGTCCGCTGACGCTTCGATATCCCGTTTTCCCGGAACGCCTTTTTTCTCCATGCCGCTCACCCCTTCGCGCAAAAGATCGGCCCGGCCGGACGGACCGCCGTTACCGCCAAATATGCCCCGGGATGCAAAACTTCATGCGCCCCCGGCATGCCGGAAACGCGGGAGAAATAAAATAAGAAGGCAATTCGCATGCCAACAGGAAAAAGGAGCCGACCAACATGCAAACGGTGTGGAAAGGGGCCATCAGTTTCGGTCTGGTGCACGTGCCGGTGAAAATGTTCGCGTCCACCGAAGACAAGGACGTCCATTTCCGGCTGATCCACAAAGCCTGCGGGACGCCCATATCCTACGTCCGGTCTTGCCCCCACTGCGAAACGAAGGTGGAATGGGAAGACATCGTGCGGGGTTACGAATATGAAAAAGGGCGCTTCGTCCTGTTCGACGACGAGGAGCTGGAAGCGATCAAACCGGAAAGCGCCCGCACCATCAAGATCCTCGACTTTGTCTCTCTGGAGGAAATCGATCCGATCTACTTCCAGAAAACGTACTACCTCTCCCCCGATCAGGCCGGAGAAGGGGCTTACGCGCTGCTTCTGGAAGCGATGCGCCAAACCGGCCGCATCGGCATCGCCAGGGTGGCCATCCGCAGCAAAAGCAGCTTGGCGGCGATCCGGGCTTACGGCGATTGCATCTGCATGGAAACGATGTTTTATCCCGACGAAATCCGATCTCTGGAAGCCGTGCCCAATATGCCGAAGGAAACCAAAGTCGACGCGCGGGAACTGGACCTGGCGAAAATGCTCATCGAACAGCTGACCGCACCCTTTGACGCATCCAAATACACCGACGATTACCGCGCCGCCGTGCTGGACGCGATCCAGCGGAAAATCGCCGGCCAGGGGGCGGATGTGGTCGCCGCGCCGGCAGCCGAGCGCACCAACGTCATCGACCTCATGGCCGCGCTGCAGGCCAGCCTCGAAGCGGTCAAGAACAAAGGAGCGACGGAGGCGGGAGGCACAAAAGCGGGGACCGGAGGGGCGCAAGGCGCCGGTACGGGTGCGGTTGCGAAGGCCGGCGATGCTCAAGGCACCGGTACGGGTGCGGTTGCGGCGAACGCCGGGGGCGCGAACCCGGGCGCCGAAGCACCGCAAACGGGCGCCGGCGCCGCGGGAGCGGATAAGGCGGCGGTAGGGGTGACGTCCGGGGCTGGTGCCGCGGACGGAGGAGCCAGACCCAAGCGCCGCGCTTCCCGGGTGAAAGAACCCGCGCAATAGGCGGTTTTCCACGGACCGAGCAAATTTTCCGAAAGCCGATTTCGGACGGAACGAGCCTATCCCGTCTGGGCTCCGTACATCCGGCTGTAATACCCGCCAAGCCGCAGGAGTTCCTCGTGATTGCCCCGTTCGATCACGGTGCCGTCTTCGATCACCAGAATCTCGTCGGCTTCCCGGATCGTGTTCAGCCGATGGGCGATGACGAAGCTGGTGCGCCCTTTCATCAAATTCAAAAGCGCGCGCTGGATCTGCTGCTCGGTCCGGGTGTCAATGCTGCTGGTCGCCTCGTCGAGAATGAGGATGGACGGCCGGGTGAGCATCACCCGGGCGATGGCCAGGAGCTGCCGCTCGCCGTGACTTAAGTTCCCGCCGTATTCGGAGAGCATCGTGTCGTACCCCTTGGGCAGCCGCCGGATGAAGCGGTCCGCGCCCGCAAGCCGCGCGGCTTCCTCCATTTCCCCGTCCGTGGCGTCCGGCCTGCCGTATTTGATGTTTTCCCGGATCGTGCCGGCAAACAGGTACGTGTCCTGCAGCACCACCCCGAAACAGCGGCGCAGGCTTTCCCGCGTATATTCCCGGATGTCCCGCCCGTCGATCAGGATGCGCCCGTCCGTCACGTCGTAAAAACGCGTGAGCAGATTGACGATGGTGGTTTTTCCCGCGCCGGTCCGGCCCACCAGCGCCACCATGGCGCCGGCGGGGACGGAGAACGAAACGTCCCTGAGGGCCGCGACATCCGGGCGATATGCGAACCGGACGTTTTCGAACACCACGTGTCCGCGGGGGTTTTCCAGCGGGACGGCGTCCGGTACGTCGGCAGGCTCTTCCTTTTCGTCCAGCACCTCGAAGGCCCGCTCCGCGCCGGCCACGCCGGACAGGATCATGTTGAACAGGTTGGCCATGTCGTTGAGCGGCCGGACAAACTGGCGGGAATAGGTCATGAAGCTGGCGATGGCCCCGACGGTGATATCCCCCCGGATCGCCAGCAGGCCGCCAGCGACAGCGACGATTGTAAACCCGAGGTTGCCGATGACGTTCAGCATGGGCATCAGGAAACCGGAAAGGATCTGGGCTTTGAGGCCCGTGCCGTAAAGGTGCCCGTTGAGCTTGTCGAACACTTCGACGGCCCGCTCCTCGCGGCCATACGCCCTGATCGTGCGCAGGCCGGTGATCGTTTCCTCCACGTGGGCGTTCAGCCGGCCGAGGGCGGCCTGCTGCTCCTTGAACAACACGCGGGTCCGGCGCGTGATGACCCGCACCAGCCCGTAGACGAGGGGCACCGTGACCATGCTGGCCAGGGTGAGCAGCGGACTGATGACCAGCATCATCGCCAGGGAACCGATCAGGGTGACGGCGCCGGAGATGAACTGGATCGCGGGCTGCGACAGGCTGGTGCTGACGTTGTCGATGTCGTTGGCCAGCCGGCTCATCAGCTCCCCGTGCTGCCGCGCGTCGAAAAAGGACAGCGGCAGTTTCTGCAGCTTGGTGAACAGCGACGTCCTGAGGCGTCTGACCACCCGCTGCGAGATGGCGGCGGTCAGCCGCCCCTGCATCAGGTTGAGAGCGGCGTCCGTCAGATAGGCGACCGCGAGGACGACGATCATGATCATCAAGAGGTTCGTATTCACGCCGGTTTCCGCCCCGATGGCGTTCACCGCCACACCGATCCAGTACGGCGCCGCCAGCGCCAGGGCGGACGAACCCGGCACGGCGACAAACGCCAGGGCGAACCGGCCGCGTTCCGGGCGCAGCCATCCCCACAGCCGGCGCAGCGTGCCGGTGAAGCTTTTCGGTTTCGCCGCCGGGCCGCCCCGGTGGTGGCCGCCAAATCCCACCGGACGGGGAGGTCCGGGCGGCATCGGATCGGCGGTGCGGTCCGGGCGTCCGCCTGCGGCCGGGCGCCGGTCGGCGTCAGACATGGGACAGCGCCTCCTTCCCGAGCTGCGTTTCGCAGATCTCCCGGTAAAGGGGACACGAACGCAGCAGTTCTTCGTGCGAACCGATGCCGGCGACTTCGCCCTGGTCCAGCACGACGATTTTGTCCGCGTCCATCACGGTGGATATTTTCTGGGAGATCACGATGCGGGTAACGTCTTTCCCCAGGGACTTCAGGGCTTCCCGGACGCGGGATTCCGTCACGGCATCCAACGCGCTCATGGCGTCGTCGAGGACGAGAATCCGCGGCCTGCGCACCAGCGCCCGCGCCAGGGCGATGCGCTGTTTCTGCCCGCCCGACAGGTTGACTCCCCGCTGTCCGAGGCGGGTTTCATATCCTTCCGGAAACGCCCCGATGAAGCCGTCGGCCTGCGCGAGCCGCGCCGCTTCCCGGATCTCTTCCATCGTTGCCGTTTCTTTTCCCATCCGGATGTTTTCCGCGATCGTGCCGGTGAACAGGGAAGCGTCCTGGGTGACGCAGGCGATGCCGTCCCGCAAGACGCGGGGATCGATGGAGCGCACGTCGGCGCCGCCCACCTTCACCGATCCCGAGGTGGCGTCGTACAGCCTGAGCAGAAGGCTGACCAGCGTGCTTTTGCCGGAACCGGTGGGACCGATGATGCCCACCGTTTCGCCGGGCAGGCAGATGAACGTGACGTCCCGCAGGGCCGGAAGTCCCTCTTCCCCGGCGACCGATGGATAGCGGAACGTCACCCGCTCAAAGTCGATGCGGGCGGTCTCGAAAAACCGGGGAACCCGTTGGGCGACAATACAGTCATCTTCCGGCACAGCCGCCAATGCCGCCGCGTTGTCGCCCGCCTCAAACACCTCGCCGATGCGCAGCGCCGACGTGCGGGCGCGAACGAACATGGCAAACACCATGAAAATCATCATCAGCGAAAACAAAATTTGCGTCATGTAGCTGAGAAACGCCATCGTCTCGCCGACCTGGACGCGGCCGTTTTGCACGCCCCATCCGCCGATCCACAGCACCGCCACGAGTCCCAGATTCACGGTCAGCATGACGGCCGGATTGAACAGGGCCATCGTCTGCAGGGCGCGGGTCGAGGTCTGCTGCAGTTCCTCGTTGGCCCGGTCGAATTTTTCCGCTTCATACGAGAACCGGTTGAACGCCTTCACCACCCGGACGCCCGCCAGATATTCCCGCATGGCGCCGTTCACCCGGTCCATCGCCCGTTGCACCCGCTGGAACAGGGGAAAACCGAACTTCATGTTCAACGCGAGCAGAAGCCCCACCACCGGCACGACCGCCGCCAGCACGGACGCCAGGTAAAGGTTGAGGCTGGCGGCCATGATCAGGCTGCCGACGCACAGCAGGGGGGCTTTCACAAAAATGCGCATCAGGCCGTTGACGAAGTTTTGCACCTGCGTCACGTCGTTGGTGATGCGGGTCACCAGCGAAGCCCGGTCGAATCGGTCAAGGCTGGCGAGGGGCATCGACTGGATGCGGCGATACATGTCCGCGCGCAGCTCCATGCCGAACCTTTGCGACACGCGGCTGGAGATCACGTTGCGGGTCGTGGCGGCCAAGGCGCCCGCGCCGGTGAGCAGCAGCATGATCCCGCCCAGATTCAGCACGCGGCGCAGATCGAAAGCGGCCACGCCTTCGTCGACGATGCTCGCCAACATCACCGGCTGCATGAGATCCACCGCCGCTTCCAGGGTCAGAAACAGGATGGACGTCATGAACCATGCCCCGTGTCTCCGGACATACGGACGCAAAAAACGCAAACCCGCTCCCCCGCCTTTCTTTATTTAGGATGATACTCCTGGCCGGTCCGCTTGTCACCCCGCCCGAACGCCTTTGGGTCTTTGGTCCTCCGCCTACCGGTCCGATTTTCGCGGTCTTTTGCGGTTCTTAAAATATTTAGATTTGCTTGCAATATTTTTCCTATACAAATTGGATAAAAACCCCTATTTTTTTGATAGATTGCACCAACACACGGATCACACGCACTCAGGAGGAACTGACAACATGACGGACAGCCTGAACGCGAAAGGCAAACGGGGCACGGACGGACTCAAAGCCGCAATGGATCGCGCCAGATCGGTCTTGTCGCGGGTACGGGGATTCAAAGATTTGAGGATCATTTTGAAACTTTACAACAGCTTCGCCGCCATCCTGCTCATTACGCTGTTTGTCAGCATCTTCAGTCTGTACGGCATGAACCAGATCGGCAACAAGACCAAGGAACTGTATGAAGAAAGGCTGATCAACGTTTCCGATATGCTGACCCTTGCCGGAAAATTCCGCGAGGTCAACTCGGGCATCGCCTCCCATTTGCTGCAGTCCGGGGGCGGAGAACGGACATCCGTGGAAGATATGACCCGGGTAGTGGACGAGATCCAGCAATTGCTGGACAAGCTGGCCTCCAGGACGGAACAAATGGGCGTCTCCGAGCGGGATTTCGGAACTTTCAGCCTGGTCTGGAACAATTACGTGGAAGAATTTCATCAAGTCATCGCCCTGCTGGAAAGAGGCGATGAAGTGTTGGGCAGCGTCACCGCCTTCGAAGCGGCCAAATCCCGCTACAACGTGAACCTCAGCTCGAAAATTCCCACGTTGAACAACTACCTGTCCCAATGGGTGGAGCTCAACAAAGCGGCGGCCGAAGAAGCCTACCATAGCGCCCGCAGCCAGCAAACCTCCCAGATCGTGCTGCAAGGCATTCTGATCGCGGCGGCCGTCGTTCTGACCATTCTGGTGGGCTGGCTTGTGGCCCGGTCCATTGTCAAACCGTTGACGCTGGTCGTCGCGTCGGCGGGCGAAATGTCCAAAGGCAGGCTGAACCAGCGGGTGGATTTGGACCGCAAGGACGAGCTGGGAACCCTCGCCGCTTCGTTCAACGAAATGGCGCAGAACATCAGGGATCTGATCCGTCAGGTGAAAGACGCCGGAGACAAGGTGTCCGCCACGTCCCGGGATCTGTCCGGCATCTGCGGCCAGACGGCGGATGCGTCCCAGGAAGTGGCGCGGGAGATCACGAAAATCGCCGACAGCGCGGAAACCCAGATGCGGTCGGCGGAGGACAGCGCCCGGGCGATGAACGAAATGGCCAGGGGTGTACAGCAGATCACGGAAGCGTCCGAAGAAGTCACCCAGCTGGCGATGGAGGCCAACCAGGAGGCCAAAATCGGCAACGAAGCGGTGCAAGACGCCGTCCGCCAGATCGAATCGGTCAAGGACACGGTGGAAACGTCGGCATCCATCATCCGCCAGCTGGAGCGGCGCTCCGACGAAATCGGCCACATCGTGGAAGTCATCACCGACATTGCGGCGCAAACCAACCTGCTGGCCCTCAACGCCTCCATCGAGGCGGCCCGGGCGGGAGAGCACGGCCGCGGGTTTGCGGTGGTGGCCAACGAGGTCCGGAAGCTGTCGCAAAGGTCCACCGAGTATGCCCAGCAGATCACCGGTTTGATCCAGGCCATCCGAAAGGATACGGAGCGGGCCGCGGAGGCGATGAACCGGGGCACGCGGGAAGTGCAGGAAGGCGTGGCCGTGGTGCGGCAGGCGGGAGAAGCGTTCGAAAGGATCTCCCTTTCCGTCGACCATGTGTTTGCGAGAATCGAAAACGTGACGTCGGTGGTGGAGGAACTGTCCGCCGGCACGGAGGAAGTGGCGGCCTCCGCCGACGAGAGCGCCCGCATCGCCAGGGAAATGTCCGGCAATACGCAAAGCGTGGTAGCCGTCACCGAGGAGCAGCTGGCCGCCGTCTCGCAAATCTCCGAATCCGCCGAAGAATTGCACCGCATGGCGCAGAATCTGCAGAACACCATTTCGCGGTTCGAAGTGTGAGAACGACAACCGTCGCCGCCGTCAGGGACCGACGCCGCGTCCCGGACGGCGGCCTTTTTTCGCGTTCCGGGCCACCGCCGCTCTCCGCCATCTTTCGGTGCGAAATGGTCAAGAAACCGGTATACTGAAGTTAGCGCTTTCATTCAAGTTTCGACAATACCCCGGACGGAGGGACATCTTTGATCGGATTCGTTGTCAATCCGGTGTCCGGCAACGGCAAGGGCATCAAGACGTGGAAGAAAATCGAGCGGGCGCTGCAAAAAGAAAAAAGCCTGTACCTTCTCCGCATCACGGAAAAACCCGGGGACGCCGCGGCGTTCGCCATGGAAATGGCCCGGCGCGGCGATTGCGCCGCCATCGTGGCCGTGGGCGGCGACGGCACGGTCAGCGAGACGGCCGCGGGGCTGCTTGCGGCGGACGCGCCGGCGGCCCTCGGGCACATTCCCGCCGGCTCCGGAAACGACTTTTCCCGGGCGATGGGCATTCCGGCCGGCGAATTGAACGCGCTGTCTTTCGCGCTGTCCGGCGCGGCGGCCGGCGGTGCGCGGCGCATCGACTTTTTCGCCTATCGGCGGGGCGCCGGACCGGAAGAGCCCGCGGGCGTGTCCGGGCAGCCGGGCGGCGCGGCGGGCGTCGCCGTCTGTTCCATGGGAGCCGGCTTCGACGGCAAGGTGGCGCAGGAGACCAACCGCTCCGCGTACAAAAGATGGCTGAACCGCTTCCGGCTGGGCTCCCTCGCCTACCCGCTGTCCGTGCTCATTGCGCTGGCCACCTACAAGCCTTGCCGGGTCCGGGTCGCCGTCGACGGACAGGCGTTTGATTACGACGACGTTTGGCTGGTGGCCGTCGCCAACGTCTCCACATACGGCGGCGGGATGCGGATCTGCCCCCACGCGCGGCCGGACGACGGACTGGCCGACGTGTGCGTCGTGCACCGCCTCAGCAGGCTCCAATTCCTGCGCTTTTTTCCCCGTGTCTATTCCGGCAGCCACATCGGCCTGCCGTACGTGAGCCTCCACCGGGGCCAAAGGGTGGAAATCCGCGCGGACAGACCCCTCTCCGTCCATGCGGACGGGGAATACGCCGGCGAGACGCCGCTGGAGATCCGGGTGGTGGCCGGCGCTCTGCCGGTTCTCGGAACCTCCCCCGACCAGTGCGGAAATTATCCGGAAACCGGACAAACGCACTGACTGCATTGACACACGGACATAAACTGGAACCGTGATGGCAACATCACAAAACCAAAAAAAACGGGAGGTACGGAGAATGAGCTACCCGGTGGCAGGTTACGGCGGCTACGGAGGCGGCTACAGCAAGTCCGTCGCGTTCGTGCTCGTGCTTTTCATCCTGCTGGTCATCATTCTGAAAAGCGGCATCTTCTATTGATCTGACGGCAGGATCGGCGTGCTTTCTTATCCTCCCTCCATCCGCCCGCGCCGGGCGGATGGCTTTTTTTATTCCTGGTTATTTTTCAAAGGCTTCCCGGTTCACAAGGTTGGGCGGCATGCGGCCCGACACGGCGGCGAGCAGGTTTTCGGCGGCCATCTCGGCCATGCGCATCCTCGTCCGCACCGACGCGCTGCCGATGTGCGGCAGCGCCACCACGTTGGGCAGCGTCAGCAAAGGATGATCCGGCTTCACCGGCTCCTCCTCGAACACGTCCAGTCCGGCCGCCCAAATCTCGCCGTCCCGCAGGGCGCGGTAAAGGGCGTCTTCGTCCACGATGCCCCCGCGCGCCGAGTTGATGAGCACCGCGGTGCGCTTCATCCGCTTCAGTTCGCGTTCCCCGATGAGGCCGCGGGTTTGCGGCGAAAGCGGCGTGAGGATGCTTACAAAATCCGATTGTTCCAGCAGTTCGTCAAGGGGAGCGTACTCCACGCCAAGGGATTGCTCGGCATCCTCCCTGCGGGTACGGTTGTAGTATAGGACACGCATGTCGAAACCTTTGGCCCGCTTGGCCACCGCTTCTCCGATTCTGCCCATCCCGATGATGCCCAGGGTCGCCCCGTAAACGTCCATGCCCGTGAGCAGCATGGGCGACCAGGTCTTCCATCGGCCCTGGCGGAGAAAATCGGACGCCTCCGTCAGCCTCCGCGCCGTCGCCAATAGCAGCGCGAAGGTCAGGTCGGCGGTGGTCTCGGTCAGCACGCCCGGCGTATTGGTCACCATGATCCGCCGCCGGCTGGCCGCTTCCACGTCGATATTGTTGTAGCCGACGGCCATGTTGCTGACCACTTTCAGCCTGGGCGCCGCCGCCATCAGCGCTTCGTCCACCGTCTCCGTCAGCAGGCAGTACAGCCCGTCCGCCTCGCGCACCATTTCCTCCAATACGTTCCGGGGAACCGGCTTGTCTTCCTCCGGCCAGAGCTTCACTTCGCACTTCTCCCGCAGCCGCTCCAGGATGGATTCGGGAATTTTGCGCGTCACCGCCACTGTCGGTTTCGTCATGCTGCTCATTCCTTTCTTCTCGTTACGGTTTCGCCATACTTCAAAATCCGCCGCTGCCCGCACAAATGTCGGTTGTGTCGGTTTTTCCGCGTCCTGCGCGGGCGGCCAAAAAAATTTCCTGGGAAATCATGTCGACAAACCGCTGTCAATCCGCGCGAACGATCCGCTTGATTTTCCCGTCCAGGGTGCACGCGTACAATTCGCCGCTTTCATCCACCCCGAATGAGGTAATTTCGCGCTGGCGGATGTCCAGTTCCGTCACCCGGGCCGGGCCTTTTCCGTCGTATTCGAGGACCCACATCCGGCCGTCCATGAAATCGGCGAACACGTACTTCCCCGCAAGTTCGGGGATCTCCTTCCCGCGGTAGACATAGCCGCCCGTCACCGATGCGCCCCCGTTGCCCCCCAGCGGCTGATACTCCCAAACGGGCAGGGTGAGCCCGTCTTTCCTGCAACCCGTCCCGGGGCTGTAGCAGAGGCTGCCTTCCATGACATTCCAGCCGTAGTTTCGGCCTTTTTCGATGATGTCGATCTCCTCTGCGGCATTCTGCCCCACATCGGCCGCCCACAGCCGGCCCGTCACCGGATCGAAGCTGAACCGCCAGGGGTTGCGGAGACCGTAGGCGTAGATTTCCTCCCGGTACCCGTCCCGGTTCCCCGCGAACGGATTGTCGGGCGGAATCGCGTAATGGAGGCCGTCGCTTTGGCCGTTCACGTCAATGCGCAAAATTTTGCCGAGCAGCGTTTTCAGGTTTTGGCCGTTGCCCTGCGGGTCTCCGCCGGATCCGCCGTCCCCGGTGGCGATGTACAGATAGCCGTCGGGGCCGAACGCCAGCTGTCCCCCGTTGTGGTTGGGATACGGCTGGTTGAACTCCATCAGGACAAGCTCGCTGTCCGGGTCCGCCCGGTCCGGATTGGCCGGATCGACCCGGTAGCGGGCGATGACCGTGGTCCTTTGGGTGGTGTAGTTGACGTAGAAATAGCCGTTTTGCTCAAAATCGGGGTGGAACGCCAGGCCGAGCAATCCCTGTTCCGAGCCGCGGTCGTACACCTTGTCGCGGATGTCGAGAAACACGCTTTTTTTTGGGTGATCCGACGCGTCGCTGAGCACGATGATACGGCCGGGCTGTTCCACCACAAACAGCCGTCCGCTGCCGTCATCCGCGTGGACCAGTCCGACGGGCCGGGTGAACGCCATGCCCCCGAACGCGTCGACCAGGCGCAATTTCAGCTCGGCCGGAGCCGCCGGCGTTGGCGCGGCAGACGATGATGCGGACGGTTCCGACGGCCCTGCCGTCTCCGGCTGCTGCGGCGACGAACCGCCTTTCTCTCCCGAGCACGCCGCAAGAACAAGAGCAAACATCAGCACGCAAATCCGCCCTATGTCCTTCACGCCGCCAGCCCCCTTTTCCATGCTTCTTTTATGCTAGCTTTTTTCCGCCACGATTCACCTCGGCTTAAAATTCCATTTGTTGTCATTTCTTAATCCATACCCAAAGATTAATTTACAACACAGACAGACCTTAAGCCAAAAAAACGCCAGAAGTGGCATCATTGCAACAATTGTCCGCAAATGTGCCCGCCTATCTCGCCGGCAAAAGACGCCTCCCGCGGGACCTGCCGGAGTCGATCGGTTTCGGAGACCCAAGGGAAGCGATGGCATATGCCGGTACGCATCTTCATCTGTGGCAGGATCGGCCGGAACTTCTCGATTGGGTTCGGCGCCAGACCCGCAAGCTGCACTTGATGCGCGAATGCCGAAAAACGGACATATGGTCCGAAATAAACCGATGAAAACGTTTTCTCGAAAATTTTTCGGACATACAGTCCAAAAAAACAGGGTTTAAAGCATATGAATTCGCTTTCAACCTCGGAGTGCATGGACAATTCGGTCTCAATGTCCGAAAAAATTTCCGAACAGCCCGATTTTCTGCTCTTTGCGGACTGGATGTCCGAAAATACTTCGGGTCCGCTGAAACCGCCGGCCATCAGGGATTGCTTTTCCCCTCAATCATAGTAAACTGATAATTGAGATTGGAAAAATTGAAACGGAGGGCGTACGCCTCATGACGAACAACGTTTCCCTGAAATCGCACGTGAAGTATTCCCGCTGGGGTTTTGCCGTTTGCTCCTGGATCTTTGCCCTGTGCGTAGTGATTCAAGTCCTTCTCGCCGGGTTTGCGATTTTCGATGATCCCAAATATTGGAAAATGCATACGAGTTTCGTGCACATCATTGAGGTGTTCCCCGTCTTGATGTTCATTCTGGCGTTGTTCGGCAAGGTATCCGGATCGCTTCGCTGGCACAGCCTCGGGCTCATCGTGCTCGTTGTGCTGCAATACGTTACGGCCAATCTGGATGCCGTTCCGGCGGTCAACGCCCTGCATACGGTCATCGCCTTGGCCATGTTCTGGATGTCGCTTTCCACGGCGCTGAGGAGCTCTTCCAGGTCGTTTTTCCAGGCTGCGTGAAACAAGGCGTTCGCGCCGTCCACCGGCTGTCTTTATAATGGGCGGCGGGATATCGCTTCCCTATTCCCGAATCAGGGTGTAAGTGTTATCCTCTCCCGGTGGAGCGCCGTTCAGGTACGTGGTTCCGTTCAGCTCAAAATGCACGGCATATGTGATGCCTCCCCCGCCGTCCCGGATGCCCCGGATTTGCACGTCCCCGGTGGCAGGAACCGTGAATGCGCGGGGTTTGTGTTTGATCATGAAAGGTTCGGTGAGGGGCACGCCGCCAACCAGCACTTGAACGTAATCCCCGTCTTCCGCAGCATAATCCCAAACCCAAATCCGGGTTGACTCGTCCTGCGACTGGTGCCTGATCGTATAATCGACAGGCTGAACCGTATCATCCGCGGCGGCAAGGACGGCACCCGCCGACAAAGCGGTGGAAACCCGATCTTCAAGCGCCTTCTTTGCCGCGTCGGAAACGTCGTAGTTTGGCGAACCGGAGGATGAAAAAAACATTGCGGCGAGAAACGCGGCCAAAGCAAATCCGCCGAACGTGCCCAGTTTCTTGTTGAACTTTTTTCTGCTATCCTGATCCGCCAAAAAACGGGGTTGCTCTTCCGCTTCCATCCACTCGGAGGGCCCGGAATCCCGGGAATCGCGGGTCCCGGTGGTGCGCCAATCGTCTTTTTCGGCCCGGCGGACGTCGTCAAAACGAAGGAAGGGCTGCTTTTTCGTCTTGCTTTTATCCCCAAACGAAAACCGGCTGCTCATGCTCCGTCTCCTCCCGTGAATTTGGCCGGCCTTCTATGGAAATAGAAGCTCATCGCCAGCCGGCACGCCACGATCTGCGCGATCATCAGCCAGAAGAACGCACGATGCCGGCCGGGGTCCTGCACTTCGTAGCCGTAATTGAGAATCGTGAACGCCAAGGCCATAATCAGCGAGTTGCAGAAAAAGATTTTCACGAAAGGAGCCAACCAGGGAAGTTTGTAGTACATGATTCTAAGCGCAGGTATAAGCATGGAAAGGCCGATGATGAGCCCAAAGACTCCAATCATGGTCATGTTGGGATTATCCGGCATGGCAAACCCCGTCGACCGCAAAACCTGGATGTCGGTAAGATACATGAAAGGTATGGTGAGCAGGAAGAACAGGGTTGCGATCATAAATGACACAAAGTAGAGAACGGCAAACACGTTTGCCAACAACCTGGAAGCCTTCATCGCGCTCCCCCCTCAAACCTTCTCCAAGTCTTCCGCTTCGATCACCGTCAGCTCTTCCCGGGTCAAATCCGGATCCGAGCTCAGGCGCAGCGCCTGGTTGTTGACCGACCGCTCAAAGACGTTTCGGACATAACGGCCGTTACCGAACGCTTCTTCCTTTCGGGCTTCGTCCAGGATTTGCGCGAGCTTGGCTTTGGCGGCCTCGCTTAGGACATAGCCTTTGTCTTCGTAGAACTTGAAAGCGATCTGGAGCAGCTCGTCCAGCGCATAATCGGCGAACTCAATGATGTTCGGGAAGCGGGATTTCAGACCGGGATTGATCTTCAGAAAATCGTCCATGTCCTGGCTGTAACCGGCCAGGATCACCACCAGTCGTTCCCGGTTGTCGTCCATCAGCTTGACCAGCGTGTCGATCGCTTCCTTGCCGAAATCAATCTCGCCGCCCTGGGACAACGAATACGCTTCGTCGATAAACAGGACGCCGTCCATCGCCTCCATCACTTTTTCCGTCGTCTTGATCGCCGTCTGCCCTACATATCCGGCCACAAGTCCCGCCCTGTCCGTCTCCACCAGCTTGTTGGTCCGGATGATCCCGATATGGTAGAGCACGTCGGCGACAATGCGCGCCACCATGGTTTTGCCCGTACCGGGATTGCCTTTGAAAATCATGTGCAACGTCTGCGACTGGTCGACAGGAAGTCCCATTTTCTTCCGTTCGTTCTGCAGCCGAAGCCTGGCGTAAAGGCTGCGAATGAACGATTTGACTTCATCCAGCCCGATGATTTTGCCGAGCGCTCTTTCCAGATCGAAGTCTTCCGTGCGCCGTTTTGTCGTTTCAATGTCCTCGGGCCGGATGATGGTCAGGTCTGCGGCGGCGACATCCGAAGACGCAATCCGGGCGGATTGGTTGCGCAGGATGTTTTCCACGAAATTTCGCACCATTCTGGCATTGCCCGAATGCGCGGTCGACGTCCTGTGCAGGATGTCGATCTGCTCTGCCAGTACCCGACGGGCCTCTTCGGTGATCTGGAAGCCCTTGGCGTCAATCATTTTCAGCGCGATTTCATAAAGCTCCAACGCGGAGTAATCCGGGAAATCGATCCTGAGCGGGAACCTGGATTCCAGACCGGAGTTCGCTTTCAAAAAGTCGGCCATTTCTTTCCGGTACCCCGCCAGGATGACGGCGATTTCGCCGCGGTAATCCTCAAGCAGCTTGACCAGCGTGTCGATGGCTTCCTTGTCGGCGCTGGAACCGGTGCTTGCCAGCGAATACGCCTCGTCGATGAACAGCACGCCGCCCAGCGCGCTGCGAAACACTTCCTCCGTTTTCTTGGCAGTTTGCCCCACATATTCCGACACGAGGCCGCGCCGGTCCGTTTCCACCAGATGGCCGCGTTTGAGCAGCCCCATTTCCTTGAACATGGAGGCCATCACGCGGGCGACGGTCGTTTTGCCCGTACCGGGGTTGCCGGTAAAAATCATATTCAGAGTCTGCGTCGTGTCGGTCCGAAGGCCGGCTTGCCTTCGTTTCTCCTCGGCCAACAGCATCTTGTACTGGGTCCGGACGAACTCCTTGACGTTTTCCAGTCCCATAATGCCGGCCAGCGACTTCTCCAGGTCGAATTTTTCAAAGCTTTCAAACCCGAAGTCGTCGTAGGTAAGCACATCCATCGGAGCGTTGGGTTCCAGAAGCAGGCGCTTCGACTGCTCGAGCATCGCCTGTTCGATGACGTTGCGTACGAGCCGGCCGTTTCCGCTGTCATTTCGGCCTTTGATCTGGCTTTTCTCAAACAGCCGGAGCAGCGGTTCCCGACAGTCTTCGGCGATTCGGTAGCCTTTCGACCGGGCGGTGACCAGCGCAATTTCGTACATTTCCTCGGGCGTGTAATCCTCGAATTCGATTACATTGGGAAATCTCGACCGGAGACCGGAGTTGGTGTCCAAGAACTTATCCATCTCGTCCTTGTAACCGGCCAGAATGACCACCAGATCGTCGCGGTAATCCTCGATGGCCTTGACCAGCGCGTCCACCGCTTCCCGGCCGAACACGTCGTGTTCGTCCCGGCAAAGCGCGTATGCTTCGTCAATAAACAGAACACCGCCTAAAGCCGACTGGATGACCTCGTTCGTCAGCTTGGCCGTGTGCCCCACGTATTGACCGACCAGATCCGACCGGGTGACTTCCCGCAACTGCCCGGTGGACAGAATGCCGAGCGCCTTCAGATACTTGGCCACGATCCGCGCGATCGTCGTCTTCCCCGTTCCGGGATTGCCGACGAAAATCATGTGCATGGAGGTCCGCGCCACTTTGTGGCCGGCCTGTTCGCGCATCTTTTGCACTTTGAAATGATCTTCCAGACTGAGCACGTATTCCTTGACCCTGGCGAGACCGATGACGGAGTTCAGCTCCCTTTTAACTTCCTCAAGCAGATTACCCGTTCTTCTGGGCAGCAATCCGTCGAGGTCCACCGTCTCCGCATTCCGCCTCTCGCCGACCCTGGCCCATATTTTCCCGTCCGTGATTACCAGCCGTACGACGGTGCCGGGCGGAACGGGATGGCGCAGCTTATATTCCGCCAAGGCCTTGTAGATGTGATCCTCTATGTAGTTTTGAATACCCGCAAGTCCAGCTGTTGGGCTGTGCTTCTCCGCGCAATGTTCAGCCAAACCGCGGTCGTACTTCAGGACAAGGGAGAGGTTCTGACGGCAGCGATTGGCCATTTCGTCCAGGAACTGCCCGCTGATCTCGATCAGCTCTTCCGCAGAGTATTCGTCCATTTTCAGAATGTCGCCGACGGCGGCCATGAATTTTTCGCCGAAAATCTCCGCGATCTTGCTTTCGCTCTGATCGGTTATGAACACGAAATATTTGCCGTTGGCCGAAAGCTCGCCGACGGATTTATCCAGGAGGACGCCGGTGGCTTCCATAAGGACGTTGTTTTGCTCCGCATACCGGGAGTCAAGCTGAAATTTTCCTTCGGTAACCAGCTGGATGAGGACGCCGAGCACGCTGACGTGGCTTTTTTCAAAATTGTCGAAAACCACCACTTCCGAGGGAGAGACCAGCGCTTTGTAGAGGTCGGAAAGGAAAAGCTGGCGTTCGGACACCGTCGGATAAAGCGCCAAGTTCACGACGGACACGGTTCCGTCGCGCAACAGGCCCCGATCATGTAGCGCCATCACGGCCCCTTCAATGAATGAATGCCGGCCTGTACCCTCTTTTCCTATCACGAGGAAGGTATTCTTAGGTTTCTCCCCGTCGTGTCCGACCACGAAGGGGCGCTTCAAAGCCACCATCAATTGACCAATAAAGCGCTGTTGTCCCACCGCTGCCCGGGAAAGAACTTGCCGAACGATTTCGAATCGCTGGTCCAAGTCGTGGATGGGAATGCGGCCCATGTTTCCCTGTCCCGTGCCCCGTGGCGCAGCGGAATCCGCGGCTGCGGCCGTATTCGCAGCAGCCGTATTCGCAGTCGTCGAAGAAACTTGGGTTGAAAAGGGAGCGCCCCGGGCCATTCCTCGGGTCATGCTTTGGCCCTGAGGAATGCCCGTCGGGACCGTGCGGGATGCGGAGGCTTGAACTGGCAGGGCTGTGTCCACGCCCTTGGCGAAAAAACCTCGCTCCCGCACGGCATCAATGATCTGAACCTCGGGAAACAAGAATCGGACAAGTTTTTTCCAATTTATCCTCATTCCGTTTCTCCTTTCCTGCCGGAGCAAAAAACGAGCCGGAGCCTATAGACTCGTTTTCTTCCCAAAGGTCCAAAAATCCTTCCTTTCCGCATGATGGGGATTATTCCATGATTCTGGGAATTCTATTTTATTTTATTTACGCCAAAGACGGTTTTTAAGGGCTCTCAAGGATCCGGCCGCACGGGCCCAGGTTGCCGTCATTACGGACACGGGACGCCCGTCGGGTTGGACGGCGCGCTGAAGATGTGCAGCCGGTGCTGGCCGATGAGCCTGTTCGGATATTCGTACACCTTCGGTTCGCGCTCGCAAACGCGCAGCCAGGCGTCCACGCACTGCGGGTCGAAATGGGTGCCGCGTCCCTCCCGGATCAGCTCCAGCGTCTGTTCATGCGTCAACGCCGGCCGGTAGGCCCGATGGGACGTCAGGGCGTCGTACACGTCCGCCACGGCCACCACCCGGGCCAAGAGCGGAATTTGCTCTCCCGCAAGACCTTCCGGATAGCCGGTCCCGTCCCACCGCTCGTGGTGGTATCGGATGATGTCCAGTTCGTCCTTCAAGAAGCCGAGAAGCCTGCAGATTTCGTAGCCGATCACCGGATGCCGCTCGATGACGGCCCGTTCCTCCGGCGTCAGCTTGCCGGGCTTGTTCAGGATCGCGTCGGGAATCCGGATCTTGCCCACGTCGTGGACGATGGTCCCCTGCGCCAGCGCACGCATCTGATCGGGAGACAGCCCGAGCTCCTTCCCGATCTTGAGCGCGTACAGCGCGACACGGAAGTTGTGGCCCGCCGTGTACGGGTCCCGGCTTTCCGTCGCCTGGATGAGCGCCCTTACGCCGGGCGACAGGCTGCTCGTCACCCTGTCGACTGGATCGGTGGCAAACAGAGCCCGTAGCGCCACGGGAAACGGCCGGATACCGGCATACTGCCGGACAAGTCCGGCCAGCATCACGACCACCGCGGCGAGCAGCAAAAAATGATACAGCCACCAGCTCAGCCGCCACAACTCGCCGATCACCATGATGACCAGGGAGGCGGCCATCCAGGCGCAACCGTAAACTATGGCGATTTGCAGCGGAAAACGGGAATAACGATAGGCTTGGTAGTAACGCCAGGCGGCGACGCCGCTGAACAGGAAGACGAGCGACGCCGCCAGCGCGTCGAGCGGCGTTTGGGCTAACGGGATCCGCTCGATCGCATCGGAGAACAGCATGGCCGCGATGCCGATAACGCCGAGGGCGACCGTCCATCCGATGACGAGACGGTTCCCCATCCTGGCGAACAATTGCATGATTTTATGGTCGGAAGGCAGGGTGGACAGCCACAGCCAGAACGAAGCGAGCAGCACGCTGAGCGGAGAGGAAATGCCGGCCAGGCGGGTGGTATGTACGAGCAGATGCGGCGTCGCCAGTCCGTGCACCGCGAACACTTCCGCCAGGGACACAAACGCCAGCGACAGGACGGTCACCTTGATGTCCCGCAGCCTGCTTCCGGCAATCCCCACGGCGAAGGCGATTCCGGTCGAAAGGAGCGCCACCGCGGACACGATGTAAAAATGCCCGGCGGGAGCTGGCAAGACGTAATCCAGCGATTCGGCCGACCGCAGCCAGAAGAACAGCAGCAGCGGTAGCGCGGCGGCCAGTACGGGACCCGCCCAACCGACTCTTCGCATGCACCATGCTCCTTTTTTTCGGGGAAATTTTCTCCGTTTCTATTATCGTATCACAATCTTGCTTCCGATTTGCCAGAAAGTTTGGAGAAAAAGGACGAACCGGAACGAATCGCGCGATTTGCGTCACCGTCGTCTTCCGGACTAAAATGGAATCCAACGGATGCCCTTCCAATTTCGTCTGCTGAAAGGAAACTTGGCGAAATATGGATCGACTGTTGATTCCGAAAACGCCCGGGATCCCCCTCGCGGCAGGCCGCTGCCATACAGTGGGGCTCAAAGCCGACGGCACGGTGGTGGCGGTTGGCGACAACAAATGCAGCCAATGCAACGTGGAAGGCTGGCGCGACATCGTGGCGGTGGCGGCGGGCAACGTCCATGTGGCTACCAACACGGGCAATGCCCATACCGTCGGTCTGCGATCCGACGGCACGGCGGTCGCCGCCGGGTGGAACAGGCACGGCCAATGCAACGTGGGCGACTGGCGCGATCTCGTGGCCGTCTCGGCGGGCTGGTGCCGCACCGTCGGCCTGAAATCGGACGGCACGGTGGTGGCGGCAGGCCGAAACCTCGAAGGCGAATGCGATGTGGGCGCCTGGCGCGGCATTGTGGCGGTGACGGCGGGCGACTGGCACACCGTCGGCCTGAAATCGGACGGCACGGTGGTCGCAACGGGCAACAATCGGTATCGTCAGTGCGAAGTGGACGATTGGCGCGAAATGGTTGCCGTGGCGGCGGGTTACCTTCACACGGCCGGCCTCCAATCGGAAGGAACGGTGGCGGCCGCGGGCTGGAACGGGCGCGGCCAGTGCGATGTTGGCGGCTGGCGCGGCATCGTGGCCATCGCGACGGGCTCTTACCACACCGTCGGGCTGAAATCGGACGGTACGGTGGTCGCGGCGGGCGACAACACCTACGGCCAATGCAACGTGGAAGGCTGGCGCGGCATCGTGGCCGTCGCGGCAGGTGCCGCCCACACCGTCGGCCTGAAATCGGACGGCACGGTGGTGGCGACGGGCGACAACTCCCACGGCCAATGTGAGGCAAGCGCCTGGAGCGGCCTGCGGGTCGCGATGCTGGCGGACCTATAGTCCGTTCGAGGCAAAGGATTGAAAGCGATTTCAGTGGGGGCAGGCTTCGCTGACGGACCGTATGTCCGCCTCAACCATCCCGGCCGACGTTGCCGCTATATCCGGGAAGCCGCCGTCCGGCGCTTGCGGAATTCGGACGGCGTATAGCCGCTGTACTTCTTGAACATGTTGCTGAAGTGCGAAATGTCGCAAAAGCCCAGACGCTCCGCGATCTCGTAGACGCGCAGGGAAGTGTGGGACAACAGCTTTTCCGCTTCCTGCATCCGCAGGCCGGCGACGTATTCCACGTAATTTTTGCCCGTTTTTTGCTTGAACAGCTGGCTCAGGTAGCAGGCGTTGAGATGGACCTTTTCCGCCGCTTCCTTCAGCGAGATTTCGCCGGGCATGGCCTCGTGCACGATCCGGATCACCTGGTCCACGGGAGACAGCATCTCCCAGGAGGAGTATTCTTTCCCGGGCTCTCCACCGGCACCGTTCCCCTCTTTGCTCCGCAGGCTGTCCCGTTTTTGCAGCCAGCCGCCCAGACAGCGGTGCATCTCCTCCGTTTCCACCGGTTTCAGCAGATAATCGACGGCTCCGAGTCTCAGCGCTTGCTGGGCGTAACTGAAATCGTCGTGTCCGCTGACCACAATGACTTCCGCCGTATGCCTTTCCGCAAGAAGCTGCCGCATCAGGGCCAATCCGTCCATCACCGGCATGCGCACATCGGTGAGCACCAGGTCCGTCTGGTTCCGTTTCAGCCAGTCGAGGGCTTCCAGTCCGTTCGCCGCCTCATGGACCACCTGAAAAGGAAGTCCGGTCTTTTCAATGGTTTTGCGTAGCGCCGTTCTGACCCAGCGTTCGTCATCCACAAGAAGAATGGAGTTCATCCGCATACCCTCCTCCCGATGGCACGGTTTCCCAGGTATCTTCGGCGCACGGCAAAATCAGCCGCACTTCCGTCCCCTTGCCCGCTTCGCTGTGGACGCTAAGCCCGAATTCGTCGCCAAACAGATTCCGGTTCCGCTGATGGACGTTGAGCACGCCGAGGTGCTCGCCGCCTGCGGTGATATCCCGGTCTTCGCTCATTTGTTTGCGCAGCCTCGCGAGCTTCAGCGAGTCGATGCCCACCCCCGTGTCGGCGATGATCACGGACATGACGCCCTTGCGCACCATTGTGGCGGTAATCCGGATGTCCGTCGGCCGGTGGTTCGGCTCCAGACCATGGACGATGCAGTTTTCCACGATGGGCTGCAGGGAAAACTTGGCCACGTATTGATTCTTCGCCCATTCCGGAACGTCGATGGAATAATTCAGCTTCTCCTCAAACCGGAACTTCTGGATGCTCAGATACTGCTCGCAGATATCCAGTTCCTCTCTCAGCGTCACCACCGGCGAAGAGTTTTTCAGGTTGTAACGCAGCACTTTCCCGAGCGAAGCGGCCATCTGCGCGATGTCGTCCATGTCCCGGTCCATTGCCATGCCGCGGATGGTGTCCAGGAAGTTGTAGAAAAAGTGCGGGTTCATCTGCGACTGCAGCACTTTGAGCTCCGTTTCCTTCTGCCTGAGCGACATCTCCGTTTCCCGCAGGCGGGAGAAATAGATCTCGTTCAGCAGTTCGGACAGCCGCTCCACCATTTTGTTGAACCCGTGGGATAGCAGCCCGAGTTCGTCGTGGTATTTCACTTCCACCTTGCCGGAGAAGTCGCCGACTTCCACCCTTTTCATGTATTGCATGAGCCTTCGGATGGGCCGGATCAGGCTGGCGGCGAAACCGACACCGAGGAGGTAGGCGGCCACCAGGGAAATGATGACGGTGGTCAGGATCGTCTTGCCGATATAGTTGATGGGGCTCGTCAGTTCGTCATACGGGATCGAGGTGACGATCCACCAGTTCAGGTTCGGCGAGAAGCTGTAAGTCAGCAGGTTTTTCCGGTCTTCTCCGTTCACGAACGAGCCGGACGGTTCGTCCCGCATGTGGCGCAAGACGTCTTCGTCCACGGGCGTGCCGATCCGGTCGCTCTGCGGATGGTAGACGTAATGGCCCCGCTCGTCCAGGATGAACAGAAAACCCGAATCCCCCAGCTGCACTTTTCTCGTGACTTCTTCCAACCGGCGGTAGTTGACGTCGATCAGCAAGAGTCCGAACGGTTCGAGGGTCTGCGGACTGACGAATCGCTTGACGATGGTGATGACCGGTTCCAGGCGGTTGTTCCACGGGATGACCCGGCTGAACAGCATCGGTTCCCCCGTGTACGGGACGGACCAGAACCAGTACTCCCTCTCGATCAGGTACAGCTCGTTGTAGTCGGATTCCTGCGCGCTGATCTTTTGTCCGTCGTTGAGCACGATGGTGACATTGGCGATATCCGAACGGGAAAAAGAGGCGTCCATGAGCACGATGCGCACGTCTCGGCGCAGGGATTCGCTCGTTTCGCCGGCATCGATGGTTTCCTGGCGCAGGTAGGCAATGGTATCGGGGTGGTTGACGATTTTCAGCGTGCTGATCTCGAAATCGCGGAAATAGTCCTCGACGTAGTGCTGAACCTGTCCGATGATCTGCCAGCTGGACTCCCGGGATTTCTGCTCCAGCACCTGCTGGGACTGTTGGTAGGAAATGACACCGACGGCCAGCAGCGGAAAGACGATGAGGACCGCGGAAAACACCAGCAGCCGTGTCGACAGCTTGTGGTCGAGCAGCAGCACCCTGCGAAGGAAAGCGTCCAGCAGCCTTTGGTACACGGAGCCCAGACCCCCTTTCCCCGTCAAAGACGAATAGAGGCCCCTTGCGAGCCTCATTCGTTTTATTGCAAGCGGCCGCAACCCCGCCGCGGAGGCGGCCGCTGCCTTCTCTTTGACCGACGGTCGACGGATTACCGGGCGGCGGCGATCGCGTTCAGAACGTCGTTGTATTGGGCGCGATACGATTCGATGACCGGCTTGACCGCTTCCTGCCACGGCGTGAGGTCGTTGACCGGGGTGATGATGGCGCCGGCCGCACGAACCGCCTCTTCGGACGATTTCTCGGACTTCGCCCATTCCTCCAGCTGATAATCGATGGAGTCTTGCGCCGCCCTCCGGATGATGTCCTTGTCTTCGTCCGCAAGGAATACATTCTTTTTCGACACGTTTTTTCCTCCCCTGGCTTTCAAAATTTGTAACCGCTTTAATTATAGATGGTAAGCGCATTCATTCTTAATATGGGTATTTTCACGAAATATTGCATTTATTTTAGGTTAATGACAGCAATTGCTTCGTCGGCGATCGCCCATCTCCGGTAAGACTGCCGTCCATGTCCTGCCGTCCACCCGTCACCTCCCCGTCATCATGTTGGGCAGCCACATCACGACTTCCGGCACAAAGGTGATGAACATCAGCACGGCGCATAGCGCGAAGAAGAAGGGTATCAGCGCCTTTGAAGCGGCTTCCACGGTCACCTTGCCTATGGCGCAGCCTACGAATAGCACTGTGCCCACCGGTGGTGTGACAAGCCCGATGCCCAGGTTCAGAATCATGATGATGCCGAAGTGGACAGGGTCGATCCCGATCGACGTGACGACCGGGTACAGAATCGGCGTCATGATCAGGATGAGCGGAGCCATGTCCATCGGCGCGCCCAGAAGCAGCAGCAGGACGTTGATCATCAGCATGATGATGTAGGGATTGTCCGAGACGGCCAGGAACATTTCCGTGACCATTTGCGGGATTTTCAGATAGCTCAGCACCCATCCGAATGCCTGGGAAGTGGAGATCAGGAAAAACACCATGGCGACGGTCCGGAACGTCTTCTTCAGGATGACGATGAAGTGCCGCAGGGACAAATCCCTGTAGACGAAGAACGTCAAAATAAATGCGTAAACGCAGGCGATCGCGCCGGACTCGGTGGCCGTAAACCAGCCGGTGAAGATCCCGCCCAGAATGATGACACCGGTCATGAGCGACAGGAAACCGTCGCGGATGATGCGCGGGACTTCCCGGAGCGGCACGGGTTCGCCCTTCTCGTAGCCCCGTTTTCCGGCGATGAAAAAGGCGGTGATCATCAGCGCGATCAGCATGATGAAGGCCGGGACCACGCCCGCCATGAACAAGGCGGAAATGGACACGCCGCCGGCCGCCACGGCGTAGAGGATCATATTGTGGCTGGGCGGCATCACGACGCCCTGGATGGCCGCGGACGAAGTGAGCGCCACGGTGAAGTCGGCGTCATAGTTTTTCTTTTTCATCATCGGGATCATGACGGACCCGACAGAGGACACGTCGGCGGCCGCCGATCCGGAGATGTTGCCGAACAGTAAACAGGCCACACAGTTGACCATGGCCAGGCCGCCGCGGATCATGCCGACCACGAGCTGGGCCAGATTGACCAGCCGTACGGCCAGTCCGCCTTCACTCATGATATGGCCGGCCAGGATGAAGAAGGGAATGGCCAACAGCGTGAAGGAATTCAGTCCCTGGACCAGTTGCTGCCCGATGGCGGCCAGCGGCAGGTTCACCACCGCCGCGGCGACGATCGTGGATGCGGCGAGCACGAGCGCGATCGGAAAGCGCAAAAGAAGCAGACCGACAAACGTGACGCACAGCAGGATCAGTGCCAGCATTGTGGAGCTCATTCCGGTATTTCATCCTCCAATCCCTTGTGGCGGACCGTATTGATGCCCATCAGCTGGAGAAAACCGTAGATGATGGTCATGACCCCCGAAATGGGCATGATCGCGTACTGCACGCTGACCGACCACTCGGTGGCGGGCAGCTTGTTGGGATACACCAGCTGGGTGAACTGCCAGCCGTACCTGACCATAAAGAAGCCAAACAGCATGATGCTCAGCGGGATGATCTTATCGAGCGCGCGTTGGAACCATTTGGGCAAAAGCTTGGAAAAGGACGCCATGGCGATGTGCAGATTTTCGCGAAAACCGATGGCAACGCCCATGAAGCCGTAATATATGAGGAGCAGCAGCGTGATTTCTTCCGACCAATGGAACACGAAATTGAACAGTTTTCGCGTGACGACTTGAACGGTCACGATCAGCGTCATCGCGGCCAGCGCCGTCAGGGCGAAGGCTTCGAAAAACTTGTCGAACCATAACGCAAATCGTCTCACCCAGGTCCACAATGTCTGCATGGATATCCCCTTTGCCAAACAGGATATACAGGTTACGTCTATTGTAAGGGGTTTCACAATACGGGGAGAACGATCCGTTTATTATGATTTTTTGTAGATTTTTTAGGTCGTTCTCCGGATGTCCGCGGGTATATTCTCCATTTTCCCGGCATAGTAGAAGCGGAGGAGGGGCGCCTGGCAACGTCCGCCGCCGTCCGGTCCGCGATCCCACCGGGAAGGATGATGGGTTTATGGCCGTCGATACGGGAAAATTCCCCGTGCGCATTGAAACCATGGCGCATCGCGCGCCGAACGTGGAGATTTTTTTTCCCCAGGTGACGGGGCTTGCCAACCGCGATGCGCAGGTGCGCATCAACCGGACGATCGCGGAGCAGACGCGGGAACTCGTCCGCAGACAGATGGCCGTGCAAATCCAGGGCAACACGGAAATGCAGGGATATTACGAGATCAAAAGCAACGAGCGGGGCGTGCTCAGCCTGATCCAGGTCAACTACGCCTACACCCCGCCGATGGCCCACGGCATGACGTTCGCCGGGTCGCTGACGTTCTCCGTGGCCACCGGCCGTTCATACGGGCTCGGCGATCTCTTCAAGCCGGGCAGCCCGTATGTCGCGCGCATTTCCGCCAATATCCGCGAGCAGATCCAACAGCGCGATTTCCCCACCCTTGGCGAGTTCACCGCGATCCGGCCCGACCAGGATTACTACATTGCCGACAAGGCGCTGGTGGTCTATTTTCAGCTGTACGAAATCGCGCCGTATGCGGCCGGTTTCCCGATGTTTCCGATTTCCGTCTACACGCTGCAGGACATCATCGCCGAAAACAGCCCGCTGGGCGTCATGCTGGCGGACGTGTGAGACGGCCATCGCCCGGGCGCCGTCGCCCGAACCCGAATCGTCCGCTTCCCCGTCGCCGCCACTTGACAAATGGATGGGGAATCGATAAAATGTTCCATGAATGCAAGCACATACTTTCATTTCTGCACGCGGCAAGGAGACGTCATGGACAAAACCCAATCCACCAAAACCAGGCTGATGGAGGCGGCCATCGATCTGATGGCCGAAAAGGGATACGACGGCACGACCACCAAGGAAATCGCGGCGGCGGCGGGCGTCAACGAAATCACGCTGTTCAGGCATTTCGGCTCGAAACAGCAATTGCTGGAGCAGGCGGTGAAAACCTACCACTACGGCGATGAGATGGCTGCCCTGTTCAACGAATCGCTGACCGGCGATCTGCATGCGGACCTGCTCCTCATCAGCCAGACCTACCACCGGATCATGAACCGGAACCGCAAACTGCTTTCCATCGCGCTCAAGGGAAGCAGCAAACTGCCCGAAGAAGTGTACGAAGAAATGAGACGCCATCCCCGCATTCTCAGGGATTTGCTCACCCGATATTTGACGGACATGGTGGAGAAGAAAAAAGCGTTCACGCCCAATCCCGAGATGACGGCGTTGTCTTTCATGTGGATGAATTACGGCGCTTTCGTCAGCAGTCTGGATACCAAATTCGAACCGCAGGAGAAGAAACTGCCGTCCTTTATCGAGGAAAGCGTCCGGTTGTTTGTCAGGGCGCTGACGCCCTAGCGTCTTTTTTTTGCTTGTGATGAAAGTAAGCGAGGGATACGGGATGTCCATGCAGGCCGGCAAAAAAATCGCCGAAGCGGTGCTCGCCTGGCCGGAAGTGACGCAGGCGCCGCACCGCTTCGGCGGGATCGAATTTCGCTGCAGGGGAAAGGAAATCGGACACTTGCACGGCGACGCGCTGTGCGACATACCGCTGACCAGGCCGCTGCGCGACGAATTTGTCGCGGCCGGCATGGCCGAGCCCCATCACATCCATCCGGAATCGGGCTGGGTCTCGGTGTATCTCCGGTCGGACCGGGATGTGGCCAACGCGATTGAAATCATGCGCTGCAAGTATCGCGATCTGATGAACAAATCGAATGGGTGATTTCCATGGAAAACCGCAACCCGGCCGGCATCCGCGTCATTTGCCCGGATGATTGCGGCAACGCGCCAAAAAAAGCGCAGCTCAGGGACTTCACCATGGCCGCAGTCCAAGGTGACATCGCGTATGTGATGGGATGTGTCTCGGACAACGTCGAATGGGAGGTCGCCGGCGGCCGCAAAACCGTCGGCAAAACCGGGTTCGCGGAAACCGTGCGGCAATTGCACGATCGGCCCGCCGTGGAGCTTGAAATCCGCCACATCCTGACCCACGGAAAGACGGGGGCCGTCAGCGGCGTCGTGAAGTATGCCGACGGCGGGCACCGGTCGTTCTGCGACGTATATGTATTTGCCGGCTCGGCGAAAGACGCGAAAATCCGGGGAATCACGTCGTATGTCATTGACCGTCCCGGATAAGAGCACGCCGCGGAAACGGGAAGCGGCCGTCCGGCCGAATCCCCGGGATGCCGCCTCACCGCCTCACCCTTCCAGCAGTTTCAGCGCCACGATGCACGCGACGACGCCCGCGATGCAAAGAAGCCGCAGCGGCGCCTTCGATTCGCGAAAGAACAGCATGCCCACGATGGCGCTGCCCACCGTGCCGATCCCCGTCCAGACGGAGTAGGCCGTCGACAACGGGATCGTCTCCAGCGCCCGGAGCAGAAGCTGGAAGCTGGCAATGAACCCGCCGAACAGAATGACGTTGTTGATCACGTTGTTTTTTTCCGCAACCCGCTTGATGCCGATGACGCCGACGACTTCCAGAAGCCCCGATGCGATCAGAAAATACCACGCCATGGCGTATTACCCCCTGTCCCCGACCGTATCGTCCGCGGCGCCCCTGTCTCCGGCCGCCGTTTCCCCGGCCGGCTTGGCCCCGGTCGTTTTGCCGCCGCTCTCCTTGTCCCCGGTCAGCTTGAGCCCGACAATGCACAGCAAAAGCAACAAGAGGACCAGGACCTTCACAGGCCGGATGCCCCCGGACATCACGGCTTCGACGATGGTGGTGCCCACCGTGCCCATGGCCGCGAACACGGCGTACACCGTTCCGACCGGGAGCACTTTCGAGGCCCGGATGATCAGGTCGAAGCTGGCCAGCAGGGCGGCGATCACGATGATGACCGGGATTTGCTCATATTTGAAGCCGGACGCCCAGACGACTTCCAGCAATCCCCCCAGGATGACATACATCCACGCCCGGTTGGGCGTCAGGGGCTTTTTCTTTTTGGCCGTTGTTGCCGTCGCTTCCATGGGGAAACCTCCTTTTTCTACAGAATAGCTTGAACGACTTCCCGCTGGATGTCCAGACCCGGCACCGGAACGGTTTACCGACCCCCCACCCCTACGGCCAAAAGAGTCCGTTCCAACAAACCGGCGCGGGAGTTCACGGGGGCTATCCGCAAAAAAAGCAAAACGCTCCATCCGGAGCGCTTTGCGGCAAGAACGGCAAATCCTTAGACGTCATTGAACGGTCCCGCAGTCTCGGCGGCCATTCCGCCAAACCCGTCACCGGTGCTCGGCCATGGCCTCGGCTTTGGTCCGGTGCACCGTGCCCTTAGGATGCTCGGGCGGCGCGTAGATGGTGTACAGCTTCAGGGGAACAAGCCCGATATTGGTGACGTTGTGCCACGTCCCGGCGGGAATCATGATGGCGTCGTCGTCGGACACCCGTCTCACGAAATCGAGGCGGTCCCGGCGTTCCCCCATCCGCACCAGCGCGTGTCCCTGCTCGATGCGGATAAACTGGTCGACGTTCGGGTGTACCTCCAGACCGATGTCGCCGCCCACGCCGATGCTCATGAGCACCACCTGGAGATGTTTCCCCGTCCATATCACCGTCCGGAAATTCGTATTCCGCTTGGCGGCTTCCTCGATGTCGATCACGAACGGTTTTCCGCCCTGGTCCAGCCCTTCGACGATGGGGTTCCGCGTATCCTCCGGCGGGTAGCCGTCCCCCTCCAGACCGGGATAGATGGAATTCCACCCTCCGAATGCCGGCGGCCAGTTTTGCGGCGCCCCGGAGAGAAGCGGAGCCGAAGACCAGTCCGGCGGCGAATCCGGGGGCAAATCCTGCGGTGCCCGGGGAAGATACGAAACCGGCGGCCAGCCGTCCGGCGCCGGTGAAAACGCCCAGCCCTCCGGCGCCGGCGGGATTTGCCAAGCCTCCGGTGCATGGGCCGGATACGAGAAGAAGGAAGCGTAATACGGGTTGACGTACATGGGCCATGCTCCTTTGACCAAAGTCTGCCGTATTATATGCCCATGCCCAGGCGGCGGTTCATGGTGAAACTTCGCCCGCCGGAATTCCGTATGAATAAGTGGAATGGGTTATCGAGGATATGACCATTGCCTTCAATCTTTTGGCGATGTAATATGGACCCGGGAGGTGCAATGGCCCATGAAAAAAGTCGTGGCGTGCGCCAAAGACAACTCGTTGTGGATGTATGTCGGTGCGGCATTCACGGTGTTGATTCTGTTTGTTTTCAAATGAATCCGCCGGAAAGACAAATTCATGCCTTTACTAGAACAAGAGCTTTTTAAGCTCTTTGTTTTTTTCTTCGAACCGTTCGTTGTGGGAAGACACCATGGCGGAGTCTTCGGCGTCCGGCGAAATGAACTTCTTCGCGCGGTTGACGGCGTTGGCCGCGTCCTGGAAGGCGCCGGCGATGAGGTGCAGCTTCCCGTCGTAACCCAGCACGTCGCCCGCGGCGAAAATGCCGGGCACCGACGTCTCGCCGTGCGGCGTGCCGTCGATCCAATACGGCTCCCGGATGCGGATGTCCACCTTGCTGCTGCGGACGAGCTCGCTGTCGTATTCGAAGCCGTGGCAGACCAGCACTTCGTCGACATCCAGTTCCGACGGCGCCGCATCCCCTTCCCCGCTCCGGCGCAGCGCGACGCGCGCGACGGCCGAACCGTCCGCCGTGGGGATCAGCAGCTCCATGACCGTGTTCGGCAGCAGGACGACGCCCTTCTTTTTGATCTTCGCGACCGTCGCCTCGTGGCCTTTCAGCTCGTCTTTGCGATACGCAAGGTAGACTTTTTTCGCCACGTCGCCCAGATCGTCCGCCCAGTCCACCGCCGCATGGCCCCCGCCGGATATCAGCACCGTCTTGCCGCGATAATGCGCCAGGGACTTCACCGTGTAGTGCAGGTTGGTCCCCTCGAATTTTTCCGCGCCTTCCAGCGTCAGCTTGACCGGCTTCAGGATGCCGTAACCGATGGCGAGAATCACGGTTCTGGAAAAATGGACCTGACCGGACGCCGTATAAAGCACAAAAATGTCCTCTTCCCTGTCGATGGACGTCACCTTCTCGCCCAGCACCACCGTGGGGTCAAACAGCGTCCCCTGCCTGATCAGCTGCTTCAGCAGCTGTTCCCCCGTCACCGGCGCCAGGCCGCCCACGTCCCAGATGAGCTTTTCCGGATAGACGTTGACCTTGCCGCCCAGAAACGGGTGGTATTCGATGATTTTCGTCTTCATTTCCCTAAGACCCGCGTAAAAAGACGCGTAGAGCCCCGCCGGTCCCGCTCCCACGATGGTTACGTCGTAAACGTCGCGTTCGTTCATCTGCCAGCCCCCTTGCCTGCATGCAAGTGCGTTTCCTCGACCGGCTCCGCGCCGGCTTCCGGTCCCGACCGCCGCCGCGCGCTTCCGTCCGTCCCGTTGTGATACCGCCCCATCGGCACCACCGAAGGCGCGAGCGACACGGGATCCGGCACGACGACGCAGTCCAGCCCGAACACGTCCTTGATGAGTTCACTGGTGACCACTTCGGAAGGCTTGCCCTCCGCCACCAGTCTGCCCTCATGCATGGCGAACAAATAATCCGCGTAACGCACCGACAGGTTGATGTCGTGCATGACCATGACGATGGTTTTGCCGTACCTGCGGTTGAGATCCGTCAGCAGGTCGAGAATTTCGATCTGATAGGTGATGTCCAGAAACGTCGTCGGTTCGTCCAAAAAAAGCATATCCGTCTGCTGGGCCAGCACCATGGCGATCCAGACCCGCTGCCGCTGGCCGCCCGACAGCTCATCCACGTGCCGGTGTGCCAGGTCCGCGATGTCCATGATCTCCAGCGCTTCCGCGACGGCTTCGTAGTCCTTTTTGGTCCAGGTGCCAAACAGCGACTGATGGGGAAAACGCCCCCGCCCCACCAGATCCGCCACGGTGATCCCTTCCGGAACGACGGGCGATTGCGGCAAAAGGCCCAAGATCCGCGCCAGGCGCTTCGACGGGTACGCGCGAAGCGGTTTGCCGTCCAGCCAGATCTCGCCCGACACCGGCTTGATGATCCGGGACAGGGCTTTCAGCAGCGTCGACTTGCCGGAACCGTTGGCGCCGATGATGACGCTGATTTTGTTGCTGGGGATCTGCAGGCTGATGCCGTCCAGAATCATTCTGTTTCCGTAGCCGGCGACCAGCCGCTCGGCGCGAAATTCGTGGCTTGTCATCCTTACAGCTCCCCTTTCCGGTTCATGCGGACGATGAGGTACAACAGATACGGCGCCCCGATGATGCCCGTGAGGATCCCGACGGGGAATTTCCACGGGAAGGCGAACTGCCCCGCCAGGTCCGCCGCCAGCACCAGCGCGGCCCCGACCAGGCCTGCCGGAATGACGTTGGCACGGGCCGTGCCGGCAAGCCGCACGGCGATGGGACCGGCCAGAAACGCCACCGCGGCGATGGGGCCGGTGACCGCCGTGGCCACGGCCGAGAGCACGACGGCGCTGACGACGAGCGCCACCCGCGTCCGGTCCGTCCGCACGCCCAGGGACACCGCCGTCTGCTCGCCCAGCTCCAGAAGCTGCAGCGGCCGGCCCAGCAGGACAATCACCGGCGTCAGGACCAGGCAGGAAACGAGCAGCACGGCCAGCTCTTCCATCCGGATCCCGTTCAGGCTTCCCGTCAGCCAGCGCACCGCCGCGGGAAGACTGTGCTCCTGGGCGATCAGCAGCAAATAGGTGATGGCCGAGTTGCACATGGCCTGGATCCCGATGCCGACCAGGATCATGCGCCCGATGGAAAACGATCTTCCCCTCGCCAGGCCGTAAATGACGAGCACCGTGAGCAGCCCGGCGATGACGGCCGCGGTGGAGGTTGCGGCTTTGCCCGCCCCCAGGACGATGATGCAGAAAACGGCCGCCGCGCTCGAACCGGCCGTGATCCCGATGACGTTCGGATTGGCCAGCGGATTGCGCAGCATCGTCTGAAAAACGTAACCGGAAACGCCAAAGGCGAATCCCGCGAACAACCCGGCCAGCATGCGCGGCAGGCGGATCGTCCGGACGGCGAAGGTCGCGCCCTTCACTTCTTCCCCGAGCAGCACGGCCACCACGTCGCGGACGGGATAGATCGTGTTGCCCAGAAGCAGCATGGCGCAGCAGAGGGCCGCCGCCAGCACCGCCAGTATCGCCGTCACGGCCACCCACCGGCCCCGTTGGCGCATCCTTGCCTGTTTGACCAGCTCCGTTGCCATGATCCTCATGTTGCACGCACTTTCGCTTTCACCGCCAGAATGATGAGCAGGGGCGCGCCGATGAAGGCGGTCAGCACCCCCACCTCCAGCTCCCCGGGGCGGCCGATGAGCCTGCCGGCCACGTCGGAGACGGTGAGGATGACGGCCCCCGCCAACGCGGACATCGGGATGAGATAGCGCAAATCGGGCCCGATCAGCGCGCGGATCACATGGGCGGAGAGCAGTCCCACGAATCCGATGGGGCCGGCCACCGCGGTGGTGGCGCCGCACAGAATCACGCCCGCCAGGGCCGCGACATAGCGCAGGAAAGCCGTTTTCACCCCGAGGCCCGTCGCCGTTTCATCCCCGAGCGCCAGCGCGTTGAGCGCCGGGGCGGAGATGACGGCCGCAATCGTCCCGACCACCAGAAAAGGAAGCAGCAGGGAAAACGAATCCCAGGTGCCGGCGCCGACGCTGCCCGCCTGCCAGAAGCGGAATTCTTCCATGGCGTTCAGGCGCGGGATCAGCACGGCCGTCACCAGCGAGGACAGGGCCGCGCTCGTGGCCGCCCCCGCCAGCACTAGCTTGAGGGGCGAAGCGCCGCCCCGCCCCATCGAACCGATGCCGAGCACGAAGATCGCCGTGAGCAGCGCGCCCGCCAGGGCAAACCAGATGTATTCCCTGGCCGTGTTCATCTGGAAAAAGGCCACGCCGCACACGACGAAGAAAGCCGCGCCGTTGTTCACGCCGAGAATGGCGGGGTCCGCGAGGGGGTTGCGCGTAACCGCCTGCATGAGTACCCCCGCGATGCCGAGCGCCGCCCCGCAGCACAGGGCGAAAACGGTGCGGACGATGCGTTTTTGCACCACGCTCGATTCATAAAGTTCCCCGCCGCCAAAGAGTCCGCCCAGGACTTCCTGCAGGGAAAGCGACCGCGCCCCGAACAGGATGGACGCGACCACTCCCAGCACGAACAGCGCCAGAAAGAGAAGGAGTACGGGAAAGAACGTTTTCGGGTAAATACGGCCACGTTCCATGAAGGAGGACACCATTTCAGCTGCCGGATTTTTCAAGGGCTTCGACAATCATCGCCACGTATTCGTCCAGCATGTATTGGATCGACAGCGGATTCGGGTTGAGCGCCGCCGCCAGCGGCGTGTTGTCTTCGACCAGCACCATCGCCCCGTTCTTGATGGCCGGAACCTGGCCGAAGATCGGGTCCGCCTGCAGCGCCTGGAGCAGCGCCTTGTCGCCGTAGGTCACGATAAAGTCGGCGCCGTTCAGCGCATCGGCATTCTCCGCGCTGAGCTGGAGGGCGAAGCCGGCGTCCGGCGTCACATAGGCCTGGGCGCTTTCCGGAAATACCATGCCCAGTTCCTCAAAGAACCCCGCCCGCGGATCCAGGGGCAGATAGATCCAGAAGCTGGACAGGTCCGCCGGCGAAATGTAGGCGAAAACCGCCTTCTTGCCTTTGATCTGCGGATGTTCCGCCGCCTTGTCGGCCAGGAGCTGCTCAATGTCCTTGATGAGCTGCTCGCCCTTGTCCGGAATGCCCATCCCGGCGGAATTCATGCGGATTTGCTCGCGCCACGTGATGACCCACGGATCTTTGGGATAGGCCACGGTGGGCGCGATCTGCGTGAGCAGTTCGTACTCCTCCTTGGTAATGCCGGAGTAGGCCGCCAGAATCACGTCCGGGTCGGCGTCGGAGATCGCCTCGAAGTCCAGCCCGTCCGTGTCCCGGAAGACGTTCGGCTGCGTGACGCCGAGCTCTTCCAGCTTCTGCTTCGTCCACGGCAGCAGGCCGCTTTCGTCCTGGACGCCGTAGTTCGCCTCCGAGAAGCCGACGGGCACGACGCCCAGCGCCAGCGCGACGTCGTGGTTGGCCCACATGACCGACACGACCCGCTCGGGCTTTTTCTCGATGACGGTTTGCCCGAAGGCATGTTCAATCACAATGGGAAACTGCACCGCGTCCGCGTTTTCCGCACCTCCGGCTTGGGAGCCGCCCGCTGTTTGGGTATCGGCGTCCGCCGTCGAAGCGGCCGCCGGCGTTTCGCTTCCGCCCCCGGACTTGGACTGGCCGCCCGAGCACCCCGCCAGAGCCATCGTCAAAAACATTATCAAAACGAGACTTCCCCATGCAAACTGCTTCGCCTTCATGTTTCTCTCCATCCTGTCTCTTGCGGATTGATATTGATAACGATTATCAGTGTCAATTTTTAATCTTAAGGATTTCCGGCGACTTGTCAATTGTTTTCTTGCGCAAAAAATTCGGGACGGATGATTCATCCGTCCCGTTTCAAGCCGTCAGCCAGGACCGGTCGTTCTCACAAATTCCAGCGGTTTGGATAACGTTTTTTTTCACCGGACAATCCATGACCCTGGCCAGCACCGCTTCCCTGCTCAACCTTGACCGTCACCTTGTCGCAGGACAAATTCATGGCCTCCAGCACCATTCTTGTCGTGATGTTCAGACAAGAGGCCAAAGCGGCTTCCAAAAGGTCATGCGGCCTGAAGTATTTTCCGCTCCCCCCTTTCTCCTCGGTCGTATCCGACAAAATTCCGGCCGTGCCGTTGAAAATCTCCGCAAGATATTTTTCTTGTCCGCTTGCCGAAACAACCACGGGATCCCCTCCCTGAATTTCGTACCTTCATTATTTCTTTAGCCGAGGTTCCTGTGAAAAAAACCGGACGAAAATCCCGGCCGCGAGAATTCGATTCATGCCGCATGTCAAGCGTATTTTTTGTTACAATGAAATCAGGCAGGCTGCGAAAAAGGACGGTGAACGGCATGGGAAGAAGGCACGTTTTTACCCGCTCGGAACTGCTTGACCACGCGAAACGCCTGCTCCTCGAGCACGGCTATGAAGGATTTCAGCTCAAATCGTTGTCCACGCGCCTGCCCGGTGCCCGAAGCACCATTTACCAATACTTCGCCAACAAGGAAGAAATCGTCGCCGCCTGCATGAGGCGCGTCATGGAGGGCGTGCTGCGGCAGGCGGAGGCCGTGGACGAGACGGACAGCATGGAAGCCCTGGGACAATTGCTGAAAATTTATCTGCGGGAAGCGGGTTTCCATCAACTGATGAGTTACGCGCACAAGATCGACAAAGCCAATTCCCCCGCCACGGCCGAAGACCTGGAGTATGTGGACCGGGCCCACCTCACGCTGATCCGTCAAATCGAGCGGCTTCTGGTCCGCGCGCGGGAAGAAGGGCGGCTCGACCCGGACATCCCGATCCCCGCCGCGGCGGGCGTGTTCATCAATTTGATCAACACCCCCAATTGGATGAACATCCCGCTGCCGCAATGGAGCGAACTTTTGTTCAAATTGTGGCGGGAAGGCGCGGGCAAGGCCAATTAAAATATTTTCAAATTGACATGCGTGTCGGAAAAAACGTATAATGGGCGAGGCTTGAGTTGCGGCACCCAAGTGGCGCAAATCCGACACGCGTGTCATTTATTCTGCCGAAGGAGAAGATTGTCCATGTTTCTGGCCCTTAAGGAAATGCGTCACAGCAGGACGCGGTTTGTCATGATCGGCATCATTCTCGTGCTGGTCTCCTGGCTCGTGTTCATCCTGTCCGGGTTGGGCAACGGCCTGGCCGACCTCGCGGCATCGACCTTCAAGAACATGAACGCCGATTATGTCGTTTACCAAAAAGGATCGAAAGCCTCGATGAGCAAGTCCCTGCTGTCCGGCGGCCTGAAGGCTGAACTGCTCACGATGCCGGACGTGGAAGCCGCTTCGCCCATGGGCATCATCATGGGATCGGCCGTCAGGGAAAGCGGCGATCCGGAGGAAAACAAGGTTGACATCGCGCTGGTCGGCATCGAACCGGGAAGTTTTCTGGAGCCGGCCGTGACGGAAGGCACCGGGCTGGACGCCGGAGAGCCGAATCTCGCCATCGTCAACGAAACGATGAAAGACGAAGGATTCGAGCTGGGCGACACCATCGTACTGGACGGCGCGCCGGCTTCGCTGACCATCGTCGGCTTTGTGAAAAATCAAACCTACAACCACGTTCCGTCCGTGTTCATCCCCATCGAAACCTGGCGCCAGCTGGCCTTTGCGGCCCCCGGCTCGGACAAAGGCTTGAAAGATCCCGTCAACGCCATCATGCTGCAAGGCAAAAACATCGATCCGGATGCCGTGAGCCAGCGGCTGCCGGGCACGGAGACGGTCACCCGCGGGCAGGCCATCCAGGGCATCGCCGGCTACAAGGAAGAGACCGGCACCATCTTCATGATGCTCGGCTTCCTGTTCGTGATCTCCGCCTTCATCGTCGGGGTCTTCTTTTACGTGTTCACGATGCAAAAGTCCAACCAGTTCGGCATCATGAAGGCGATCGGGGCCAAAAACGGATTTCTCGGAAAAGCCGTCATTTCCCAGGTGTTCGTCCTGTCGCTCATCAGCATCGCCGTCGGCATCCTGCTGACCTTCGGAACGGCGGCCGTCCTGCCCAAGGGCATGCCGTTCAAACTGGAAACGAACTGGGTCGTCGCGTATTCCCTCGTGCTGCTCGCGATCGCTCTCCTCAGTTCGCTGGTGTCCGTCCGCACGATTGTGAAAATCGATCCGCTGAAAGCGCTCGGGAGGGTGGAATCATGACTCAGGGATTGGAAATGAGATCGGTGTCCAAATTTTACAACGCGGGCTCGGAAAGGATCACGGCGCTCGACCGGGTGTCCGTCAAGGTGGAACCGGGCGAATTCGTGGCCGTGGTGGGCCCTTCCGGTTCGGGCAAGACCACTTTCCTGTCCATCGCCGGCGCGCTGCTCAAACCCTCCGAAGGCGAGGTCATTTTGAACGGCCAAAACATCGCCGCGCTGCCGGACCGGCAGCTGTCCGACATCCGGCTGCGCGAGATCGGGTTCATCATGCAGGCCTCCAACCTGGTCCCCTACCTGAACGTGTTGGATCAGCTGCTGGTGGTCAAGCGGATGGCGGGAAAAGTCGCTTCCGCGGACAGGGCTTTTGCCGCGGAGCTCCTCGCCGATCTGGGGCTGGACAAGCGGATGAAGAATTACCCCGAGGAATTGTCCGGAGGCGAAAAACAGCGCGTCGCCATCGCCCGGGCGCTCATGAACGATCCGAACGTCATCCTGGCGGACGAACCCACGGCGAGCCTGGATACCAAACGCGCCCATGAAGTGGTCTCGCTGATCGCCCGGGCGGTGAAAACCCGCCGCAAGGCCGCGATCATGGTCACCCACGACGAGCGGCTGCTTTCCTACTGCGACAAGGTGTACCGGATGGAGGACGGCAAGCTGTCGCTCATGGAGTCGGTACCGGTTCATCAGATTCATTGACAAAATGCCGAACGGCGGATCGGGCACGAAGTCCCCAGCCGTTCGGCTTTTTCAATTATGGCGGGAAATGACACCTGTCATCCCCAAGTCATGATGCTCGTGAATACCGCCGCATAACGCTCCCTTATTACAATGGGAACCGAAAAAACCACCAAAAGTAACGGGAGTGGGGAAACATGACGGCGGAAAGGAGCGGCGGGCGGATCCGGCTGCTCGACATCCTGCGCGGATTCGCCATTTTCGGAACCTTGGGGACCAACATCTGGATTTTCGCCCATCTCGGAGATCTGAATCGTCTGTTTGGCCACGGAACGCCGTGGTGGACGTCGGTGGACGCTTTCCTTCAGCTGCTCGTGCTGTTTCTGGTCAACGGCAAATTTCTGGGGATGCTGACCATCCTGTTCGGCGTCGGACTGGAGCTGAAATACCGACAGGCCTTGCGACGGGGCGACCCCTGGCCGGGCGCGTACCTGTGGATTTGCCTGTTTCTGATTCTGGAGGGCTTCCTCCACTTCGCCCTGGTGATGGAGTACGACATCCTGATGAGCTACGGCCTCACCGCCATCCTCGTCGCATATATCGTCCGGGGCGGCGACCGCAGGATTAACCGGGGGCTCAAAATCCTGGGCGGCGGTTATGCCCTGGTGATGCTGGCGATCGCAGCGCTCGAATTGTTGCTGTTCGCGTCGGGAGCCCGCATCTCCTTTGGCGACATGGCCCCTGTGGCGGCGCTTTACCGGGAAGGCGCCTGGCTGGAGCAGGTCGTCTATCGCCTGTCCAGCTTCGCGGTGCTTCGGATCGAGGCGATTTTTGTCATTCCCCTTAATGTCATATTGTTCCTCCTGGGCATCCGCCTGATGCGCGCCGGCGCCTTCGCGCCCGACGAACGCGGCCGGCGCATCCGCCGGCGCATGCTCCGCATCGGCCTGGGCCTGGGCGTGCCCCTGAATCTGCTGCTCTTTTTCCCGGGCGGGGGATTCGATCTGGGCGTCCGCTATCTGTTCGCGCCGATCCTGTCCCTGGGCTACATGGCCCTGATCGCCATGCTCGTCGAGAAAAGCGAACACCTCAGGGTATGGCGCTTCGCGGAATCCGTCGGTAAAATGTCCTTGAGCTGCTATGTGCTGCAAAACATTCTGGCGTCCTGCCTCTTCTACGGCTGGGGGCTGGGATGGGGAGGCCGGCTGGACAGCCTGTCCGTGATCGGCGTCTGGCTCGCCGTCTGCCTGGCCGAGGCCGTGTTCGCCAAATGGTGGATGGGACGCCTGCGGCTCGGTCCCATGGAATGGACGCGCAAATCGCTGCTGAAACTGGTGACGGCGCGCTAGCGGCGTTGCGGGGGATTGTTTGGAGACATGACCATGACAAAAATCCGGTTCCGGCTCTACCCGGAAGGTCAAATCCGGCGCTATCTGATCATCGACATCGTCCTTTGCGTCTTCCTGTTTTACAATGTGCTTTCCGCCGGCAGCCCCGTCGGGCTGTTCGGCACTTTGCTTTTGCTGGCGCTCTTTCTGGTCCTGTTCTATATGGGGCTGTGGTTCCGGGGCTGGCGGCTGCTGGCGGTGGTCGTGGCCGGCTGCGGGCTGATGACGGTGTTCGCGATTTACTATGAGCCGTGGATCCTGCTCTTCGCCGTCGCCTTCGCCGATTTTCTCGGCCGCGTACGGACCCGGGAGCAGCTGGCCGCCGGGCTGGCCGCCCTCGCCGCCATTTACCCGGTCACCAGCCATGTGGTGTATCGGGATGCGCTGCATTTTCTCCAGACACCCCTGCTGCCTTTTTTGATCATCCAGCTGGTCGTCCCCTTCGTGGTACGCACCCTGGAGCGGTCCGAGTCGCTCAAGAGCGAGCTGGCCGCCGCCCGCGAACGGATCGCCCATTATGTCCAGGAAGAAGAGCGCCACCGCCTGGCCCGGGACCTGCACGACACCCTGGGGCAGACGATGACGATGATCAAGGTGAAAAGCGAGCTCGCCATGCGCATGATGGAAAAGGATCCGCCCCGGGCGAAACGGGAAATGCAGGAAGTGATCCGGACGTCCCGCCTCGCGCTCAAGCAGGTGCGGGATCTGGTCACGGACATGCGTTACGTCTCCCTGGAACAGGAGCTGGAGCTCGGCCAAAGCCTGCTCGCCAGCGCCGGGATTCAATTCGACTTTCGCCGGGCGGAGCGCCGGCCGGACCTGTCCAAGATTACGGAAACGATGCTGGCCCTGGCCCTGCGGGAAAGCCTGACCAACGCCGTGAAGCACAGCGGGGCCCAAAGGTGCACGGTCACGGAGCGGTTTGCCGACGGGTGGTATCGGCTGGACATTGAAGATGACGGCATCGGCATGACCGGAGCGCAAAAAACGGAAGGACACGGCCTGGCGGCCATGGAGGAACGTATGCGGCTGCTCCGGGGAGAAGCCCGCGTCGGCCCGTCGTCCCTGGGCGGCGTCCGGGTGACGCTCGCCGTTCCGGTTTCGGTGCCGTCCGCCGACGGGGAGGATGTGCCATGATCCGCATCGTCATCGCCGAAGACCAGCAAATGCTGCTCAGCGCCCTGGCGTCCCTCCTCCAGCTGGAGGACGACATCGAGGTGGCGGCACAGGCCTCGGACGGGAACAAGGCGCTGGAGGCGATCCGGGTTTTGCGCCCCGACATTTGCCTGCTGGACATCGAGATGCCCGGCTTGGGCGGACTGGACGTGGCCGAAGCGGTCAGGCGGGAAGGGCTGGGCTGCCGGATCGTGATCGTCACCACGTTTTCCCGCCCGGGTTACCTGCAAAGGGCCACGGAGCTGAAAGTGGACGGATATCTGCTGAAGGACGAGCCCATAGAGGATCTTGTGGAAGCCATCCGGAAGGTGCATCGGGGCGAGCGCGTGATCAGTCCCGAGCTGGCCGCGCGGTTTTTCTTCGCCAGGGAAGAAAATCCGCTGTCGGAGCGGGAACAGGATGTGCTGCGCCTGGCGGCGGAAGGCATGACGACGGACCGGATCGCCGCCTCCCTTTATCTTACCAAGGGAACGGTGCGCAACTATCTGTCCTCCGCGATCCAGAAGCTGGGGGTCGAGTCCCGGCACCAGGCCGTGAAGAAGGCGACGGAAAAAGGGTGGATTTGAAGATAGACTCGGTTCGGCCTTCCACAGCTTCAATATATGCGAAAAATCACACATATCGCGTCGGTTTGACCTTCCGCGGCCTTGAAGTGCGTGTTCAGACCGCTCTTTCGCCCAGCCTCTCCTCCTTGAACCGGGAGCGGTAAAGAAAAAGGATCACCCCATGCAAGGCGGCCAGGCAAAAATAAAGATTGCTGTACAGACTGCCTTCGCGATCGGGATGCACCGGATTCCAGCTCGCATCCGCATTCCATTCCACCGCAATCCCGTAAACCCCCGCAGCCATCCCCTGGGCAATGAAACCCAGCATGGAAAACAGCCCCATGCCCACCCCCGCCTGGTCCCTGGGCAAGGTACGGGAAACCGTATTGGACATCGCGATGCCCATGAACGACTGCCCGACATTGCCCAGGATCAGCATCGCCGATATCCAGAGCGGAGAAACCCCGACAAATGAAGACAACAAAAGAAAGCAGGCAATCAGGGAAGCGGAAGCCAGCCGGAACAGCGCCCCGTTTCCCTTCCGGTCGGCGAAGGCGCCGGCTTTTCTCCCCAGGACGGCGGCGGCCAGCGCGGCGGGCACCATGACGAATCCGATCAGGCCGGCGTCCATCCCGTAAATCTCCGACAACAGCTTTGGCGTGAGAAAATACAGGGAAGTGCCGATCCCTTGAATGAGAAAGACCAGCGCCAGCGCGAGGGAATACCTTCCGTTTTTCAGCAGCGCGGGCCGGATGAAAGGATGCCGGGTGACGTGAACACGCACGGCAAACAGCGCCAGCGCGGCCAGACCGGCGAGGATCAGCCAGCCGTTGCGCCCGGTGACGCCCATCAGCAGCAAGGCCACGGCGGAACCCAGCAGCCCGCCGCCCAGCCAGTCGAACCGTTCGGAGGCACCTTTCCGCTCACCGACCAAAGCCTTGCGGTATAACGGCAGCAGAGTCAAAAGCAGCAAGGGCGGGAAAAACAACCAGCGCCAGTTGGCCACGCTTACGATAAGCGAGGAAACCACGGGGGCCAGCGCGCCGCCCAGCGCCACGCCGACGGCGGTCATCGCCAAAGCCCGGCCTCTTCGCTCCGGCTCCACATATCGCGTCGGGATGATCATCGCCATCGCGGGAACGCAGGCAGCTCCGGCCGACTGCAGGCACCGACCCGCCAGCGCCATCCCGTATGAGCCGGAAAGCAGCCCCGCCAGCGAACCCGCGGCAAACAGCAAGAGTCCGAAGGTGAGCAGGCTCCTCAGGCTGAACCGGTCGGCAAGCTTTCCGTAAATCACCGTTCCGAAAGCGTAGATGATGGTATAGCCGGAAGTGAGCCAGCTGACTTGCGCGTACGAAAGCCGGAACTCATCGCTGACCTGCGGGAGAACGATGTTGAACATGAGCGCCGTCATCGAGGACAGCGTGACGGTGACCATCAGCAGGCGCATCAGATACCAAGCCCGCGCGGCATCCATCGGCAAGACACGTCCTTTCGCTGACTGTATGCACGCACTTGCTTTCAATCTATGCAAAAAAAATCCCGGGGCCAGCCCATTGACAAACACCCCATCGCCATTGAATGCAAGTGCTTGCTTTCAACCATGATTTTATGAAAATGATGGAACCGTGTCAAGCCGCACCGACGCCGCCGGCCACGCCGCCTTTACCGCCCTCGTCTCGGAGCTGGACCCGAATGCGCGGGGCACCGTGCTGTCCTTCAACAGCTCGGCGATGTACATTGGCGCCGGCGCGGCGTCGGGCCTGGCCGCGGTGTTGCTCAGGGCGGCGGATTTCTGGTCCGTCGGCCTCCTGTGCGGAGCGGCCAACGCCCTCGTGGCCGTCATCGTTCTGACGGCCATCCGGGAACGCCGTACGGCCGGAGGGTCTCTTCGCTGACCCGCCGGCCGCCTCAGCCTCAATCGTACATGCGCACCCCGGTCCATGAACAGGCCCCGCATCATTTCGCCGAACCCGGTCTGCGAAATGCGAAACCACGGATTGACATTACGACAGTGATGAATTTCCCGTCCATGGCATCTTCTTGTCCGGCACGAAGCGGTTGCGGGGGGATTTGTGGAGGTTGGGGTTTTCGAGGGACACGATGGGCATGCCGAAAAGCAAAAGAATGAGGACGAAACATCAAATGTTTGAAAATGTTCGGGCAAACGGACGGAAAGGCCGGCGGGCAAAGATCCGGCCGCAGGAAGGCAGGGGAAAAAAGGGCGGAAAAACTCCTTCCGCAGCGTCGCCAAAAGCGGATTTTGCGCGGATTATGCCTTGAGGAACTGCTCCATTCCCTTTCTCAGGTGGTCGTCCATCTTCTTTTCGGCGCGCTCGGAGTCCCGGTCCGCAATCGCTTCGATGATTTCCTTGTGCTCCCTGAAGGCGCTCTTTCGGGCGATGCCCCGGGCGATGACCTGCTTCTGCTGCTCCACCAACGGCTCCTTGATGGCTTCGAACAAATTGATGAGCAACGGATTCTTGGAAGCGGCGGCGATGGCGGTGTGGAACAGAATGTTGTCCTCGATGAACGTCTCGACGCTGTCGGTGTGTTCCATGTTGTAGACGATCTCGTTCATCCTGTCAAGATCCTCTTGCGTGCGGCGCTGGGCGGCGATGCCGGCCATCGCCACCTCCAGCACCAGACGGGTTTCAAAGAGGTGAAAGGGAGAGATTTTCTGCATGCCGATGAGCAGGTTCATCGGCTGCGTGATGATGTCGGTGATGTCCCTCGCCACGTAGATCGCTTTCTTGTCCCTTTCCAAAAGCCCGATGGCCAGCAGATGCTGCAAAGCCTCCCTGACGGAACTGCGGCCGACGTCGTACATCTCGCTGAGTTCCACTTCCGTCGGGATTTTCTCCCCGGGCTTCAATTCGCCTTTCAAAATTTTGTCCTTTAACCTCTCCACCAGCTGATCCTTGATCGTGTACTGTTCGATTCGCATCTTGTGCTCCTTTACGGTCGAAAAGTGAAGAATCAGGTCCGATCCAATATATCAATCACGTTTTGCGCCGTGATTACGCTCGTATTGATATTGGATTCGATCGTAAAAGCGCCGATGTGCGGCGTGGCGATGACATTGTCCAGCTTGAGCAGCGGGCTTCCGGCGGGGGGTTCCTGCACAAAGGCGTCGATGGCGGCTCCGGCGATCCACTTTTCGCTCAGGGCCCGGTACAGGGCCGCTTCGTCCACAATTCCGCCCCGTGCCGTATTGATCAGGAATGCGCCCGGTTTCATCCTTCTCAGCCGCTCTTCGCCGATCAGATTTTCCGTTTGCGGGGTCAGGGGAACGTGCAAGGTGACAAAATCCGACTCCGACAAAAGCTCATCAAGCGGCACCCGGACGATGCCCAGGCTCTGTTCGATGTCTCTGGGCGGCATCACTTCATACCCCAGAATTTTCATCCCGAACCCTTGCGCCCGCCGGGCCATGGCCAGCCCGATGGCGCCCAGACCGACGATGCCCAGGGTTTTCTCCCACACGGACACGCCGTCGAAACGTTTCCATTCGCCGTTTTTCGTGACGGCGTTTGCCGCGGGAATGGAACGAGCAAGTCCGATCATCAGACCGAAAGACAAGTCGGCGACCGCCTGCGTGTTGGCGCCGGGCGCGTTCCTCACCGGGATGCCGCGCTTTTCCGCTGCCACTAAATCTATATTATCTAAACCAACACCATGTTTGGCAATAACTTTTAAATTTTGGGCGGCATTCAGCACCTCTTCGTCCACCTTTTCCAAGCCGACGATCAGCGCATGCGCATCGGTCACTTCGGCGAGCAGGGCATCCCTGCTGAAGGGAACGATCCGCACAACCCGGTATCCGTCGTCTTCCAGCTGCCGAATCAGTTCCGGATTGAACTTGCCGAAACTGGGCGTGGTTACCACGATCTTTTTCATCTTGATCTTGTTCCTCCGTGCCTGGCAAAGGATAAAAAAGCGGGGAGAATCCGGCCGCCGCGCCTGCGCCGCCGCATCCGGCGCATGTCCGGGCATCGGCCCGGGGACATGCGGCCGGCGGCGCGCGGACGGCCGGAGTTCTCCCGGGCCGGTATCCGATCCGTTTACAGCACTTCCTTTACGATCTCGTTGAACTCGTCATCGGTGATGTATCTTTTTTCCTTGATGCCGAGCAGCTTGACCCTGTTCAGCAGGGCGTCGATTTGCGCGTCGTCGGCGGTGATGCCCATGCTTTCCAGTTTCAGCTTGATGGACGCCTTTCCGCTTTTCTTGCCCAGCACCAGCCGGAACTGGCGGCCGACGCTTTCGGGGCGGATCGGCAAAATCGCCGTCGGTTCCTTCTTGATGACATCCATGCCCAGGCCGATTTCCCGCGTGAAGCAGACTTCCCCGGAGATGGGCTTGTTGTTGGACAGCCGGACGCGGGAATAATCCTCGACCAGCTTGGCCAGCTCGTGCAATTTCTCCAGGCGAAGGTCCAGTTTCATGCCCAAAAGACCCGACAGCGACAGCGCGACCTCATCCAGGGCGGCGTTGCCGCAGCGCTCTCCCAGGCCGTTCACGCACACGTGGACCACTTCGGCGCCGGCTTCGACCGCCGCGATCGTGGTGGCCACGCCCATGCCGAAGTCGTTGTGGGTGTGCACCTCGATGGGAATGTCGACCCATTGCTTCACCTGCCGCACCAGGTAATACATCGCCTGCGGCAGGGCCACTCCCGTGGTGTCCACGACCGTGACCGAATCCGGCCTGGCTTTCTCAACCACTTCGGTGACCAGCTCTTTCAGGAACCGCAGCTCGGCCCGGGTTGTGTCATAGGGGAAGAAGACCACGTACAGGCCTTTCGATTTCGCGTATTGGATCGCCTTGATGCTTCGCTCGATGACTTCCCGCTCGGTCCAGTTGAACTGGTACATCAGCCTCGGCAGACCGCTCGGAACTTCCAGGATCACCCCGTCCGCCCCGCTGGCCGCGGCTTTTTCGATGTCGTCCTCGTGGGCGCGGCAGAACACCATGATCCGGCTCTTCAGGCCGAGACCGCTGATTTCCTTGATCGCTTCAAAATCTTCCTGCGAAACCGCCGGCATCCCCGCCTCGATGCGATGCACGCCGACCTCGGCCAGCTTCTTGGCGATGGCCACCTTCTCTTCCTTCCGGAACACGACGCCCGGCGTCTGTTCCCCGTCCCGCAGCGTGGCGTCGTGGAAGACGACGCGCTCCGGCAAATGGAACGTTTCGCGGATCTCCTTGAGGAAGTTGTATTCGCTGACCCACCAGTTTGGTGTTTTCCAGGGTTGCGACATGTTGCTCCTCCTTGCGCCGGCTAGCGGTTCGGATAGATGACCGCCCTCAGCACGTTTTCAAGCCTCCGGTCCGCGATGTCAAAGGCGCGGGCCGATTCGGACAGCGGAAACTCGTGGGTGACCACCGGCTCCACCTGGATCCGCCTGTTTTCCAGTAACTCCACCGCCTTGGGGTAAAACCCGTAACCGCCCTTGGACCCGACGACGGTGATTTCCTTGCGGTAAAATTCTTCCTGCGGCACGCCGTTCAGCGGGTCGGAAGAGATGCCGAATTCCACGATGGTGCCGCCCTTTCTGACCAGGCGGATCGCGGAAAGAAAACCGGATTCCGTTCCGCTCGCTTCGATGCAGACGTCGAAACCGTAACGGGCGTATTCGGCGGTGATTTCCTCTTCCCACTGCGGTCGGGATCGGATGTTCACCGTAAAATCGGCGCCGAGCTTTTCGGCGATCCGCAGGCGCTCGTCGCGGGTACCGGCCATGCCCACACAGGCGGCGCCGGCGATGCGGCACAGCTGCACCATGAGGAGGCCGCTGAATCCGGGCCCGATGATGAGGACGCGGTCGCCGACGCCCAGACCGGAGCGGGCAACGACCCGCAAGCCGGTGGCCACGCCGACGCCGGCCTGGCCTTCCAGGGGAGTGACGCTTTGTTTGCTCTTGTGCAAAATGCTTTCGGGAACGGTAATGTATTGGGCGATGGCGCCGTCCACCGTGCGTCCGAGGCTTTGCGGGCGCTCGCAGTACGACGGCAGCCCCCGGGAGCACCAATGGCAGGTGCCGCATCCCCAGCTGGCCTCGGAGATGACGTAGTCCCCCGGCTTCAGACGCCGGGTGCCCGTTCCCGTTTCCACCACTTCGCCGCAGTATTCATGGCCCGGGATGACGCGGTCCTTGGCCTTGTGATCGCCCCGGTAGACGCCGACGTCCGTTCCGCAGATGCCGACGCAATCCACCTTCACCAGAACCTCGCCTTCGCCGGGAGGCCTGATTTCCCGTTCAACGATTTCCAGCTTCCCCGGTTCCGTCAGTACGCACGCTTTCACGCTAAGCTCTCCCCCGCACCAGGTGTGCTCAGAAAATGAGGTCCGCGCTTTCGCTCTGCCCGGCGTCGAACCCCAGCCGCGCGGTTCCCCCGGCGATCTCCAGCAAATGGACGACCAGCTTGGCTCCCGCCACGGCATCGACGAGATGGCCGCCCACCACGAAGGGCTGCCCGTCGATTTCCTTGGCCGCCGAGGCATGGAGGTGGACCAGTTGGCGGTCGCCTTCGCGGAAAATCCATCCGGTCAGCGAAGTGATTTCCATGGGCCCTTCGCAATCCGACAGGAGATGGTTGTCCGGCTTGACCGGGTATTGTTCGGGAACGTATTTCAGGTTCCGGAATGTGGCCGACTGCAGGGCTCCCGTCAAACCGATGATCATTCCGTGCCGGATGTCTTTGGCGGCCGCCGCTTCCTCCACGGCTTTGACAATGCTGGATCCGATTTTGATCTTGAACTGTACCACTCTTCCGATGACCGCTTCGCTGATTCCCGTGACGTGCTGAAACATGCCGTCCGTTCCTCGCGGGTTCAGGTCATTCCACCGGGGTGTAACCGGTCTTGTCAAAACTGGTGGCTCCGGAGTAGATCACCCACATCTCCAGCGGTTCGTCGGACGTGTTGCGCAGGCCGTGCACGACGCCCTTCGGCGTGTAGACGATATCCCCCGCCTCCACTTCATATTCCTTGCCGTCATAGAACCGGACGCCCTTGCCCCGGGTGTAGATGACGAATTCTTCGGCATTGTCGTGCCGGTGCGGCTTGTGTTCGGCGCCGGGGGCATATTTGGCATAACCGAGCGCGCCATATTCGGATCCCATCGAAGCGTCGTCGATGACCCACCGCATGTCGATGCCGCTGGCCTTGAACCGCTCATCCGGTTTGACGCGGTCCAGCCGGGTTTTGAACGGATAATCGTCCCCCGCCTGTTTCAGATCCTTCGGCCTTTCCGCGAGGGAATAGCCGGTGGCTTCCACGGTGGAGGCGCCGATATACAGACAGAACAGCTCGATCGGGTTGCCGGGATCGACGCTTCTCAGCCCGTGCGGCAGTCCCCTCGGCGTGTGCACGATGTCGCCGGGGTTGACCTCGTATTCGGTGTCGCCGCAAATTCTCCGCCCTTTGCCCCGCATGTAGATGACAAATTCCTCGGCGTTCTCGTGCAGATGCAGCTTGTGCTCCGATCCGGTGGGGAACACGGCGTAGCCGATGGCGGCCGCTTTGGTGCCGGTCGTGGCTTCGTCCACCACCCAGCGAATGTTGAACCCGACCCAGCCTTGTTCGGCCGTCAGGCTTCTGTCCACATCGATGAACTCTACCCTCGTTTTGTACATGGACGATTCCTCGCTTTCATTCTGGGGAGGCTTGAACTTCCGCAATAAAATCGGACAGCGCTTCCCGCAGCGGATAGCGAATCCGGAAACCGAAGTCGCGTTCCGCCGCCGTATGTTTCGTGTATGGCGTCGCCCGGTCCCCGAATTTGCCCGATTCGCTCCGGACGCTGACGTTCGGCAGCAACTCCTGCAATGTCGCGGCGATTTCCCGATTGGTGTACAACTGTTCCGAACAGATATTGTAGGTTTCTCCCAATTCCTTGCCCCCGGCTTCGAGACAATGCACGACCGCCCTCGCCGCGTCCTTGACGTAGATCAGGTTGTTGTTGTGTTCCGCGTACGGAATGGTCACGTCCTTGCCCCGCGCCGCCTGTTCGATCAGATCGCACAGATACGTGTTCGAGCCCGTCTTGCGGCCGTAGCCGTAGATGGTGGAAAAGCGCAGTCCCGTCGCCTTGAGACCGTGGGATTTGTAAAATGAAGCGACATCTTCGCAAAAGCTTTTGCACAGCCCGTACAGGCTGACCGGCTGCTTGAAAACCGTCTCGTCCACCCACGTTTCCGGGTAGTAAAACGATTTCGAACCGTAAACCTGCACGGAGCTGGCCCAGATCACCCGGCCCAATCCCAGCTTGATGGCCGCTTCGAATACATTGACCGTTCCCTGGACATTGACCCGGATGGCTTCATGGGGCGAGGCGGCGGCTTCGCTGAGCATGATCGAAGACAAATGGACGATGCCGTCCACGTTGTGCTCTTTGATCGCCTTTTCCAGCTGGCCGTAATCCGCGATGTCCCCCGCGACGCAAACCACGTTGGGCGCAGCTTCGACCTTTGGCGCATGCCGGTCAAAAACGACCACTTTCCGGTTTTTCATGGCGGGTTCCCGCAACAAATACCGGGCCAAAAAACCCGCCCCGCCCGTGATCAGCAGGCTCACCCCGGACCCTCCTCACAGCACCGGACTCGGTGAAAAATTCTTTATCCATTGCGGCTTACGACGGGATGAACATGATCTTGGCCCCGCGTTTGTCCAGCGCCGTGGCAAACGCGGCCTCCGCGTCCTGCAAGGGAAAGCGGTGGGTGATGACATGCTTCAGGGTGTCGGCGTTCGAGTGCACGAGGGCGAGCGCCCTCTCCCACGAAACCGGCCCTTCATGCATGCCGATCATGGTCAGGTCGGCCCGGACGAACGTTTTCAGATCGAGCACCAGCGGACGCTGATGGATTCCGATCACGCCAAAGGTGCCTCCGGGACGGAGCATGTGCATGCCCTGGATCACCGTCTCCGGCACGCCCGTCGCCTCGAACACGACATCGGCGCCGTCTTCGCCGAAGAGCCCGCGGACCGCCTGCACCGGGTCCGATTCCGCGGCGTGGACGATCGCGGTTGCGCCCATTTTTTCGGCGATCGCCAGCCTCTCCTCGTCTCCCGAAGCGCCGATCACGACGAGCTCCGTGGCGCCCGCCGCCCTGGCGGCCGCGAGGGTCAGAAGCCCGATGGGGCCGGGCCCGAACACCACGACGCGATCGCCCAGGGTCACGCCGGCGCGCGCCGCGGAATTGGCGGCCAGCACCATCGGCTGCACCAGCGCCGCCATTTCATAGGAAAGATCGTCGGGCATGATGATGCAGTGATCCGCGGGAACCGCCGCGAAAGCGGTGAAACCGCCGTTGCGGCGCAGGCCCAGCGCCTTGGGCCTGCACACCTGGCACAGATAGGATCGTCCGGAAATGCATGTCCTGCACTTTCCACAGGGGAGAATGTGCCTGACGACGACGCGCTTGCCGAGCAGCGGGATTGCGTTGTCGCCCGCCGCGACGACTTCGCCGGCAAATTCATGGCCCAGCACGAGGGGCATGAGTTGTTCCATCCACTCGTATCCCGATGACCATTTGTAGATGTGGAGGTCGCTGCCGCACAGCCCGGCCGCGCCGACCTTGACGATCACCTCGTCGGCTTTCGGCTCGGGAACCCGGAAGGGACGAAGTTCAATTCCGGGCTCGGGCTTCGTTTTCATCACGGCCGGCACTTCGGAATGGATCACGTTCTCACCCCATGGAAGAGATGTGGATTCGGTCAGCCGTTCACCTTTTGCACGAGTTCGTACCCGGTGTCGTCCAGATTGGTGGCGCCGATGTAGATGAAGATCGTTTCCACCGGCTCCAGCGCCCTTTGCGAGTGGACCACGTTTTTCGGGATGAACACGCAGTCGCCGGCTTCGATTTCGAATTCTTCGTCGCCGACGATCTGCATCGCGCGGCCCTTCAGCATGATGATGAGTTCTTCCGCGTTCGTGTGGCGGTGCAGCACGTGGGTGCCGCCCGGAGCCTTGTTCGTGTGGCCGACGGCGCACTGGGTGACGGGCACGTTCTGGTTGGTGAAGATCCAGCTCAACGCCATTTTGGTGAAACCTTTTTCTTCGTTCATTGCGCTGTCCGCTGCCAGGTCTTTCAGTTTGACGACGTACTTCATGCTATCAGCACTCCTTTGGTTATGATGGCGTCCGCCTGCAGACAAACCGGATACGTATGCCTGCAGGCGGCCTGGCGTGATTTGGCGTTGCTGCGTTGTGTCGTGGAACGTCAAACGGCCGTCATTTCGGTCTGTTTTCGTAAACCTTCTTGGCCGCCGGATGCCACAGATCGTCGCCGATGCCGAGCTTGAAATTCTCCCAATCCAGCAGGTCGACGAAGTGGAACGATCCCTGGATTTCTTCGTGATTCTCCATGACGGTGCTGACGATCTTCTCCACGAAATCTTCCGGCAGATCCTTGTTGACGATGAACACGCCGGGGATCGACAGGGTGGTCACCGGACCGTCCATGCCCTTGTAGGCGTCGCCGGGAAGTTCCGCGGCCACCAGGTACGGATATTTCTGGTTCAGCGCGTTGATCATTTCCATGTCCAGCGGAATCGCGCGCAGCGGAACGCTCACTTCCGCTTCCATGGCGGCGGCGTGCGGCGCTTCGCCGGTGAACAGGCCGACGTCGATTTGCCCGTCCTTCATCATGAGCGCCTGTTGGTTGAAGTCGACGAAGTTGACGTTGCCGCCTTTCGCCCGGATGTCTTCATAAGTCAGGCCATAGTAGTCGAGAATGATTTGCCACAGCAGGTCGGGGCCGCCGCCCCGCGGGCTGGAGCCGATCTTTTTGTTGAAGGCGTCTTCCAGCTTTTGGATCGGGCTGTTTTGGGGCACAAGGAATTGCACATAGCTGGTCATGTACGCATTGGTCATCCGCACGTTCGTCATCTGCTTGTCGTCGAACTTGCCCTCATAGGCGTCGTACACGATATTGGCATAGGCCAGACCCATTTGCGCGTCGACGCCCTCGTTGATGATGCGGGTGTTCGCCAGCGATCCGCCCTCGATCACGTTGACGGTCAGCTCGGGGATTTCGCGCATCAACACTTCGGATACCTTGACCATCAGCGGATACCAGGGACCGCCCATGATGCCGGCGGCGACGGTCACCCGTTTCGGCCAGTGAGAGGGATACGGTTCCGGCGATGCCGTACCGCCGCTTTGCTGACCCCCGCTTGTTCCTTGCGTGTTTTGCGAGCTTTGGCTTGGCGACGGACTGGACGAGCTGCCGGACCCGGACCCCGAACCGCAACCCGCCAAAAGAACCAATACCGCGACGATTGTCAGCCATACCAGCCACTTGCGAGTCTTCATGTAAACAGGCCTCCCTATGTTCGTTTGGGCAAGCTTTTTTCCGACAAGTCCTGCAAGTCCTGAAATGCAACCACCCTTTACCTTGACGACGCCATTGTCCAATTCCCCGGAGTTTATGAACCCGTCGCAACACCTCCTTGATGGGCGGCATTGGGCCGTCTGTAGATCAGGTAGCAAGCGGCGAGAATCGCGATGCCGACCAGGTCCGTCACGAACGATTGTTCAATGAGCAATAGCGCCGTACCGAACAGGATCACCCTGACGTACCACGGGATCGTACGATTTCCCAGGAATCCAACCAAACTTGCGGCCAGCGCCAATGTCCCCACAATGCCCGTGATGCTGGCCCACAGAATTTGATAGACCGGACCCTGGGCGAGCAACGCCGGACTGTAAACAAACATGAAGGGAACGATGAGCCCGGCGGATGCGATCTTGAAGCCTACCCAGCTGGTTTCCCAAAGTCCGCTCTTGGCTATGGCTGCGGCGGCATAGGATGCCAGGGCGACGGGCGGCGTCACGTTGGAAAGCTGGCTGTAGTAGTAGGCGAACATGTGCGCCGCGATGACGCTGAGTCCCAGGTTGACCAGGGAAGGCGCAATGACGGAGGCGACGATGACATAAGCGGCAACCCCGGGCATGCCCATGCCCAGGATCAGGGTGACCAGCGCGGTGAGCAGCAGGGCGAGAAGCAGGCTGTTTTCCGCCAGGCTCATGACGACGGCGCCCAGTTTCACGCCGAGCCCCGTCAGGGAAATCATGCCCACGATGATGCCGGCCGCGGCGCAGATGCTTGTAATCGACAGCATCCCGCTGGCGCCCTCCTCCAGGGCCATGAGCAGTTTCTTGGGCGTCATCCGGGTCTCTTTCCGGAACGCGGATACGACGATCAGCACGCCGATCGCAACCAGGGCCGCTTTGGAAGCCGTCATGCCCCGGACGAGCAAAAAGATCAGCAACAGGAGCGGCAGGAACAGGTGCCAGGTGTTCTTCAGGGATTCGCCGAGTTTCGGGATGGTTTCCGTGGTTAGCGCTTTCAGATTCATCCTGCCGGCCTCAAGATGCGTCATCCAGAACACGGCGGCATAATACAGAATGGCCGGAATGGCGGCGTAGATGATGATTTCCCCGTACGGAATGCCGGTGATCGCGGCCATGATGAAGGCGGCCGATCCCATGACCGGAGGCAGCAGAATGCCGCCGGTGGAGGCCGCCGCTTCCACGCCGCCGGCGAATTTGGGCTGATAGCCGACTTTCTTCATGAGCGGAATCGTGAACGTGCCGGTGGTCACGACATTTCCGGGGCCGCTGCCGTGCACCGTGCCCACCAGGGCGCTCGCCACGACCGCCGCCTTGGCCGGTCCGCCGCGCTGCCTTCCCGTCAGCGCGAAGGCGAACTGGGTGAACGCCTCGCCGGCTTTCGTGTGCATCAGGAAAGCGCCGAAAATGATGAACACGATGATGAAGTCCGCGCAAGCCGCGATGGGAACGCCAAAGATGCCCGCGCTGGAGTTGAAGATCTGGTCGGTCAGCTTGTTCGTGGAAAATTTGGGCGCGCCCAGAAATCCGGGCAAATAATGCCCGAACACGCCATAAAGGGCAAAGACGATGGTGATTACAAACACCGGATAACCGGACCTACGGCGTACCGCTTCCAGGACCAAAACGGTCAAAGCCAGCGCGGCGATTTTGTCATACTCGTTCGGGATGCCGCCCCGGTAGACGATGTCGGTGTAATCGAGGATGATGTAAGCGGATACAGCCGCGGTTCCAAGAAGACAGATCAAATCCCACACGTTGTAACTGAGGCGGTTCTCATTCTTGCCTTTCTTGGGCAGAAGAAACACAAGCAACAACACAAAAACGAGGTGTACGGAACGCTGCCGCCACGCTTCCAGGCCCCCGAACGCGGCAAGGTAGAGATGAAATCCGCTGAACGTTACGGCGACCAATACGTAGAGGCTGATGACGATCCTGGTGAGAACGCTTTTCTCTTTCCAGGAGTTGATAAGCCCTTCCGTGATTCCCACTATGAATCAGTTCCCCTTTCGATAAGGTTCCCAGGGAACCGCCGGCCGGGAGAACCGTCCCCCCGCAGGGGGACGGTTTCCTGTCACGGTCGGTTATCTGGACATTCTTCTGCCCGTCATTTTGTCCAGCGGATGAACTTCGTACAGCAGCCTTTCGTCGAAGTGGAAGGTGGTGTAGATGTCCGGATCGCCATCCGTCACGACCAGGTTGTTTTCCAGGCGCGCGCCGCCCACGCCGGGGATACCCGCGTACGGCTCCAGGTTGAACGACATGCCTTTTTGCAGGACGACCGGGCTGTCCTTCGAGTGCGGGCTGAAGAACGGAGCTTCCCAGGGGTTCACGCCGGAACCGTGGCCCAGGCTGTCCAGCACGTAGGGCGAGGCCGCTTCGAAAACGTCCGCGTTGGTGTTGCCGGCCCGCGAAGCCGCGCAGGCGTTGAACAGCGCGTTGTAGCATTTTTGGTGGACTTCGATTTGTTCCTTGGTCGCTTTCACGTCGCCGCAAATCCAGGTTCTCGTGAAGTCTCCCCAGTAACCGTTGAAGCAAGCGCCGATGTCGATGATCACCATGTCGCCCTCGCGGATGATCCGGTCCGAGGTAAACCGGCGATACGGAGCGGTGTAGGGGCCGGAGGCGACGATGTTCGAACATTGCGTCCATTCGCTTCCGAGGTCCGTCATGGCTTTCCACGCCGCCGCCAGCACTTCGCATTCGCGGATGCCCGGGTGGAGAACGTCGAGGGCGGCTCGCATGCCCGCTTCCGTAATGGCGTTGGCCGCCTTCAGGCACTCGATCTCGTCCTGCGTCTTGATGATCTTGGCCTTCATCAGGATGTCGTATCCGTCGACGAACTCCGATTTCGGGAGCAGCTGCTGCAGCGTCTTCGTCATGAACGGCGTCCACATGTCGACGCCGATCGTCTTTCCGTCCAGACTGCCGATCAGCGACTGGACCAGATCAAGCCACTTGGCCAGGCCGGCTTTTTCCCGGAAGTTGGCGCGCGGCTGGATGCTGTCCTTGGTCATCCACGGCATTCTCGTGCGGCAATGCTCGTGGTCCATCGTAAACAGGATGGGATCGGAACCCCTGCTCAAGACGACAGTGGCGTTCCCAAGCATGTTCGTTGGATGCAAATGCGTGCGATAGGCCGTCAAATAGCGCGCATCTTCGGTACGGAACACGAACAGCACGTCGGCTTCGGATTCTTCCAACGCCTTTTTCGCCTTCTCCAGTCTTTCCCTTCTCATCCGTTCGAAGTTGATGCGCTCTTCCCAATCGACACCCATCAGTCCGAATTGCGTCATTTGCTGTATCCTCCTGTAAAATTTTATTAGTTTACTTTTTGTAGAAAGCGATTACAATCGACATATAAAAATTAAATCCTCTGGCCTGACGAAACTCCTCCTTTAGTATCATTGTCTTTCTGTATGTTTGTCAGACAATATGTTGGTATCATTATATGCTTCGTGTTATGGGCCTGTCAACCACTTACGCAAAATACCCTGGGTCTTTTTTTGGAAAAAAGCGAAAGCCGAACGGACGACCGGCGCTTGATGCCGGCCGCGTTCGGCTTTCGGAGCCTTTGGCGCGTTCGGCTTTTCAATTTTCGATCATCTGGATCAGATTGCCGCAGGTGTCGTCGAAGACCGCGATGGTGACGCCGCCCATGGTGGTCGGCGCCATGGTGAACCGCACGCCTTCCGCCGACAGCCGCTCGTATTCCGCCTGGATGTTCCGAACGCCGAACATGGTCGCCGGAATGCCGTCGGCAAAGATCCTCTTTTGATACTCCCGGGCGGCGGGGTGCTCGTTGGGCTCAAGCAGCAGCTCGACACCGTCCGGATCGTCGGGGGAAACCAGCGTCAGCCACCGGTGGTTTCCCGCGGGAACGTCGTGCTTTTTCGCAAACCCCAGCTTTTTCGTGTAAAACTCCAGTGCCTTTTCCTGGTCATCGACGAACACGCTGGTAACCACGATTTTCACGGGATTGGCCTCCTTTCGGGATGCGATGCGGGCACGCTGCCGACGGTCCGGACGGTCGGGGTCACGCCTGCCGGCCGTCCGGCTCCAGCCACCTCTTCAACAAGGATACCAGCGGTTCGCGGTTGAACGCGATGACGCGAAACTTCCCCCTCCGTCCGGAGACGGCAAGTCCCGCCTCTTCCAGCACGGCCAGGTGCTTCGCGATCGCCTGCCGGGAGATGTCCAGGCGGTGTTTCATGATGAGCCGTGCCGTCAGTTCGTACAGCGTCATTTCGCCGCGTTCGGAAAGTTCGTCCAGCATGAGCCGCCGCGTCGGATCGGCCAGCGCCCTAAAAACCGCATCGTCGTTCCCGTTCATGGCCCCATTATATGCAACCACAAGGTTGCATGTCAAGGTGCATAACCAAGAAGCCCGACCTTGATCCAAGTAGCTACTTTTTCAGCGAATTGAACATGACGGCAATCAAAGATTGAAGCCCGAAAAACACCAGACCCGCAATCCCGAACATGTGAAAAAAAAGATCCGCCTGTCGCCGGATCCGGTATCGAAAGCTTTCACGTTGTCTTTCAGCCGCCCAACACAATTTCCGCTTCCCCGTACGTCACCTTCTCGCCGGCCGCGTTTTCGGCACGGATCTCCAGCACGACGCTGCGCGACGCCTCGTCGATGGCGGTGATTTTCCCGCGGCAGGTGATCGTGTCGCCGATATACACCATTTTGGAAAAGCGCACCTGGATCCGCCGGACAAAACCGTTCACGCCCGCCAACCGCGCGGCATAATGGCCCAGGAAACCCATGCTCAGCATGCCGTGGGCGATGATCGTGTCCAGCCCGTTCTTTCGCGCGGTTTCTTCATCCAGGTGGATCAGGTTGAAATCGCCGGACGCGGCGGCGTATTTGACGAGCTGCAGTTTGTCGATGGGCGGATTGACCAGGCTTTCCGGCTCCTGGCCGACGGACAGTTCCCCCCACACCAGTTCCATGGCCGTCCCCTCGCCTCAATGAATAATGACGTTGGTCTTGGCGGTATACACCAGGTTGCCTTGCAAATCCCTGCCGTAATATTCCGTTTTGGCGATCAGCATGTCCCAACGGCCGCCCTTTTTCTCGACCACGTCCACAATCTTTCGTTGGACGCGCAGCACGTCGCCGGCGACGATGGGCCTTTCGTAAATGAAAGCCTGCTCGCCGTGGATCAGGCGGGACAGGGGCACGTTCACGCCGGGCATCGGGATGAAGAAGGTCGTCGGGAAGGTGGGCGGCGCCACCAGACTGGCATAGCCCTGCCGTCTGGCGAACGCTTCGTCCGTGTACAAAGGGAAGTCCCCGGCGCCGATCGCCCGGGCGAAGGCGCGGATGGCGCCTTTCTCGACTTCAAATATGACCTCGTCGCTGGTGTTGCCGATCCAATTTTTGTATTCCTCGAAAATCGTCAACGAATCCCCACCCGCTTCCTTCATCGTGACGCCGACCTGATGATGTCGATCGCGTGCTTGTAGTTGGCGTAATCGATCATTTTGCCCCGGTAGGACACGGCGGCCTTCCCGTCCCGCAGCGCCGCTTCGAACGCTTCCACGATGCCGCGCGCTTCGCCGAGTTCCCGCTCGTCCGGCGCAAACGCGGCGTTCACCGCTTCGTTCTGCCGGGGATGGATCGTCAGCTTGCCCTGGAACCCGAATTGCCGGGCAGACAACGCTTCCCTGCGCAGCCCGTCTTCATCGCGAAGGTCGGCGAACACGCTGTCCACCGGCGGCTCGATGCCGGCGGCGCGCGAAGCGTTGACCAGCACCGAGCGGGCGAACAGCAGCTCCAGCCCCTGGGCGGTCGGCCTCGCGCCGATGTCCGCCGCGTAGTCCACCGAACCGAACGCCAGGCACCGGACACGGCCGCAGGCCCGGGCGATATCCGGTGCCGCCAGCACGCCGGCCGCGGATTCGATCAGCGGAACGAGACGGGTGGCTCCTTCTGTTTTGCCGCAGCGTTTCTCCCACTCCCCCATGATCCGGTGGACGGTCAACACGATTTCCCGGTCATGGCATTTCGGCAGCACAATCCCGTCCGCCCCGGCATCGACCGCGGCGGCAATGTCGTCTTCGGCGAAGGGAGTCTGCAAATCGTTGATCCGGACGTAAAGGAGGACGGACCGGGGCTTCTTCGCCTGTTCGGCCATGAGCGCCCTCGCGATCCCCTTATCTTCGAGCGGCACGGAATCCTCCAGGTCGAGGATGACCGCGTCCGCTCCGGCCCGATCCATTTTGGCCAATTTATCCGGCTGGTTGGCCGGGATGAACATCCAGCTTCTCAGCGGCAACAAGCAAACCCCTCCGCCATTTCGTTTCATTACATGAAGCGGCCGCCGGTAACCTCGATGATGCACCCGGTGATGTAGTCGGCGTAATCCGAGCTCAGGAACACGACCGCCTTGGCGATGTCCAGCGGCTGGCCGACCCGCCCCAGCGGAATGCCGGCGATTTTCTCCTGGCGGATGTGTTCCGGGATCGCCCGCGTCATGTCCGTGTCGATGAATCCGGGCTGGATCGCGTTGACCGTCACGCCGTATCTGGCCAGTTCCTTGGCCGCGGCCTTCGTCATGCCGACGATGCCCGCTTTCGCCCCCGAATAGTTGACCTGGCCGATGTTGCCGACTTTGCCGCCGATCGACGAAATGTTGACGATCTTGCCCTTTTTCTGCTGGCGCATATGAATGGCGGCCGCCTGCATGCACAGGAACGTCCCTTTCATGTGCACGTCGATCACCTGGTCGAACTCTTCCTCCGTCATCTTGTGCATCATGGCGTCCCGGGTGATGCCAGCGTTGTTGACGAGGATGTCCAGATCGCCGAAGTAGTCCACGGCCGTCTGGATCAGCGACCGGGCGCTTTCTTTATTGGTGACGTCCGTGCGGCAGGCGATCGCCTGCGAGCCCGCGGCCCGGATATCCGCCGCCGTCGTCTCGGCCGATTCCAGGTTCAGATCGGCGACAACCACTTTCGCTCCGTGCTGCGCCAGGAAAATCGCGATTTCCCTGCCGATCCCCTTGCCGGCCCCCGTCACGACGGCCACTTTATCTTTCAACGTAATCATGAATGCTCCACGCTCCCGCTTTGGATTCAAATGGCGCCCGCCCGCTCAGGCACGATCAGTCCCGATCAGGCCGGCCGTTCGTTGCTCAGAATCATGGTGACCTGGCTGGACAGCGCGCCGCCGTTGCCGTGGACCAGGGCCAGACGGGCGTCTCCCACCTGCCGCTGACCGCATTCGCCCCTCAGCTGCCGCACGGCTTCCACCAGCAGGAACAGCCCGTACATGCCCGGATGGCAATAGGACAGCCCGCCGCCGTTGGTGTTCACGGGCAGTTTGCCGCCCGGAGCAATGGCGCCGTTCTCCACGAACTTGCCGCCTTCCCCCTTGCGGCAAAAGCCGAGGTCTTCCAGGAAAAGAATCGTGTTGATCGTGAAGGCGTCGTACAGTTCGAGCACATCGATGTCCCTGGGCCCGACGCCCGCCATTTCGTAGGCCGTCTTGCCGGAATGCGCGGCGGCTGTGGTCACCAGGTCGGGCATGCTCGAAATTTGCCGGTGGTCGTGCGACTCGCCGTAACCCCAGATGTAAACCGGCTTTTTCTTCAATTTGGCGGCCCGTTCCGCGGTCGTCAGCACCAGCGCCGCTCCGCCGTCGGTCACCAGGCAGAAATCCAGCCTTCTCAGCGGACTGGAAATGAGCGGCGACGCGTTGACCTCTTCAATGGTCAGCGGCGCCTTCATGAACGCCTTGTCGTTCATGAGCGCCCACTTGCGCGCGGCCACGGCCACTTCCGACAGCTGGTCGCGGGTCGTGCCGAAATCGTGCATGTGTCTTTGCGCGGCCAGGGCGTATCCGCTGGCCGGGAAAATGGCGCCGAACGGCGTTTCGAACGGCAGCTGCTCCGACATGCTCACCAGCGCGCCGCTGTCCGTCCGCTGGGTGCTGCCGTAGGCGACCAGCGCCACTTCGCACAGCCCCATGGAAATCGCCGCCGCCGCGTGGCCGACGTGGGACACGAAGGAAGCGCCGCCGATGCTGGTGGCATCCGTGTATTTCGGGACGATGCCCAGATATTCGCCCAGGGTGCAGGTCGGCATGAAGTAGTAGGCCGAGCTGGAAAAGAGGCCGTCCACCTCTTCCTTGCGGATGCCCGCCTCCGCCAAAGCCCTGGCGGAAGCCTGCGCCATCAGGTCGGCCGGACTCATGTCCGGCGTTTCGCCCAGATCCGATTCGGCAACGGCCACAATGGCCACATCACGGAATTTGGACATGGTTTGCTCTCCCTCCCCTTATGCCAAAGTAAAATAAGGAAGCGTGACGTCTTCGGATACGGCCGCCGGTTTGAGCTTCACCTTTTGCCCGATCTTCACGTCTTCCGCGTCGCAGTCCACGATGTTGGTCATCATCCGGCCGCCGCCCGCCAGTTCCACAATGGCGACGACATAGGGGACCTTGTCCTTGAACGCCGGATGCCGGTTTTTGTGGATGACGGTGAAACTGTAAATTTCCCCTTCTCCGCTGTGCTCGCGGAAAGAAAGGTTGGTGCCGCCGCAGTGGTGGCAGACGACCCGGGGATAGAAAATCTGCCCGCCGCAATCGTGGCAGTGCTGCACCAGGAACTTGCCTTCCTTCAACCCGTCCCAGAACGTTTTCGCGATGCCTTTCGTGTTGGGATAAGGGAAACGATCCGCCATGCAGGCTCACCCGCTTTCTAAATGGATAAAAACTCCCTGATCTCGCTTTCGCTGAAATCCAGTTCGGCCAGCACCTCGGCGGTGTGCTCCCCCAGCCGCGGCGGGCGCGTCGCCGGCGCTTCTTCCCATCCGGCGATCTTGATCGGCACGCCCGGGGCGATCATGTGCGACGTGTCGGATAGCGGAACCGGTTTCAAAGCGCCCCGCGCGATCAGCTGGGGATCTTCCAGCAGCTCTTCCACGGAACGGACGGGACCGCAGGGCACGCCCGCCTTCTCGAACAGCGCCACGAGCTCGTCGGTTGTTCGCTCCTTGAAGATGTCCAACACAAGCCGCTCCAGTTCGGCGGCGTGTTCGATCCGGCCTTCCCTCGTGATGTACGGAGAGTCGGGCTCCGTCCATTCGGGCTTGTCCAGCGCTTTGCAAAAGTTATCCCACAGCTTTTCGGTGGTGGGACTGACAATGATGTGCCCGTCCTTGGTCGCGAACATGCCGCCGAAATTGTTGTTGAAGCGCGATCCCTTCCGGAACGGCTTGACGCCCAGCAGCTGCACTTCCGCGAAGTGGTAGGCGAGCAGCGTCACCATGCTGTCCAGCATGCTGATGTCGACGAACTGGCCTTTTCCCGTCTGCTCCCTCGCCTTCAGCGCCATCAGGGTGCCGATCACACCCTGGAATCCGGCGATGTGGTCGGCGATGTAGAGCCCGACCATCGTCGGCGGCCCGTCCTTCTCGCCGGTCAGGTGCGCGATGCCGCTTCGGGCCTGGATGATGCCGTCGAAGGCGGTGCCGTACTTGTGCGGTCCCGTGTTGCCGAAACCGGTGATGTGGACCATGACGATGCGCGGATTGATCTTGCTGACGGTTTCATAGTCGATGCCCAGCCGCTCCGGCACACCCGGCGCATAGTTGATGACGATGACGTCGGCCGTCTTCACCAGCCGTTCGACGGCGCGCCGGCCCAGCTCGGATTTCAGATCCAGCTTGACGCTGCGCTTGTTCCGGTTGAGCGACGCGAAGTACAGGCTTTGGCCTTCGTAGAACGGCAGCGATCTTCTGGACAGCTCGCCGTCCGGCGGCTCGATCTTGATGACTTCCGCGCCGTGGTCGGCCAGGGTCTGGCAGCACAGCGGGCCGGAAATGAAGTGCGTGAATTCGAGCACCCGGATCCCATCAAGCACCCCCAACGGATTATCCCTCCAATCTCATGATCAGATCGCCCTCTTTGACGAGGTCGCCTTCGTTGACCAGGATCTCCGTGACGACGCCGGACGTGGCGGCCGTGATCGGGATTTCCATCTTCATCGACTCGACGATGGCGACTTCCTGGCCCTTTTCCACGGCGTCTCCGACTTTCACCAGCATTTTCCACACGGTTCCCGTCAGGAACGAAACGATTTCCGTCATGCCCTTCCACTCCTATGCGGTAGGTTTTGGAATCAGATGATCTTCGAGAAAACTTGTGGTCAGCGTCCCGGACTCGAAAGCCGGGTGGCGGACGATTCGGCCGAGCAGCGGCAGATTGGTGTGAATGCCTTCGACGGTGAAATTCGCAAGCGCCGCCTGCAGGTCCCGGATGCAGCCCGCCCGGTCTTTTCCGCTGACGATCAGCTTGATCAGCATGGGATCGTAGTAGGGGGTGACGACGGAACCTTCCATCACGCCCCGCTCAATCCGGATGCGGTCGCCCCTGGGCAGCGTCAGCTTGGCGATCGTGCCGGAAGAGGGGAAGAATGTTTCCGGATGTTCCGCGTAGATCCGGGTCTCGATCGCGTGCCCTTCCCTTATGATGTCCTCCTGGCGGAACGGAAGCCGTTCCCCGGCGGCGATGCGCAGCTGCCACTCCACCATGTCGAGTCCCGTGATCTGTTCCGTCACCGGATGCTCCACCTGCAGCCGGGTGTTCATCTCCAGGAAGTAAAAGTTTCGGTCCTGGTCCACCAGGAATTCGATGGTGCCCGCATTGGAATAGCCGAGGGATTTGGCCGCGCGGACGGCCGATTCGCACAGCCGCCGGCGGGTATCTTCATCCAGGAAGGGAGACGGCGCTTCTTCCACGATTTTTTGGTGCCGCCGCTGGATCGAACACTCCCGCTCCCACAGATGGACGGTGTTGCCATGCCGGTCGGCCAGGATTTGCACCTCGATGTGGCGCGGTTTCTCGATCCATTTCTCGAGGTACACCTCGCCGCTGCCGAAATATTGCCGGGCCCTTCTGCTGGTCTCTTCGAAAGCCGCCGCAAACTGCGCTTCCCCGTCCACCCGCTTCATCCCGATGCCCCCGCCGCCCGCCGACGCTTTCAGCATCACGGGGTATCCGATCCGGCGGGCCAGCTCCGCGCTTTCCTCGAGGCCGGGCAGCGCCTCGGCGATGCCCGGGACCACCGGCACGCCGGCTTCGATCATCGCCTTGCGCGCTTCGATCTTGCTGCCCATCTTTTCGATCACGCCCGGATCCGGCCCGATGAACACGAATCCCGCTTCTTCGCAGCGCCGGGCGAATTCCGCGTTCTCGGACAGGAAGCCGTAACCGGGATGGATCGCTTCAACCGAGGCCTCTCGGGCGATTTCCAGAATCCGTTCCGCATTCAGGTAGCTTTCGGCCACCCGCGGCCCGCCGACAAGGTAGGCTTCGTCAGCCGCCCACCGGTGGAGGGCGTCATGGTCCGCTTCCGAATAGATCGCGACGGTGCGGATGCCGAGCCTCTTGCAGGTGCGGATCACGCGCAGCGCGATTTCGCCCCGGTTGGCGATGAGGATTTTCCTGAACATGCGCAAAACTCCCATCCCGTCAGGGTCTCATGTGGAAATACGACGGTCCGAGCTGCTGCGGAAGCAATTGGTAGACGTGCCTGACCCACTCGCAAAGCAGGGGACGGGTATCCCTCGGATCGATGATTTCCTCGACGCCGAACGCCGCCGCGGTGCGGAACGGCGAACGGTAGGATTCATATTTCTCGAACAGTTCCTGCAGGAGCGCCTGCGGGTTGTCGCTCGCCGCCAGCTCCCTGCGGTAGGCGACATGGATGCCTCCCTCGATGGGAAGCGATCCCCAGTCGGCCGAAGGCCAGGCGTACCGCAGATTCAGCCCGTGCCCGTTGGACATTCCGGCGCCGCCCACGCCGAAGTCCTTGCGCATGATGATCTGCACAAACGGCACCTTCATCTGGTAGACGGCGGCAATCGCGCGGACCGCCTTGCGCAGCGTGCCCTTCTTTTCCGCTTCGGGTCCGACCACGATACCGGGCTGGTCCACGAAATTGACGACCGGCAGATGGAAGGTTTGGCACATGTCCGCGAAACGGGTGATCTTCTCCGAGCTTTCGGCGGTCATGCCGCCGCCCATGATGTACGGATCGGACGCCATGACCCCCACCGGGTGGCCGTCCAGGCGCGCGAGCGCGGTGACCGTTCCCCCGCCGTAATGTCTGCCGATCTCGAAGACCGATCCCTTGTCGAACACCATTTCCAGGATGTCGCGGACCGGATAGGGCCTTCTGCGGTTTTTCGGAATGACGGAGATGAGTCCTTCTTCCCGGCGGTTCGGATCGTCCGCGCTTTCGGCCACCGGCGGCAGCTGGTAGACGTTCGAAGGCATGTAGGACAGGAACCGGCGAATCTGGTTGAACGCGTCTTCCTCCGACTCGGCGAAATTGTCGATGACGCCGCTGGCCCGGTGCACCTGGGCGCCGCCGAGCTCTTCCTTGGTCAGGTCCAGGCCGATGCCGTATTTGACCACCAGCGGACCGGCGGCGAACAGCTGGGTGGTTTTCTCCACCATGACCGAGAAATGCGAGGTGGCGACCCGCGCCGCGCCAAGACCGGCCACCGAGCCCAGGCAGGCCGCGACGACCGGAATCAGCCTCATGTTGTCCACGACCAGATCCCAGCCCGGATTGACCGGCACATACGTGTGCCCGATCTGCTCCAGCACCTTGACGCTGCCGCCGCCGCCGGTTCCGTCGACCAGGCGGATGATCGGCAGCTGCAGGTCGTGCGCCATGCGTTCCGCATAGATTTGCTTCCCCTTGATGCCGCCGTCCGAAGCCCCGCCGCGGACAGTGAAATCGTCGCCGCCCACGACGACCTTCCGGCCGTTGATCGTGCCGGTCCCGAACACAAAGTTGGCCGGCGTGAAATCGACCAGCTTGTCCTTGTCAAAGACCGCCTTCCCGGCCAGGGCGCCGACTTCGTGGAACGACCCCTCGTCCAGCAGGGCGTCGATGCGCTCGCGGACGGTCAATTTTCCATGCGCATGCTGCCTGGCGATGTTCTCTTCCCCGCCCATTTTTCGGGCGAGCTCTTCCCTGCGGCGCAATTCTTCGATTTCCTCGTGCCAAGACATTGCTTCTTCACCTGCCAATGTTTATTTCCACACCATGAGTCCGTCCAGGGCCGCGATGCCCTTGCCTTCTTCCATGACCAGCACGGGATTGACGTCCATTTCCGCCAGCCTGCCGCGATACCGGTCCGCCAGCTGCGAAACCCTCACCAGCGCGCGGGCGACGGCATCCACGTCCAGCCGCTTCTTGCCCCGCGCCCCGGTGAGCAGCGGATAGCCCTTCAGCTCCCGCAGCATCCCGTGCGCTTCCTCCAGGCCGAAGGGCGCCAGCCGCAGCGAGCGGTCGCGGAACACCTCCAGGAAGATGCCGCCCAATCCGCAGGCGACCAGGGGGCCGAACTGGGCGTCGTCGATGATCCCGATGAACATCTCCACGCCGTTCTCCCGGATCATGTCTTCGATCAGGAACCCTTGCACCCGCGCATCCGGCTTGTACGCGCGGACGGAGGCCGAAATTCCGTCCAGCGCCTCCTCGAGGGCCCGCTCGTCGGCGATGCCGATCCGGACCGCGCCGGCTTCCGTCTTGTGGGGCACGTCCGGCGACATCAGTTTGACGACGGCCGGATAGCGGATTTGCCCGCGGACGTGCGCCAGCTGCTCGCGGCTTTCGATCACGACGCCTTGCGGCACCCGGATGCCCAACGCCCCGAGCAGCGGCTTGACGGCTTCCTCTGTCCAGAGCCCGGCACCGAAATTTTGAATCTCCGGCACCTCCGCCGCGGCAGGGGGTTCGCCGTCCGCCTCGCCGCAAAAGCGGGCAAATTCGACAAGGTGCCGGACGGCGACGATGGCCCGGTAACACGTGTCAAACACCGGGATGCCGGAAGATTGCAGATCGCTTCTCGCTTCGCCGACGATCTCTTCCGTGCCGGTGTGCACCACGATGATCGGTTTGTCCGTTTTCCGGTCCAGTTCCTTGATGTCGTCGAAAATGTCCTTTGACAGGCGGCTGCTGAACGTGGTCTGGAGCAAAATGACGTCGACTTCGTCCGCCTCCGCCAGCACCGCCATCACGTCCCGGATCAGGTGTTTCTCCATCAGGGCCTGGGCCGTGATGTCGATCGGGTTGGATGCGGAACCGAACGACGGGATCAGACGGCCGATTTCCCGCGTCGTGTTGTCCGACAGCGCCGCCAGTTCAATCCCGAGGGATTCGCAGTAGTCCGCGATCGTGATGCCGGCGGCGCCCGAGTTGGAGAGCACGGCGATTCTTCCGCCCCCGGGGAACTTGCCCCGCGCGAACACCTTCATCGCGTCGATCATGTCGTCCATATCGCGCACCTGGACGATGCCGAACTGCTTCGCCACCGCGTTGAACGCGTCCGAGGATCCGGTCACCGAAGCGGTGTGCGACAGGGCCGATTTCCTTCCCAGTTCGGACTGGCCCGCCTTCAGCACGATCAGCGGCTTGCGAAGCTGCTTCGCACGCCTGGCCGTTTCCACGAACATGGCGCCGTCGGGGATGCCCTCGATATACCCGGCCACCAGCGCGGTGTCCTCGTCCTCCAGCATGGCCCGCATCAGGTCGATCGCGTGGATGTCGGCCTGGTTGCCCGTGTTGAGCACATAGGAAAAACCGATCTGTTGTTCCTGCGCCAGGCCGAACACGCTGAATCCGAACGCCCCGCTCTGCGACACCAGACCGACCGGCCCGGCCAGGAGCGGCTTCTCCGTTTCCAGCGAAGTGGCGAATCCCATCGGAATGCCCGATTTCACGTTCAGGCAGCCGATGCTGTTGGGCCCGACGATGCGGATGCCGTTTTCCCGCGCGAACTTCACCATTTCGCCCTGCAGATGCCGGCCGTCGTCGTCGGTCTCCGCGAATCCCGAGCTGAAGATGACCACCCTTTTCAGCCCGAGCTCCGCACATTCCGCCAGAATGCCCATGATGAGCTTCTTGGGCACCGCCACCAGCGCGATGTCCGGCACTTCCGGCAGCTCGCGCAGGCTCGAGTAGCAGCGGTAGCCGGCGATTTCGTCATACTTGGGATTGATGGGATAGACGTTGCCGCCGAAACCGTGGCGCACCAGGTTCATCAGCGTTTTGCCGCCGATGGTGCCGAAATCCTGCGAGGCGCCGATCACGGCGATTGACCGGGGATTGAAAAAATCGTAAAATTCCTGTTTCTGCAATCGGTCTTGTGCCACCATGTTGACCTCCAAGGGAACCATTCGCCGTTGATTTGCCGACAATGCCATTATAGTTTGCACTATATTATTTATAAAACGAATTATTTCTATTAAAATAATCAATAAAATCGATTATTTTGCCGCGCAAAAACGCATATCCCGGGCGACCCGTTTTTTGAAACCCTCGTCCAATCCGTCAGTCGACGATGGCGAGGGCGCGGATCTGTCCTCCCGTCTGGCCGACGTACGGAATCGGCGCGCCGGAGAAGAGGAACCGGGACCTGGGAATCCGGTTGATGTTGATCAGGTTTTCGATGATGGCGATGAAATCATGGTCCGGCAGACCGAGGGACCGCGGCTTCAAAAAGTTCATGTGGACCGGGAAACGGACGTCGTGCAGCGCGTCGATGTTGCACGTGTCGATGCCGACCGTCCTGACGCCCTTCTCCCGCAGCCATTCCCCTGCATCCTTGGTCAGGCCCATATGCTCCGCCGCGTACCGGACCGGATTCTGGATTTCGGACCAGCCCGTGAACACCAGCACGATGTCCCCCCGGCGGATGGAGGTGCCGGACCTTTCTTCCGCATCCTTCAAATCCTTGGCCGTGATGCCCGCTCCGGATCCGAAGCGATGGGACACGTCCAGCCAGACCGCATCGCCGAATCCGTACTCCACCGGGATCTGGTCGATGGTGTATTCCGACTGCGCATCCACGTGGAAGCACGAATCCATGTGCGTGCCGGTGTGGCCGCAGACGAGGATCTGCTCGTTGTGGATGGAGACGGGCTTTTCGTCATAGGGATTGATCCGGTTGAGCAGCGGGTACCAGTTGTGGTTCCGCGTTCCCGACAAATACAGGGGAGATCTGCCGTGGCCGGGCGCTCCCCGCATCCCTTCCTCAAGCGGCATGGTCAGATCGATGATTTTGCGCATTCGCATCGCCCCCCGGATGTCGGTTCAAATCCCCAAATAGGCGGTCTGCACGTCGCGGTTGGCCAGCAGGCTCTTGGCTTCGCCCTCCAGCGCCACCGCGCCCATCTCCAGCACATAGCCGCGCTGCGCCAGCTCCAGCGCCAGCTTGGCGTTCTGTTCCACGAGCAGGATGCTCATTCCCGTTTCATGCAGCCGGGTGATGATGGCCGCGACCGTCTGCACCAACAGCGGACTGAGCCCCAGGGAAGGCTCGTCCAGCATCATCAGCTTCGGCTGGGCCATGATGCCTCTGCCGATCGCCACCATCTGCTGCTGGCCGCCGCTCAGCAGGGCCGCCTTCTGGTGGCGTTTCGGATAGAGGTCCGGGAAATATTCGAAGACCTGCTCCTGCAGTTCCTTTTTCTTCGATTTATCGTTCGATCCGTAAAAGCCCATCTCCAGATTCTCGATGACCGTCATTTCCGGGAACAGCTGCCGGCCTTCGGGAATCAGAGTGATGCCCGCCTGCTTCGCCTTGAAATAGGGCACGTTGGTCAGATCCTGGCCGTTGAAGACGATTTGTCCCGCATTGGCTTTCTGGATGCCGGCGATCGCTTTCAGCGTCGTGCTCTTGCCGGCTCCGTTGGCACCGATCAGCGTGACGAATTCCCCGTCTCCGACGGTCAGGTTCAGGCTGCGGACCGCGTTGATTTTTCCGTATGAGACGCTCAGGTTGGATACGCTCAACATGACAAACACCTTCCGTACCGGCGCCGAAAATCAGCCCGCATGCTCTTCCACATCTCCCAGGTAGACCTTGATGACTTCGGCATTCGTGCGGATTTCTCTCGGCGTGCCTTCGGCGATTTTCTTCCCCTGGTCCATGACCACGATCGTATCGCACAAATTCATGACGACCTTCATGTCATGCTCCACGATGAGCACCGTTTTCCCGCTGTCCCGGATCTTGCGGATCACGTCGACCAGGTTGGCGGATTCCGTCTCGTTCATGCCGGCGGCGGGTTCGTCGAGCATGAGCAGCTTCGGGTCGGCCGCCAGCGCGATGGCGATCTCCAGTTTCCTGAGCTCGCCGTAGGGCAGATTTTTGGCGGAATAATCCGCTTTTTCCAAAAGCCCCATGAGGTCCAAAATTTCCACGGCCTTCTTCTCCATCGCCGCTTCCGTCTGCCGGTATTTCCGCCGGCGGAAGAACGCGTCCCACATGTGTCTGGACATATGGAGATACTGGCCGACGATCACGTTTTCGAAGACGGACATCTCCGAAAAGACGCTGGTGTGCTGGAACGTCCGGACGGCGCCTTTGCGGGCGATCTGGTTCGGAAGCAGCCCGGTGATGTCCTCCCCGGCGAAGTCCACACGCCCCTTCGTCGGCTTGATGAACCCGCTGATCAGATTGAAGCAGGTGGTTTTGCCCGCTCCGTTCGGACCGATCAGCCCGACGATCTGCCCCTGGCCGACCGCGAAGGAAACGTTGTCCACGGCGCTCAGCCCGCCGAAATTTTTCGTCAGCGACTCGATTTTAAGCAGTGACAAGACGGTTCACCCACCGTTCTTCGCGCGAATGATGGAGCCCAATTTCCGCAGCTGCAGCAGGGAGGCGATTCCCTTCGGCATGAAGAGAATGCAAAGGAGCAGCAGGAGCCCGAACACCACCAGCTGCATTTCGGGCGACATCCAGAAAATTTCAGGCAGTACGGTAAAGACGAACGCTCCGTAAAGAGGTCCGAGCAGGTACCCTCTTCCGCCGAGAATCACCATGAGCAATCCGGTGGCGGTGTAGTGGACGGACAGCATATTCGGCGTGATGATGCCGATATAGGGCGCATACAGGACGCCCGCCAGCGCGGCGATTATGGTGGAGATCACAAAGGCCGCGATTTTGCTGCGCGTGATGTGGATGCCGATCGACGACGCCAGCAGCCCCGATTCGCGAATGGCGAGCATCGCCTTGCCGAACGGCGTGGCAAAGATTCGCCGGTTGAACGCGATGACGATGACGACCACGGCAAAAACCAGATAATAGAACAGCAAATCGCTGCCCAGCGAAATATCGGTGAACGGCACCTTCGGCCGGGCGACGCTGATTCCCATCGCTCCGCGCGTCCAATCGCCCAGGTTCAGGATGAGCAGGCGGAAAATCTCGGCGAAAGCCAGCGTACAGATGGCAAAATGCACGCCTTTGAGCCGCAGCGACAAAAACCCGACGAAAAGCCCCACGAGACCGGTCAAAACGAGCGAAAGCACCAGGCTCACCCAGAAATTGACGCCCAGGTATTCCATGGTGAGCGCCGAAAAGTAGGCCCCGAGTCCGAAAAACGCGGCATGCCCGAACGAGATTTCGCCAATGTAACCGACGATGAAATTCAGGCTGAACGCCAGCAGGCTGTAGATGCCGAACGTGATCAAAATTTTCAGGTAGTACGGGTTCGTGACCACCAGCGGGATCAGCAGAAAAATGGCGGAAGGAACAAGATAGGCCAATCTGGTTTTCATCATTGTTCCCTCCTTTTAAAGCCAAAGAGACCCTGAGGATAAATGAGCAGCACCGCGACAAGGAGCACAAAGCCGACCAGATCCTTCCAGGCGTTGCCGAAGAAGGACGAGCCGAGCGTTTCCGCGATGCCCAGGATCATGCCGCCCACCACCGCGCCCGGCACGCTTCCCAGACCGCCCAGAATGACGACCACGAATCCTTTCAGCATCGCCAGGGTTCCCATGGTCGGCGTCGCATAGGTGGTGGGTCCGATCAGAATGCCGGCCGTGGCGGACAGGACGATGCCGATCACGAACGAAACGCTGTAGATTCTCTTGATCGGGATGCCGCACACCATGGCGCCCATGTGGTTCTGCGAAACGGCGCGCATGAGTTTGCCCAGCCCGTGGAATTTCATGAACAGCGCAAGTCCCAGGATGATGAGGGCGCTGACGATGATCACCAGCAATTTCTGCTGGGTCGCGAAAATTCCGCCGATTTCCACCACCTGGTTGAACGCTCCGGCGATTTGCCGGGGCGTCGCGGTGTAGATGATCTGGACCACATTCGTCAAAATGATGCTGAGCGCGAACGTGGCGAGCAGCGAATTCAAGTGGTCGCTTTTCTGCAATGGCCTTAGCGTCAGATATTCAATCAGAAACGCGATCGCGGCAATGGTCAGAATCGAGAGCAGCGCGCCCACCAGGTAATGGGTGCCGATCATGTTTTGGAAGGTGAACAGGGCATAGGCGCCAAGCATGTAAAACTCGCCGTGCGCAAAGTTGACGATCCCCAAAATGCCAAAAATGATGGTGAGACCCACGGCGATGAGCGCGTACGACATGCCGATGACGAGGCCGTTGAAGAGAAGCTGCGACAATGGCAGTCACTCCCAAATGGTTGCAGGCAAGGCCGCCCTGAGGAGGCCCCGCCTGCCCCGATTCCATTCCGATTTCAATTTCATTGATAAGGAACAATCTGTTTGTCTTTGACCGTCAAGACCGAGGCGCTGCCGTGCGCTTGGCCGTCGGTGAAGGTAACCGTGCCGCGCGGCGTCTCCCATTCGCTGTTTTCCAGCACTTCGGCAATCTTGTCGTAATCCGTCGCTGAACCGGCCTTGTCCATCGCCTTGGCCACCAGCCAGATCGCCTCGAAGCCCAGCATTTCCATTTTGCCCGGTTCGCGGTTGTACTCGTTTCTGAATTTTTCCGCAAAGACCTTGTTCATTTCATTATCGATCAGGCTCATGTAGACGTCGGCCGAAATGACCCCGTTCGCCGCATCCCCGGCCAGTTCGACGAAGGTCGTGTTCAATTGTCCGGGAGCCAGCAGTTTCAGGTTGTTGAATCCAAGCTGCGCGGCTTGGGTGAAGATCGCGGAGTTGATTTCGATGGTCGAACCGACCACGTACAGCGCTTCCGCATTGGCCGCCTTCAGGTTGGTGAGCGCGTTGGTGAAGTCGGTGTCCGTCAGTTCGAAGAATTCCGTCTTGACGATCTTGGGGGCGTTCGCGTCCGCCCAGTTGGTTTGCAGCGCCTTGATTTCCGCCTGTCCGTAGTCCGTGTTTTCCACGAGGACGGCCACGGTTTGAGGTTTCAGCTCATCCTTGACGAAGGCATGGAACAGTTTGCCGTCCATGTCGTTCGTCGTGTTCAGCCGGAAGCGGTACGGGTCGCGGTCGTCCATCGCCGCCGGCGCTTTCGCAGTTGTCATAATATTCAAAATTCGATTGGCCGCAACCTTCGCAGCCGCGATGGAAACGGAGCTGTTCGCGCCGCCGGTCATGGCGTGCACCTTCTCCACTTCGATCAGCTTGGTGAAGGCTTTCACGCCTTCTTCCGGCGAAGATTTGTCGTCTTCGATCAGCAGCTCGATTTGCCGTCCGCCCAGAATGCCGCCTTCTTCGTTGATCATTTTGGCGGCCATCTTGCTGCCGTCGATGGTTTGGTTCCCGTACAGGGCCGACGGACCGGTGACCGGCATGGCGATGCCGATCTTGATCGGCTCCGCTCCCGTGGATCCGGTGGAACCGCCTGTATTTTGGCTGGGAGTCGACGACCCGCCTCCGCCCTGGTTTGAGCTTGACGAATTTTGGCCGCAGCCCGCAACCACAAACGCCACTACCAGCAGCATAATGCCCAAAGCCTTAAATTTCCCAAAGATGCGTGCCATGCTTGCATCCCCCTTGTTGTAGTTCGCGGGCCAACCCGCTGTGGCAAACCGTCGACTTATGGAAATCCCGGGTGAAAACCGCTGGAACTCGCCCCCTTTTTGAATCGGTAAGCGCTTACCAACCAAAAACGTGCACTCATGATTGAAACTTGCATGAGGATGCCCTTATTATAAGCAGTAAGGACAATGCCGGTCCAACGAATATTTCAGATCACAATAATCACAAAATTCGATTGCTGCCGGATGGGATGATTCCATATGGATTTTGACCAGCTCAGAGCTTTCGTATCCATCGCCCAAACCAAAAATTTCACCAAGGCCTCGCAGCAGTTGCATGTGGCGCAATCCACGATCACGACCCGCATCAAGGCGCTCGAAGCGTCCGTCGGCCACCAATTGTTCGAACGCACCAAGCGCTCGGTCGAATTGACGCTGGCGGGCAGGCTGTTTTTGCCCTACGCGGAAAGAATACTGGCCCTTTCCGAAGAAAGCCGGCTGGTCATCGAAGCCCTCACGCAAAACAAAAAACGCCTGGTGGTCGCGGGAAGCAGTTCCCTGTGGACCTACATTTTTTACGCCCACGTGCAATCGTTCCGGGAGCGGCATCCCGACGTCGTCCTGCAGATTTTGTCCGGGCACACGTCCAAGGAAGTCATCCAATATCTGGTGGACGGGGTGGTGGACGTCGCGGTGGTCTACAATCCGCCCCAGGATTCCAAGATCGAAGTCGAGGAAATCATGGAGGAGGATCTGTTGCTCGTCGGCCACCCGTCGTTCGGGCCTGTGGTGTCCAGGGAAGATTTCTGGGGGGACAAGTACATCCATATCCATTGGAGCCAGCAATTCCTGGATTGGTTCGAAGCAAACGTCGGCCCGGGCTTTGTCCCGTCCTTCCGGATCAACCAGAGCGCCTACATGCTCCGACTGTTGCTGGAAGGCTACGGATTTGGGTTCATGTTCCGATCCATCGTGCAGCCTTACCTGGACAAGGGCGAATTGGCCGTAATGGAGTCCCCCTTTTCCACTCCGCCCCCGACCGGAAAAGTTCACGTGATCTATCTGAGTTCGAGGAAAAACCATCCGAACACGCGCCTGGGCTTCGATCTGCTGCAATTGAAACGCCGGCCGGAAAACAAGGGGTGAACCCTGTCACCGGTCAGGCCCCGCACATCACGCTGCCCGGCCCATGCCCGCAAAAAAATCCGGACGGATGACCCGGCAATCGCCTGTCTCCGTCCGGCTTCATTTTTCAGCCTTCCGCAAAATTTTCTCCATCGCTTTTCCCTTGGCCAGCTCGTCGATCAGCTTGTCCATATAGCGGATTTCCCGCATGATGGGATCTTCGATGTTTTCCACCCTTACGCCGCAAATGACGCCCTTGATCAACGTCCGCGCGGGATTCGGTTGGGGAGCTTCCGCAAAGAACGTCTCCAGGTCCGTCTTTTTTTCCAGATGGGCTTCCAGCTCTTCCTGGCTGTATCCGGTGAGCCAGCGGATGATTTCATCCACTTCCGATTTGGTGCGCCCTTTTTTCTCCGCCTTCAAAATATAGTGGGGATAGACGCTGGCGAGACTGGTCGAGAAAATCCGGTGTTTGGCCATGAGGCGTGCTCCTTCGCGCAATTCAATGCGCCGTTATTTGATTTAATCAGCGTTTTCGATCCATTTCTTCCCGGATCAAGGATTTCGAAACGTGCATTGCTCTTAATATACCATCATAGCGTGCATGTTGCGTCGTGCCTTCCGCAAATTTTGAGCGGGCTTTTTCGCATTTGCGGATGATCGAGGATACGGGTGCCAAAGCCTCCCTCAATTCTTCCATGGAATACTTGTCCGCCACAGGTTTCCCCTCGATCAGCGATTTGGCGATGTGCAACGCCTTAATCCGGTTTCTGAGCAGGGTATGCTGTGGGGTACCCTCTGCGAATTTGGGCTGCATGTCCTCGCATTTCCGGATCGTCGAAGTGACCACCCGCAGGGCTTCATTTAATTCCTCTATTGTATAGTTTGGCATGCCATTTCCCCTCAACCCCCATTAGTTGTCGCTCCTGTGCGGTTTTTCCGTCTCTCGCTGTCGCAGAATCGCCCGTACCACATCTGAAAGACGATTTTTTCGTCTCTCGGAGTCATACCGACACCGTCGCAACGCTTGAGAGGCGGATTTCCCGTTTCTCAAAGGGATCCCCTTGCCCCGGCCAGTCCGAAACCGAGGAGGCAAGGGGTTTGTCGCGTTCGGCCAGAAATTTTTCCTGTGCCAATAAAGATCCTTCCGATTGTCCTTCCCTCCCAGTATACCACCGTTCAAAAAAGAAAAAGAGGAGGCCCGCAGGCACCGAGCCGAAGGTGAACTTGCCCCATCCGCCAGCAATCCCATGGACGCCAGGTCGTTCCGGATGGACTCCAGGTTGATCGGCCTCGAGCACCATCGGAATGGTCAAAAACATCGACGCCACCATGACCAGGTTCCAGGGCGGCATCATGCCGGTGTTCAAATACCCGGACAATTCTGCTAAACCCAAAAGCCAAGCATGAATCAGGGCAAGTTGCATCGGGGAATCCATGGGCAACGGGCAGGACAATTTAAAAAAAGAGGGAATGGGGATACGAAATATGGCCCTCCATGGGCCTTTTGGGGCCTTTGCGAGGGATTTTTTGACGCGCCTTATGCCTTTTTCCGCAAAATTTTCTCCATCGGTTTTCCCTTGGCCAACTCGTTGATCAGCTTGTCCCGAACACGGCAAATGACGCCTTTGATCAACGTCCGTGCGGGATTCGGTTGGGGAGCTTCCGCAAAGAACATCTCCAGGTCCGTCTTTTTTCCAGATGGGCTTCCAGCCTCGGCAAAAGTTATTTCAATTTTTCCGGATCCTTCACTTTGATGGACAGGACCTCTCCGCAATCCAGACAAACCGTATAAATTTTTTCTGTACCAATGGCCATTTTTTTACCAAGCGGCCGCAGGCTCACATAATCCGTGGCTTGGACAAAAGAAGTTCCTCCGCAATTTCGGCAGCGCTCTTTCACCGTCATGAATGTCATCCCCTCGGCGACGATATCCATTGTTGTCCTTCTATTCCAGTATACCACCGTTCCATAGGAAAAGAGGAGGCCGCAAGCTCTCCTCCCCGCGTCTTGTTCCAGTCCAAAGGGATTTTGACGGAACACATCGAATCTGGTGTAATTGAAAACATTTTCGTCATCCGCCCAAAAGGAGGTTTGGCCATGTCGCTCCTCAGCGGACTGTTCGGTAATTATTCGGAAATTCCGGTACCGGAACTGCAACAGCAATATGGCGCCTACCTCATGCCCGAGGAAACCATCCAAATGGGGTTCCGGCTTATCCGCGACACGTTCCTTTTGACGAACCGGAGGCTGATCCTGTTCGACCATCAAGGGGTGACCGGCAAAAAAACGCGCGTCGCCTCCATCGATCTGGACTCCATCTACGACGTGACCATGGAAACCGCGGGCACCGGCTTTGAAGACAGCGAAGTCACCATCCATTACATCACGTCCCCTTATTACAGAACAAACAACCTGCAAACTGCAAGCTACAAATTCGAATTCGGCAAAAAGTTCAACATTCAGCCCTTCTATGTGGCGCTGGTGTCATTGGCGTACGAGAACAAGAGACGGATCAATGCGTAAAAAATAAAAACGAAGGCTTCATGCCTCCGTTTCAGACTGAAGACAAACTCCTCCACCGCAAGAAGGACCGTCCTCCACATAATGCATTTTTACATTAAAATAGGCCCGATTTGCGGAAAACGCCTTCTCTTAATGCATTTTTGCATTAAGATCGGTCCGGTTCTTGGAGAACACCTTCACTTGATGCATTTTTGCATTAAGATCGGCCCTCGGTGCGATAGCCCATCAGTACTTCCGCCATCAGTTCCTTCTTCGTCTGAATCGGGCAATGGAACCGTCGTTTCATGGAAAAATCCACCTCCCTCAGTGTAATTTACAGTGGTCGGATGTGTCCAAAGGGATTAAGGGCTTATCACAAAATGCATGAGAATAATCGCCTCGTCCGGCTGGAGCCCTTCCGAACCTGCTTTGTCGACATTCTGAAACGAAGGCTTCATGCCTCCGTTTTTTATTTTTTTCGCATCAGAGCCCGACATCAGACCCGGAGGCGTATGGCGCTATGTCATGCATGGACCGGACGGCACCGACTATGACAACCTCGTTACGTTTTTGGATATCCAAGCCCCGTCCCGCATCGAATACAAACATGGAGATTTCGAGAACGATGAACACTTTCGGGTCACGGTGACGCTGGAAGAGCAGGGACAGTCGACGCTTCTGACGATGATCATGCAATTCCCGACGGTGGATGCGCTGAATCAGACCATCCAACAAGTGGGCGCGATCGAGGGTGCCCAATCGACCATGGAACGGCTGAACCAACAATTGTCGAAAATCGCGCCATAGTCGGATCATGATCGGCTTCTGACGGTTACGCGATCGGCGTGCCGTTCGGCACCGGCTCATCGGGTCGCAGCAAAACGACGTCGCCTTCCTCCGGAATGCCGCCCAGAACAAGCACCTCAGAACTGAACCCCGCGATGCGCCGAGGCGGGAAGTTGACGACCGCGACCACCTGGCGGCCGATCAGCTGCTCCGGTACATATCTGCGCGTGATCTGCGCCGATGATTGTTTGATCCCGAGTTCGCCGAAATCGATCTTGAGTTTGATTGCCGGTTTCCGTGCCTCCGGAAAAGGCTCCGCGTGCACCACGGTGCCGATCCGGATGTCCAGTTTCATGAAATCATCAATCGTCGCCATATTTCCGCCTCCCCGTGGTTCGACCGGCAAACGTCAAACGGAAATGCCGAGCATCGGCCAATACAGACAGGACACGCAAACGGTGATCGCCATCCATAACAGACTGGCCCAAATACCAACCTTATAATGATCCTTGCCGCTGTAATACCCGTAAGAATATGTCATCATGTTGGTTGGCGATTGGGAAACAAGATAAAAGTCGTTATGACCTGCCACGAAGACCAGCGCCCCCATCCAGATCGGGTTCACCTGCATGGCCTCCGCCAGTGCGAAAGCGAGAGGCAGGGCTACGCTCATAAATCCCATTGAATTCACGAAAATCACACGGAACAAAAACGTCGCCAAGGTGATGGCGGCAGCAATTCCAAAGACAGACCCTTCGGAAAGGAATTTTCCCGCGAATTGCACGATGGGATCGAATGCCTTGGTTTGAATCAACATATCGGCCATTACCAGACTGGTCCCGAAAAGGATGAACATGTCCCAATCCATGCTGTTTTTGGCCTTTTTCCAATCCCAGATGCCGAAGCCGGGCACAAGAGTCAAAAGCGCTCCGATGAATCCGATGAATGCGATGGACAGGGAATGCCACGGTTCCGTTATCCACAGTGAGATAACAAAAACCAAAATGGCCAATATCCGCTTCTCCCGCCGGTTGAGCGGCCCCATTGCCCGGATTTCGCCCGTTATGTATTCGAGAAGCTCTTCGTATTTTCGATTCGCCATGGGAAACACCGCGAGCATGATCAGCCACAAACCGATCATATACACGATCGCCGAAGGCAGAAACACGGCCATCCAAAACACAAAATCCCAATTCAGATTGGAGTATTCCCGAAACAGGCTGAGGGCATAGATGCTGCTATTGGAGCCCGTGATGAGCATCGATCCGGTCAGTGTCACCATTTGATTCATGCCTATGAACAACGATTTGGCCAGATTGGGGTTATGAATGACGGTTTCACAGGTCTTGATGAGCCCGATGACGACCGGAATCAGGATGGCAGCCCTTCCGATAATCGTGGGAATGATGAACGTCAGCGAGAACATGACAAGAAAAAAAGCAAAGACCAGGAAACGCAGATTTCCCTGGCTTTGCTTCAACAATAGCAGCGAAAACCGCCGGGCCAATCCGGATTCGAAAATGGCGCCGGTCAGGATAAACGTGGAAAAAATCAGCCAGACGACCTCGGAACCGAAATGGGAAACCACACGCCCGAAGGGCAACACGAAAAAGGAAACGAGAAAAAGGATGAGCAGGCAAGAAAACGTTGTGGGGATTCTCCTGCTCATGAGCATCAGTTGGCCGACAGCGAGAATCAGAATGGATGCTACCACCGCTTATTCCCCGTTACCTTGTCTTGATCGCAAATCTCCGGAATCGATCGCTCACCTGTTTTCATCAGGCTACGGACGGATTGTTGGGAACGGCCGTTTTCTTTCTGCTGTTCATCCACAATACCAGAATCATGATCATAATCCCCAGGACGTCGTAAACGAAACCCACCATCATCATGAGGATGGAAGAGGCAAGGCAAAGGAGCCGTATCAAAGCGTTTGCTTTCGTTCTCAAGTAACCCACGATGGCCGCCGCCAGCATATACACACCGACACAGGCCGTGACAAACGCCCAAAGAATGCCAAGCCAGTTCCCCTGGAACAAAAGCTCTTCGCCGAATACAAACATGAAAGGAACGAGGAACGCCGTAAGCGACAGCTTGCAAGCCTGCCATCCGGTCCTTTGCGGTTCGGAACCGGCAATGGCCGCAGCGGCAAAGGCCGACAAGGCAATGGGCGGCGTAATGACGGACAGGCTTGAATAGTAAATCAGGAACAAGTGGGCCGGCAGCGGATCGATGCCGAGATTGATCAGAGCCGGTCCTACAGTGGAAGCCGCGATGGCATAGGAAGCCACCGTGGGCAATCCCAGGCCCAGAATGATACAAACGATCATGGCGTAAAACAATAGCAGATAGATATTGCCAAAAGCGGCGTTGATCAAAAAGTCCGAAATTTTGGCGCCAAGACCCGTCAGCGCAAATACACCCACCACAATCCCCGCGGTGGCGCAGGTGGCGGCGATGTTGACGAGGCCCTTGAAGGCGTTGGCGATGGCCAAATATACATTTTTGATCCCCAATCGTCTTTCTTTGTCTCTGCTGAACCAGCTGAGGACCATTGCCGACAGCATCCCGAGGGCGCCGGCCATGAGCGGCGAGTTTTTCAAGACTACCAGGGAGTACACCAGTACGGCGATGGGAATCATCAGGTGAAGGCCCGACTTCAGAACTCCCCACAGGGCAGGGATTTCTTCATCCTTCTTCGGGGTGAGCCCCAGGCGCAGTGCCTCCAGGTCAATCATGAAATAGACGGCGACATAATAAAGAATCGCGGGAATGGCGGCCGCCAACGCAATGTTGGAGTAGGAAATGCCGGTAAAATCGGCCATCATGAACGCAGCCGCCCCCATCACCGGCGGCATGATCTGGCCTCCGGTGGACGCTGCCGCTTCCACCGCGGCGGAAAATTGGGGAGAATAACCCACCCGCTTCATCAGCGGAATCGTGAACGCGCCGACGGTGGCTACATTCCCGACGGAAGTTCCGGAAATGGTGCCCATGCATCCGCTGGCGATCAGGGCCACCTTGGCCGGTCCCCCTCTGCGGCGTCCCGTCAAAGAATAAGAGAAATCGATAAAAAATTTCATTCCGCCGGAGCGTTCCAGGAAACTGCCAAACATGACAAACATGATGACATAGGTCGCCGATACGCTCAACGCCGTGCTGTAAATGCCGTCGGAACTGAACATGTAGGTGATGACCCGTTCCAATGAATACCCCTTATGCCACAGTTCCGCCGGCATGTAAGGCCCCAGGAAAGCATAGGCGAGAAAACAGAGAGCGATGATCGGCAGAGCCCAACCGGACGTTCTCCGGGTGATTTCCATCGTCATAAGCATCAATACAAAGCCCCAAAGCACGTCCCAGTCGGTCGGAGCGACCCCGTATCTGCCCACGTACTCCGACAGGTTTACCGAAATGTAGTACGCCGGCAGGACGGATACGAACGCCAGCAGGATGTCGTACCAGGCTACCCGGTTCGACACCTTGCGGGCGGGTTTGAAAAGGATAAACACGACAACGCAAGCCAGAGCAAGGTGAGTGGATCTCAAGATGGTGGGATCGATCGGATAAATCAGCAACGATACAATGTGAAAAAGTCCGGCCAAAAAACAAATGGCTGTAAGCACATGGGTTCCAGTCCGATCCAGACTTCTCAGGGGTGTGCCCTCATATGCTTCCTCCTGAACCCGAAGGGGTTCCGACATTTATTTTCCTCCCTTGCCTGTTGCTTCAGTTTGAGTTTGAATATGAATTTGAGAAGGAGGGAAGGTTCCCCCTTCCCTCCTCCATTCCCTGCCTCATTGTTTTGGATATTCCGGCGGGTAAGCGGATTCCGGGAATACGAAGCCCAGTTCTTCGTAGTACTTGAGGGCGCCGGGATGCACAGGGATGACCTGAAGAGCTTCCACCGCGGCTGACGGCGTCATTTCCTGGGCTTGTTTGACGGCATTTACCAATTCCCCTGTGGTCTCAAAGGACGTTTTCACCAGTTCATACACGAAATCATCCGGCAAATCCTTGTGAGCCACGAAAGCGCTCCAAATGGTGAGCGTTTCGATCGGTTCGGTCTGCCCCTCATAGCTGTTGGGCCCGATGAATCCGTAGGTAATCCCGTATTTGGGCGCGAGCTCTTTGGATTTCGGACCCACGCCGATGATGTTGGCTCCTTTGGTTCTCACCAATTCGGAAGCCGTCGGATGGCCGGTGGGAGAGAACGTGCCGAAAGCGTCCAGCAAACCGTCGCTCATTTGGTTGGCGTAGTCATCAAAGGAAGCGTTGACAATCCGCTTCGGTTGAATGCCCAAGTCTTCGAAAATCAACTGGCTGTAATAGTCTGGCGTTCCGCCTTTGGCGCCCGTTCCCACCGCTTTGCCGTTCAAATCCTCAATGGATTTGACATTGGCCTGGGGCATGGCCACGTAATGCAAATAGCTCAAATACATCGGGAAAATGCCGCGGATATTTTCGTGCTTTTTGTCAGCCCAGCCAATTCCGTTGTAACCTTCATACGCCGGCCCCATGGTCACCAGGCCGATCTCCGAGTCCCCCATATCCACCAGTTGCACGTTCGCAATCGGTCCCGCGGTGGCTTCCACGTTTACGGTTACACCCAGTTCCCTGCTGATGATTTGTCCCCAGGCTGTGGCATAGACGTGGAATGTTCCCCCAAGGGGTGCGGCGGAGACAGAAATGCCCTTCGGCCATTTTGATCTGTCGGGAGCTGAACCCGTATCCTGCGATCCGGAAGGAGAAGAAGACGTCGCGGAACCGGTACCGGAACCGGAAGAACTCCCGCTTGAACTTCCCCCGCCCTGACCGCATGCGGCAAGAACCAGCAGCAACACCAAGGAAAGCAGCGTCAGGGTTTTTGAAAGCCCTTTCGTTCTCATCCTCATCACATTCATCCCCCAAAATTCCGTTTTTGATTGGAATCAATAGTACAGAATGACAGGTGACGTAAGTTGGGCCAAGATCGTGACAACATGGGCTGGATGCATGAAATTCACTTTCGCTTTCCGTCCCGCCCCCTATCCACTGAACTTGACAAAGGGAATTTTACAGCTAATTCTCCATCGAAGCATTCATCAATTCTTCCATGATCAACAAAATTATGGTGTTATCTTCGGAATTCATGCCTTTGCCCAGGGCGACGCTGTACACCTGGGGCGTCATGCCGGTAAACAGCATTGGAACACCATGCTGCTGCGCCATTTCCAACGCAATGCAGCAGTCTTTGTGCATCAGCCCGATGGTGAATCCGGAATTGAACTGCCTCGGCAAATAATATTTGGGAAAGCGCACCTTGGTCATGTGGCTGGCACCGCTGCTGACGTTGATGACGTCAATGAACTTTTTCGGGTCAACCCCCGCCTTTTTGGCAATAATGGCTGCTTCGCATGCGGCGATCAGGTTTGTGGCCGACAGCAGGTTGTTCAATGCCTTGATGGCATGTCCGGAACCCAAATCGCCCACATGAATGATATCTGTGCCAAGCTGCCTGAAGATGAACATGCAACGGTCCATCACTTCTTTTTTGCCGCCCACCATGATGGACAGCGTTCCTTCCCGGGCGGCGGGAGCGCCCCGGCTCACGGGGGCGTCCAGCATCTCCGCTCCCCGTTCCATCAGGGCTTTGCCAATTTTTTGGGTCGCCATTGGGGTTGAACTGGATAAATCGATAAATACGCTGCCCTTGCGGATGCCCTTCAAAAGTCCCGATTCTCCGAACACGACATCTTCGACAATTTTTGCATTGGGCAGGGAAGCCAAAATGATGTCGCTTTTTTGGGCCACCTCTTCTGCGGAAGAACAGGCTGCGGCTCCCTCCCCCACCAAATCTTGAACTGCTTTCTGATTCACATCCGTAACAAATACGGGACGACCCAGCATCAGCAAACGCTTGCACATCAGACTGCCCATGACGCCCAAACCGATGAATCCGATCCTTTCCATGGCTTCTCTCCTTTTTGGAATCGGCCGTGCTCAGCGGTCAACACCCATCAGGGATTCAATGAACGGCACGAGCTTCGTGTTATCCTCCGCACCCAGACCATGGGCTGCGGCCATGGTATAAATTTCCTCCACCCTCGAGAAAGAAATGGAAGGAAGACCCAGCTCCCTCGCGATTTCCGTTCCGATGCGGATATCCTTCAACATCAGATCGACGGTGAATTTCGAATCATAGGTTTTGGGAAGGACGTATTTCAAGAAATGGTTGGAAGTCATGAAGTTCTCGCCGCTGCTTACATTGATGACCTCCAATATATTGCGCGGATCCAGGCCTTGTTTAATCCCGAGGGCCACGACTTCTGCCGCGGCGATCAGATGCGCGCCAAGCAGGAGCATATTGAGCGCCTTGACCACATGACCGGCTCCCAGACCGCCCACATGAAAGATGTCCGTTCCAAGTTTCCTCAGGACGGGGAGGCACTTTTGCAAGACCTCCTCGTCCCCTCCGACCATGATGGATAAAGTGCCGTTTTCTGCGGCGGGTACTCCCCTGCTCACCGGCGCGTCGATCACGTCCACGTTTTTTTCCTTGAGTTTTTCCGCGATTTTGCGCGTCGTGAAAGGACTGGACGAAGTGGTTTCAATCAGGACGGTGCCCGCCCTTGCCCCTTCCATGACGCCGTTTTTGCCGAGCACCGCTTCTTCCACGGATTTCGGGTCCACCACGCAGGTGATGATGAAATCGCTCATACGGGCCACTTCCGCGGAAGAAGACATGGCATGGATTCCGATCTCCGCATGCGGCTTCATCTTCGCGGAATCGATATCGTAGACGAATACTTCGTCACCGGATTGATGAAGCCGCTTTGCCATCCGGGATCCGATCTCTCCAACCCCGATAACCCCGACTTTCAAAGCGGATCCTCCTTTTATTTCTTCGCCCGATGCTGGAAGGAATCTCTGCGGAAACTGTACAAGGCGGCAGGATCCACCTGCACGTCCACAATCGCCGGCTTACCGCACTCCAGAGCGTCGATGATCGTTTTTTCGACGTCCTCCGCCTTCTCCACACGAAAGCCTTTGGCCCCGAACAATTCCGCCACAGCGTCGTAACGCGGATTGGGCACGTCCGCGCCAATGTATCTTCCGTCGAAGAAATCCCGCTGATAAGCTTTTTCGGCCCCCCAGCAGCCATTGTTCATGACGATGCATACGGTTTTCAGTCCGGCCGTTACCGCCGTTCCAATTTCGGACATCGTCATGCCGAACCCCCCGTCACCCATCAGGCTGACCACCGTCCGGTCGGGGCAGGCTGCCTTTGCCCCCAGCCCGGCGGCGTATGAGAATCCGACCAGGCCAAAGTCGAGCGGCGTAATCAGGGCGGGAGACTTCACGAAATTCAATTTGTCCGTTGCCTGCAGACACAATGTCCCGGCATCAAGAGTAACAATGACATCTTCGGGAAGGACTCTTCGCAACGCGCCAAAAATGACGTCCGGTTTGATGGGATGGCTCCGGTCGGAGGCAAGGCGTTCCCTTTTCTCCAGGAGTGCCTTTCTTTGGGCCTTGAAGACTTCCACCCATTCCGCTTCCACTTGTTGCAATTTCATTCCCTTGAGAGCGGAGAGGAGCTGTTCCGCGACGGCTCCGGCATCGCCCACAATCCCGATTTCAACCGGGAAGTATCGCCCAACCGCCGTAGGTTCGATGTCGACATGAATGATCTTCGCGTTACGATTGAGATTTTCATAGGAATAGAACGTGGAGTTAAAACCGAGCCGGGTGCCCAGCGCCAGGATCACATCGGCTTCGCGGGCCAGATTCGTGGCCACCGCGTTGCCGCGCGGCCCCACCTGTCCCGCATACAGCGGATGGCTGGAGGAAACGGCATCCCCATGTCCGGCAGAAGTGGCAATCGGACAGTTCAGAGCTTCCGCCAGTTTGAGGCCTTTGTCCTGCGCCCGTCCCCACTTGAGTCCCGCGCCTCCGATAATCAACGGTTTTTTCGCGGAAGCCAGAAGCTGCGCCGCCCTTTCGATCAATGCGGGATCCCCCGCGATGACGGCCTTGCTCCGGTAATGTTCGGGTGCAGTGAAATCTTCGAAGTTGTGGATATTCGACAAAACGTCCCGGGGGATGTTCAATACCACCGGTCCCTTCCGGCCCGTTTGGCTGACGCGGAAGGCCTCCCTGAACATTTCGGGAATCCGCGCCGTTTGCGAGATCGTCCATGTTTTTTTGGTAATCGGTGTAAACAACGCCTGCTGGTCAACTTCCTGGAATGCGTCCCGATACAGATGAGATGAACTGACGGCGCCGGCAATGGCCAATACAGGAGAAAACGCCGCCTTGGCCTGGGCAAGTCCCGTCACCAAATTGGTTGCTCCCGGACCATTCTGTCCTGCCAACATCACGCCGGTTTTCCCCGAGGCTCTCGCATAGCCGTCGGCCATGTGCGTGCCCGTCCTTTCATCGCGCACACCGATGTATTTGATTTCCTTCGCGTCATACAGGGCGTCGAAAATTTCCATCGTGGCGGATCCGATCAAGCCGAATACGGTATCCACTTTTTCTCTTTTCAAAGCTTCGACGACTGCATGACCACCTGTCAATTCCGGCATGTAACAAATCCTCCTCTTAGCTTTTTTTGGAAAATATAAAAAGCCCGGCAACATCCACTGCGTTCCTCGCATCATGCACGCACGACATGAACGCAGTTTCCGCCGCTGGGCTTTATTTACTAACCGACACATATCTTGCGGGATAAGCGCCCGTAAATAAACCAGCACTATGCGATTGTCATTTCAGATGGGGCAACGCCCGATCAATCGCGGCTCTCAGCGCTTGAAGGATGGCGCCGAGGGAAGGGATGTTTACATACTGCCGCAAATACTCGGCCAACTCTTCGTGCGGTCTGTTGATATTAAAGCCTTGCAATAATTCCTGCAGAACTTCGTTGGTCAGTTTTGACACAACGCTGAAGTCGCTGCGCAAAATTTCGCCGGTCCGCTTGTTGATCAAAAGGACGACACCCAAATACTTGTAGGTCTCATGCATAGGAGTCCCTTTGGGTGTTTGGGCAAATCCGCTTACCAGTAAAAAATCTTTACTGTCCGGAAGTTTTGAAAACGAATTCATTTTATCGACTACCCCTACGGATCATACCCTCCCATCCTGTGATTTTCAAGTTATCACAGTTCACAATGTACGTCAAGCGCCATAGTTTTCTCCTGGGATCTGCCCGCTCCGGGCGGACCGGGGCCGGACGCGCGGCACAAAATCCTGGCAGCGGCAAGGTTCTCCCCCATTGCCGGATATCCCCATTATGGCAAAAGACATGTTTGGGGCCAAACCCCGCGCATTTAAAAACCGCCGGTCCGCACAAGGACCAGCGGTTTCGGAACAGGGTTTGGCGTGCGGCCGGTTACCGGAGCGTAAGCTTTTCCACGGCTTATTCAAAGCGCGTATTGAACCGGTTGATTTCCTCCGCATTCCGCAGCAGGAACTCCCGGAACAGCCCGGTGGCCTTCGTCTGAAAACCGGATTTTCGCTGCACGAAGGAAAATTTGCGCGTGAACGGCCAGGCGCCGAAGGGGACAATCGCCAGCGTTTTCCACCGGAGCTCCTTGCGGATCGCCCATTTGGACAAAATGGTGATGCCCAGCCCCACCTCGACGGATTCCTTGATCACCTGGGTGCTGCTGTACTCCGCCACCGAGCGAGGCTGCATGCCGTGCATCCGGAACACCTGGTCCGTCACCTCGCGGGTGCCGGAGCCGACTTCCCGGATAATCCAGTGCTCCCGCTCCAGCCGCTCCGCCGTGACGCCTTCCTCCCTCGTCAGCGGATGATCGTGCGCCGCCACCACGGCGACGGCGTCTTCCGCAAACGGGGTCACTTCCACCCCGGGCACGTGCTGCGACATCCCCTCGATGATGCCGAAGTCCAGCTCCTCATGGGCGACCTTGTGCAGAATCGTCCGCGTGTTGCCAATGTACACGTCGGTATGGACCTTCGGATACAGGCTGCTGAAGCTGGCAATGAGATGCGGCAGGATGTACTCGCCGAAGGTATAGCTGGCGCCGACGCTGAACGGACCTCCGGCCTCCCCTTTCAGATCCTGGATGAGGTAGTACATGTTTTCGTACAGCCTTAGGATTTCCTTGGCGTGGGAATACGCGATTTCCCCCGCCCGGTTCAGCCGCACGGCTTTGTTGGAGCGGTCCAGAAGCTTCGCATCCAGTTTCTCTTCCAGGCTCCGGATATGCTGGCTGACGGCCGGCTGGCTGATGTGCAGCTTGTCCGCCGCCCGCGTGAAGTTTCCCTCCTCCGCCACGGTGACGAACGCCAGAAGCTGGTTTTCCATGTCCGCACCCCCTCGTTTTGTATGTTAACTATAATAAAAAACTTATCATTGCAATTTCAATAATGTATTTTACTAATTCGACATTGTCGAATAAGATGGGTCTTAACATGAATCTGGAGGCGGTACATATCATCAAGGGGTCGACATCAGCGCGGATTGGCGGACTGGCCTTCACCCTGGCAATTGCGCTTGTATCCTGGCTGCTCTCCAATCTGCCGGTACTTTCCTATCTCGGGCCGCTTACCATCGCGCTGGTCCTCGCCATCGGCTGGCGGCAATTGTTTGGCTATCCGGAAGCCATCCGGGCGGGAATCCAGCTGTCCGCGAAAACGCTGCTTCGCCTGACCATCGTGCTGTACGGGCTGAAACTCAACATCGACACGGTGATCCGGGACGGCCTGGGGCTCCTGGTGCGAGGCGCGGCAACGATCGCGATCGCCATCGCGCTCATGATGCTGCTGGCCAAATGGCTGAAAGCGGACCGGTCGCTGTCGCTGCTGCTCGGGGTCGGGACCGGGATCTGCGGCGCGGCGGCGATCGCGGCGGTTTCGCCTGTCCTTGGGGCGAAAGAAGAAGACACGTCCATCAGCATCGGGATCATTTCCGTCATCGGCACGATGTTCGCGGTGGGATACACCCTGCTTCTGCCGCTGCTCTCTCTGGAGCCGGGACAATTCGCCGTGTGGGCCGGGATCAGCCTGCACGAAATCGCCCACGTGGTGCTGGCCGGCGCCCCCGCGGGAGAAGACGCCATGGCCGTTGCGCTCCTGGCGAAGCTGGGCCGGGTGTTTCTGCTCATTCCCGTGGTGTTTCTCCTCATGTGGTGGTTCCGCCGCAAAAACAACAAAGGAGAAAGCGGCCGCGCAAAAACGGAGTTTCCGTGGTTTCTGCTCGGCTTTCTCCTCATGAGCGTGGCGGGAAGCTGGCTCGCACGCAACCCCGGGGTGTTTGCGGACAAGCTGTTCGCCGCTACCCAGGTGGTCACGCCGATTCTGTTTTCGATGGCGATGGCCGGACTCGGCATGAACGTGGACGTCCGAAAGCTCAGAGGCAAGGTGCTGCGTCCGCTTGTCGCCGTGACCGCCGCTTCCCTGCTGTTGTCGGTGCTGACCCTCTTGACGGTGTAAGGTGTAAAACTAAGCGGTTTCGACAAACTTCTTCGTCCATGGAGCCCGATATGTCGATGCGGTACCTGAATACGGCCCTGGTTTCATCGCTGCGATCCAGTCCGACTTGGACCGTCACCTTCTCAAAGGACAGCTTCATGGAGTCCAGGGCCATTCCCGCCGCGATGTTCAAACATGAAACATAAGCCGCTTCCAGGAGGTCGTGCGGCCGGAAATATTTCCTGATCCCGCCGGCCATACGGGCTATATTCTCCCTTTCCTCTTTGCCCATTCCCCTGATAAACAAAAGGGCACACGAGCGGGAATTTTCCCAACCGTGGCCCGGTGCAATGGATATTTTTTATTTTCCCGTGGACATTTTTTATTTGACTGGGACAAGGTTTATTTTCTTTTTACACATGTCAAGAGAAAATAATTCATGTCCATTGTCACCGCCGGAATATAATTGACCCAGGAGCGCCGAAAAGAAAATGACCCACCCCTGTAGAATATTCTCCCTTCGAAGATACGGCTAATAGCTTCAGAGGGGAGACATATGCTAAGGAGTGGGACT
>Ga0310826_100099_pt1 | contig 148867 bp, 151 predicted proteins | sample WT_ome_FD_201306 | JGI IMG/M metagenome (GOLD analysis project Ga0310826, IMG submission 201306) | Sorghum-adapted microbial communities enriched on wild type (WT) sorghum from Joint BioEnergy Institute, Emeryville, California, United... ... | reverse complement strand
CCGAGGCGCTCCTCGATGACGCCCTCCACCCGCGACGGCATCGTCGACAGGTCCAGCCCCGGGTCGACCACCCAGTGCCCGGTCTCGTCCCGGTGCAGGTGGCCGCTCTCCTGCAGGCTGCGCAGCAGCTCGACGGTGAACAGCGGGTGACCGCGGGTGTGCTCCAGCAGGGCGGAGCGGAAGTCCTCGCCGAGCCGGTTGGGCTCCTGGTCGAGGAAGGCGTCGACGAACTCCCGGCCCCGCCCGGTGGCCGCCGGGTCGAGGTCGATCTCGACGTCGCCGTGATAGCGCTTCAGCTCGTTGAGCACCGGCTCGAGCGGGTGCCGCTCGCCGCCCCGCCCGAGCGCGACGTCGCTGCCGCGGTACATCCCGAGCACGAGGACCCGGTTGTTCGTCACCCGCCGCCCGAGCCGGAACAGCAGCCCGATGGACGCGGTGTCGGCCCAGTGCAGGTCGTCGATGACGAGCAGGAGCGGCGCCTTCCCGCTGAGCCGCTCGAGCACCCGCAGGTACTGCTCGAAGATCTGGTCCTGGGTGACCTGGGCGGGCAGGTCGTTGCCGCCCTCGAGCCGGCGCTTGAGCTTCTCGGTCAGCGGGTGCCGGCCGGCGAGGAACATCCCGGCCGACGCCAGCAGCGACACCCCCGGCACGACCGCCTCGATGAGGTCCGGCCCCACCTCGAGCACCGCCTCGGTCGCGACGCCGGCGATCTTCCGCAGCCGCCCGGCGTTGCCCTGGCTGATTCGGCCCCGGGCGAGCTTGGTGTCGACGTCACCGGTCAGCGTCTCGAGGATCTCCCGGAACGGCAGGAACGCGTCGCCCACCCCGGTCTGCGCGTCGCACACCCCCGCGGCGGTGACCAGCTCGGGGTAGCGGGCGTAGGCGCGGTCGGCGAACTCGGTGACCAGGCTGCTCTTGCCGGCGCCGGCCTCCCCGCGGACGAGGTAGACCCCGCCGTGGCCGGCCATCGCCCGGTCCAGCCACCCCGCGAGGCGCGCGAGCTCGTCCTCCCGGGCCACGAGGTTGAACCGTTGGCCCAGGAGCAACCTCTCCTCGAGGGAGAGGGGCCCGGCGGGGTCCGCCACGTCTCGCAGCATAGGCCCGTGCGGGCACGCCCGTCACGGCGCGATGCCGCTGACCAGCCCGTATGCCGTGTGCTCAGCTCCGGCGGGCGATGACCCCGAAGGCGATGGCCCCCACGAGGACCTGCGCGACGAGGAGGAAGAACAGCACCATCGCCACGTCCGCGCCGAACCCGATCGCCACGGCGGCCACACCGGTCAGCGGCACCGCCAGCAGGCCCAGCACGGCCAGCGCCCGGGTGAGGATCGCGTCGTCGCGCTCGTCGCCCTGCTGGGTGAACGCGCGCTCGGCGGTGGTCGCCCGGTCGGGGTTGCGGGTCACCCGGTAGGCCACGACCAGCACCCCGAGGATGCCGACGGCGGCCCCCTGGAGGAAGCCGGTCCCCATGTTTCCCGGCCCGTGCTCGCGCAGCAGCAGCCCGACGCCGACGACGAGCGCCAGCAGACCCATGAGGACGACGGTGAGGACCGCCTTCTGACGGCCCGTGAGCTCAGTGGTCGACATGGAAGATCTCCTCGACGGTGGTGTTGAAGTGACGCGCGATGGCGATCGCCAACGGCAGCGAGGGGTCGTAGCGGCCGGTCTCGATCGAGTTCACGGTCTGCCGGGAGACCCCGAGCCGCTCCCCCAGCTCGCGCTGGGACAGTCCCGCCGCCTCGCGCAGCTCGCGGACATCGTTGCGCACCGGCACCTCCTGGTTGTGTCAAGGTGGCTTGACATGTCAAGTCTGCTTGACGGCATACGTGATGTCAAGTCTGCTTGTCACGGAAATAAACCCGTTGCCCCGCGCGTAGGACATCCCGCACCATCGAGTGCGTCCGTCCCCGACAGGAAGAGAACCGGTGAAGCTGCACCTCGCCTCCGCGTAACCGCGCCGAGTCGCAGGGCCCTGCCCTCCTCGGCGTCCCACCACGGACCGAGGAGCCACCATGTCTTCCGCCATCGTCTTCGACGACCTCCACTTCGCCTGGCCCGACGGGCAGAGCGTCTTCTCCGGCCTCTCCGGTGCGATCTCGACCGGCCGCACCGGCCTGGTTGGCCTCAACGGCGCGGGCAAGAGCACCCTGCTGCGCCTGGTCACCGGCGAGCTCACCCCGGACCGCGGCTCGGTCGTGACGACCGGGTCGGTCGCCCGGCTGCCCCAGGACCTGTCCTGGACCGCCGACCGGACCGTGTCGGACCTGCTCGAGATCACCGGGAAGCGCCGCGCCCTGCACGCGATCCTCGACGGCAGCACCGACGCCGAGCACTTCGCCGTGGTCGGCGACGACTGGGACATCGAGGAGCGCGCTGCGGCCGAGCTGGCCAAGGTGGGCCTCGACCTGCCCGACGTCCTCGACCGGCGGCTGGACACGCTGTCCGGTGGTGAGGTCGTGCTCGCCGCGGTCGCGGGGCTGGTGCTGCGCCGCGCCGACATCAGCGTGCTCGACGAGCCGACGAACAACCTGGACCGGCGGGCGCGTGGCCTGCTGCATGACGCGGTGCGCGGCTGGCGCGGGGTGCTGCTCGTGGTCAGCCACGACCGGGAGCTGCTCGACCTCATGGACCAGACCGCCGAGCTACGCGACGGCCGGCTGCGCACCTACGGCGGCGGCTACACGTCATACGCGGAGCAGGTCGAGGCCGAGCAGGAGGCCGCCCTCCAGGCGCTGACCACCGCCGAGGCCGCGGTGCGCCGGGAGAGGAAGCAGCTCATCGAGGCGCGGACCAAGCTGGACCGGCGGGCGCGCTACGGCAACAAGATGTACGCCAACAAGCGCGAGCCGCGCGCGGTGATGAAGATGCGCAAGCGCACCGCACAGGTCTCGGCCGGCCGGCTCCGCAACGAGATGCTGGAGAAGGTCGCCGAGGCGGAGGCCGCCGCGGCCCGGGCCGAGGAGCGGGTGCGGGACGACGACACGATCCGCGTCGACCTGCCCGACCCCGGGCTGCCTGCCGGCCGGACCGTGCTCGAGGCGACCGTCGCCGGGCGGCCCCTGGTCGTCCGCGGGCCGGAGCGCATCGGGCTGACCGGGGACAACGGCTCGGGCAAGACCACGCTGCTGCGGGCACTGCTGGGCCGGTATGACGCGGCGCAAGTGACCGTGCGGCACCGCACCGCGCGCGTGGGGTACCTGCCCCAGCGGCTGGTGCTCGACGACGGGGCCACGGTGCTGGAGACGGTCCGGGCGGGCGCTCCCGGCGCGACCCCGCACGAGGTGAGGGCGAGGCTGGCCCGGTTCCTGCTCCGCGGGGACGCGGTGACGCAGCCGGTCGGGACCCTGTCGGGCGGCGAGCGGTTCCGGGTGGCGCTGGCGCAGCTGCTGCTCGCCGAGCCGCCGCCGCAGCTGCTCGTGCTCGACGAGCCGACGAACAACCTCGACCTTGCGAGCGTCGAGCAGCTGGTGTCGGCGCTGCGGGCCTATCGCGGGGCGCTGGTCGTGGTCAGCCACGACGAGTGGTTCCTCGGCGAGCTGGGTTTGACCCGGCGGCTCCACCTCGGCGACGACGGCCTGACCGACGAGGACGTGCGGCACAGCGCCTGAGCAGCGGCAGGGGGCCGGCGGCCTCCGGCGGGGTTAGCCTGGCGGGAGGACGTCGGCCCCCTGCGACGCCCACCACCGAGGAGGCGGCATGAGATGTCCGTCCGGCACCGACGCCGAGCGGCGACGACGGCGGCGTGGGGGTGTCGCTCGAGGCTGGCCTGCTGCTGCTCCCCGAGCGCGTCCGGCCCGTCGGCGTGCGTGACGAGGACGACGAGGACGAGGAGGACGACACATGAGCATCGCAGGAGGATTCTTCGGCGGCGGCAAGCACCGCGACGAGGAGGACGACACCAAGGGCAGCGGGGCCGCGGGCCCCCAGCCGAGCGACCCGATCGAGGTGGACCTCGACAGCGGGGTGCTCACCCTTCCCCCGAGCCCGACGACCAGCCCGGCCGAGCCGCCCGCCCAGGACGCACCGGACGCCGGGTAGTCGGCGGGCCACGTCATACGAGTCGGGGGTTTGGCAGGGCGGTGGGCCCCCGTCACGGGTCGGGAACCCACCGCCCTATCGACCGGCTCCTCGTCGCAACCGCTCCCCAACGGTCACAAGCCGGTCGCGTGAAGACACGCCTCCCTCAAAGCGCGCTTCACGGTTGATGGCGCACACGTGTCACGGACGTGTGCTGCCAACTCTTGGGCTGCCAAAGCCCTTCGTGACCCCCAGGCCCCTCGCGGACAATCGGTGGTCACATCTAACCGTCAAGCCCCGGCAAAGAGCCAGCAAAGTTATCCCATCGTGACCCAAATCACATTTATCCACCGTGTGCCCAGGTCACCCGCCTGCGGGAGTCGACGGCTCAGGGTGGGACGGGGTGGCGGCCAGGACGGCAGCCGGGGTGTAGCTGATGTTCTGCCCGTACCACTGGAGGATCGGCTGCAGCCGGTGCACCCGGCGCCAGCCGTTGGCCTGGCAGCCGCTCGAGCAGTAGACGTACGGGCGGTTGGCATCGTGCTTGTCCACGCGGATGGTCGCGCGGCATTCGGCACAGTGTCGCTTGCTTCTCAACAGCACTGTGTTGCTCCTTCGGGTGCAGCTCCCTGTTGGCCCCCTCGGCCCCCTCGCGCGGGTGCTGCGTTGCACCATTCAACCTTCAAGAAGAGGCAAAGAGCCAGCAAGGAGCGCCCAAAGTGACCGGATTCACAGTCGCGCGTCGTCGCAGGTCAGCGCCCACTTCTTTCCGACGACCCCAGGCTCTGGGTGATCGTCTGTGCACTGTGCAGAACTGCCTCACGAGCCCGTTCGGGTGACCGAAAGTTGCCCCCATCGGGGTGACTTTCGGTCACCCGAGATCGGCAGGTCCTCGGGGGTATGCCGTTCGCTCACCCAAGGCGAGCGTCGGCACCCGGGGCTACGGTCGAGGGGCATGAGTGGAGACACGACGGTCAAGCCCCGGCTCAGCCTCATCGTCATCGACTGCCCTGACGCCACGGAGCTCGCGCGGTTCTACGCCGAGGTGCTCGGGTGGGAGCTCGAGAGCCACTCCGACCGCAACTGGGCGACGCTCATGCCGCCGGAGGGGTTGATCCGGCCGGACAACCCCGACGGCCGGACCTCCACCGCCTTCCAGCGCATCGACGACTACATCACGCCGACCTGGCCCGGCGGGGAGCACCCCCAGCAGCTGCACCTCGACCTGTCGGTGCCGGACATCGACGCCGCCGAGCCGGCCCTGCTCGCCGCCGGGGCGCGGGTCCACGAGCACCAGCCCTCGACCGAGGGGAGCTTCCGGGTCTACCTCGACCCGGCCGGCCACCCGGTCTGTCTCGTCAGGGAGTAGCCAGGGGCCCCCGCGTCCTCGTCCTCAGCCGTCGTAGGCCGCCTGGAGCGCCGCGACGTCGATCTTGCCCATCTTCAGCATCGCCCGGCAGACCCGGTAGTGGGCCTCGGTCGAGTAGTCGCCGGACAGCTCCTCGAGCTGGCGCGGGATCACCTGCCACGAGACGCCGTACCTGTCCGTGCACCACCCGCACGGACCGGGCTCACCGCCGTCCGCGGTGAGCAGGTCCCAGTAGTGGTCGACCTCCTCCTGCCCGTCGACGCGCAGGTAGAAGGAGAACGCCTGGTTGAGGAACAGCTCGGGACCGGCGTTCAGGCCGATCACCTCGTGCCCCGCGAGCCGGAACTCGACGACGTCGGCGACGCGGTCGTCCGGTGCGGTGCGCGCCGTGATGACCCGGTGGACCTTCGAGTCGGGGATGTGTTCGGCGTAGAACTCCGCCGCCTCGATGGCCTTGTCGTTGCCGAACCACAGGTGGGTCAGGACCTCGGGCACCATTCGCTCCTTCCGTGTATCGGCCCTCCCGGTGAGGGCCTCCGCACACACAGACCCGGGCCCGACGGCCGACTCATCGCGGCAGTCAGCCGCGCGACTCCCCCAGGGAGGCGATCAGGTCCTCGTGCAGCTCCATCCACACCGTGTGGCAGGAGTCCTCCCGCGGCTTGTCCACACCCGACAGGTCACCCTCGTCGACCCGCCGCAGCGACGCCTCGAACCGCTCGTCGTAGCCGGCGAACCGGGTCAGCACCCCGCTCAGCTCGGCCACGATCTCGCGGAGCCTCCCGGCCAGGTCCCGCAGGTCGCGGAGGACCCGCTCGTCCCAGGCCCAGTCGGAGTGGTCGTTCACGGCATACGGGTCCCCGGGCTGCGGGCGCAGCTGCCAGCCGGTGCACGCCCTGAGCAATCGTTCGTTGTGGGCGAGGAAGCGGTCGTACGCCGCGCGGACCGCCGGTCCGGCACCGGTCTCCTCGAGCTCGTCGCGCAGCTGCGCCTCGTTCGCGGTGCGACCGCGGTCGGTGACGCCCCAGCCGGACAGGTCGAGGAACTCCGAGCGCCGGACAAACCCGTAGGCCTCGAAGTCGAGCAGGTGCTCGGTCACCTCCGCGCGGTCCAGGCCGAAGCGGCGGGCGACGGTCGCGTCGTCGGCGAAGCCCTTGATGCGCACCGCGTGCAGGGCGAGGAGCCGGGGGTCGGAGTCGTGGGCCACCGCCCGACCGTATGCCGGGTGCCCGCCGCGTGCGGTCCCGCCGCGGCCGCTTCTCCGGACAGCAGAGCACCGGCCCCCTCACCCGAAGGGGGCCGGTGCCCTGGACCGGGGCGGCCGACGCGCGGCCCGCACCGACCTCAGTGGAGACTCAGGCGGCCTCCTCCTGGGAGCGGCGACGCAGCGCGTAGTAGCCGCCCGCGCCGACGAGGGCCAGGGTGCCCAGGGCCACCGGGATCCCTTCCGCAGGGACGGTCGGGATGATCGCCAGGTCGGCGCTCGGGCCACAGGTCACGGTGGCCAGCTCGATGTCCGCGAGGGCATCACCCAGGGCGTCCACCGACAGCGCGGTGACCTGCAGGCCGCCGTAGTAGCCGTCACCCTCCTCGGCCGGGTCGAGCGGCACCTGCTCGTTGAGGGTGATGTCGATGAGCGGGGACAGCAGCGCGGCCAGGGCCGGGCTGAGCAGGCTCAGGACGTTGGTGTTCGGCGCCACGTCGGTGCTGAGGTTGACCACCGTGTCCGGCAGCAGCGGCTGCGACACGATGAGCTGCGCGCCCACGAGGTTGATGCCACCGGTCACCGTGCCGTCGGCGTTGCCGACACACGTGGCCGCGATGGCGTCCGCCTCGATCCGTGCCGAGACCAGTCCGAGCACGTCCACCAGGTTGATCGTCACCGGGGTGTCGCCCGGGGTGAGGCAGGCGGTCGGGTCGCCGACCTCGATCGCACCGCCCTCACCGACGATGCCCGCGCAGGCGCCGCTGGTGCCGTCGTCGTTGGCCATGGCGACCTCACCGAGCGCCCCGGCCTCGATGACGTCCTGCCCGTCGAGGATGGTGATGAGCGGCTCCTCGCTGACCACCACCTCGCCCTGGGACCCGTCGTTCTGGGCCACCTCGGCGCCGGTGTCGACGGTGATCGTCGAGCTGAGCACGTCGAGCAGCAGGGTCCGGGCCGAGGCCTGGGTCGCGAACGGTGCGGCCATGGTCGGTGCCGCGACCAGCAGCGCGCTCATCGACGCTGCCGTGCCGGCCAGCACCAGCCGGCGGCTTGTGGCTCTGATACGCATCATCTCTCCTTGGGTGCGGTGGTGGTCGACCAGCGGTCGCGGTGTCCCCCCGGCGTCATACGGGCGCCCGGGTGGTCTCTGGGGTGCGCTGCAGCACACGCTGGGTCTTGACCCAGTCGTGCCGGGCGCGGGCGATACGCGTCGCGGCGTTCCAGACCGCGGCGATCATCAGGTAGGTGTAGAGCCAGTAGGCCAGGCCCAGCCGGACCGCCTGCCAGCGGCTGAGGGACGGCTCGGACTTGAGCCGGTAGACCGGCCCCCACAGCGCGAGCGGTCCGATGCCGAAGATCAGCACCAACGGGATGAGGCCCCAGGCTCCCCCTGCGAGCCAGGCGCCGATCCCGCCGGGCGTCTGCACGGCATACGTGGCCATGACCGCCCCGGCGCCGAGGAAGACGACCGAGCCCAGGAGCTGGGTCCATGGGATCAGCAGGAAGTAGCAGATCTCCAGCGCGGCCGGGGTGCTGAGCCGCCGCGAGGCCAGCACCGTGGGCAGGTACTTCAGGCACTGCATGCCGCCCTGCGCCCAGCGGGTCCGCTGCCGGACCAGCAGCCGCGGGGAGGGCAGGCCCTCCTGGGCCACCCACGTCGAGTCGAGGTACTGGTTGCGCCAGCCGGCGAGCAGCACGTGGAGCCCGAGCTCGAAGTCCTCCAGCAGCGCGCCGTGCCAGGGCGTCCCGTGCTCCTCGGCGATCGCGTCGAGGACCCGCAGCCGGGTGAACTGCCCGTTGCCGCCCATGCCGACCGAGCCGATGTTGCGCCGCAGCCCCTGCATCGCGGCGATGACCACGCGGAACTCCAGGTCCTGCAGCACGACGAGGGTCCGGGCGAGGCGACCCCGCGGGGCGGGGTCGCCGGCATCGACGCGTCCCTCCAGCCCGCGGTTGATCATCCGGACCTGCACCTGGACGGCGCCGACCTCCTCGTCCCCGAAGCCGCTCGGGCCGCTGATCACCTCGGGTGCCATGGGGTCGAGGCGCCCGTCGGCGTCCAGCACCCCGACGACGACGCGGTGGCTGTGCTCCTCGTATGACGACCCGCTGGCCGCGCGGACGTGCTCGCGGATCGCACGCCACCCCGCGTTGAGCGCCGCCCCCTTGCCCTGCTGCGCCTGCGGGAACTCCCGGCGGACGACGTGGACGTGGTCGTCCTCGGCGGCCAGGGCGCGCAGGATGCGCAGGGTGCCGTCCGCGGAGGCGTCGTCGACGCACCACACGTGCATCTGCGGGAACGAGGCGCGCAGCCGGCGAACGGTGCGCTCGATGACGACTGCCTCGTCCAGGCACGGGACGAGCGCGTGCCACTCGAACCCGTCCGGGTCCCCGGTGGGCGCGGGCTCCTGCCGCAGAAATGGCACGAGAATCGTCGCGACGTAGCCGAGAAATGCCACGCACAGGGCGAGCGCGAGGACGTCGATCCAGGTGGCCGCGGCATACATCGGCGTCATCGTGCGACCCCTTCCGGCTCACGCAGGAGCAGCCGCACAAAGAGCACGACGGCGGCGACGAAACCGAGCGTGGTAATGGCCGATCCCAGGAACACGTGGCTCATTTCGTAGCCGCGCTGGAAGCCCAGGAAATGCATCGCCCCGACGATGATCGCGATCCGGATCTGGTTGGCGAGCATGAAGAGGCCGACGAGGGCCAGCACCCCGAGACCGACCGACCGGAGCCGCAGCGGCCGCATCCAGGCGGCGATCCCGGCGCCGCCGAGGAACAGCGCCGTGAGCGGCGCGATGCTGCAGCCCAGGGAGAACCCGACGCCGAACCAGCGCCCTTCCAGCGGGAAGATGACGGCCGCGCCCACGGCCCTGGCGTCCAGGCCGACGAGCTGCAAGAACCCGGCCTGAACTGCGGCTTCGGCGTGACGGACCTGGACAGCGAACACCAGGAGCAGGACCGCCGCCCCCAGCAGGGGCAGGGTCAGGACCCGTGATGCGTGGCTGCGCGGGACCGTGGCGGTCTCCGGCGCCATGGACTACTCGGTGGAGCGGACGGCCGAGTAGCGGTAGAGGACGAGCCCCACCACGATCAGACCGAGAGCCAGCAGGGCGTAGGCCAGGACCGGTGCCCCGGTGTAGGCCAGGCCCCCTCCTCCGACGACGGCACCGCCGCCACCAACTTTGTACATCGTGCTCTCCCCTTCACGATCGAACCGTCTCTCCCCGAAACGGCTTGACGCCAAGGTAGGAGGCCGGAGGAAGCCTGCCAAGGATAGTAAGGTAAGGACTGCGTAAAGAGTTGTTCAACGAATCACAGGCGACCGCGAAAAGATCCAGCCTTATTCCCCCTGGCACTTTCCTGTGCCATAGTGCGGCCATGTCGAGGGGGCTCGATCCAGAATTTCGTCCTGCCCATGTTGCCGTGGTCTACGGGACCCGGCCGGAGGCCATCAAGATGGCACCCCTGGTGCTCGGCCTGACCCGGGACCCGCGCTTCGTCGTCAGCGTGGTGGTGACGGGCCAGCACCGGGTGATGCTCGACCAGGTCCACGAGGTCTTCGGCATCCGCCCCGACACCGACCTCGGGATCCACCGGCCGGGTCAGACGCTGACCGACATCACCTCGGCGACCCTGGCGGGGGTCGGCGCCTGGCTGGCGGCGCACCGGCCGGACGTGGTCATGGTCCAGGGCGACACCACGAGCAGCTTCGCCGCGGCGCTGGCGGCGTTCTACGCGCGCGTGCCGGTCGTGCACGCCGAGGCCGGGTTGCGCACCCACGACCTCGACTCCCCCTACCCCGAGGAGGGCAACCGGCAGCTCACCGGCCGGCTGGCCGCGCTCCACCTGGCCGCCACTCCGGGCAACCGGGAGAACCTGCTGGCCGAGGGGGTCCCTGGGCACCGCATCGTGGTGACCGGCAACTCCGTCATCGACGCGCTCCACGAGGCGCTCGGGCGGGACCGCCCCTGGCAGGACGGCAGGCTCGCCACCCGGCTGGCCGTCGGACGGCCGGTCGTCCTGGTCACCGCCCACCGGCGGGAGTCCTGGGGTGAGCCGCTGCGCGCGGTCGGTCGCGCCGTCGGCAGGCTGGCCCGCCGGCACCCCGACCACGACTTCGTCCTACCCGTGCACGCCAACCCCGACGTTCGTGCGGCTCTCGAGCCGCCCCTGGCGGGGCTGGACAACGTGGTGCTCACCGAGCCCGCGGCATACGGGGACTTCTGCCGGCTGCTGCGGCGGGCGAGGATCGTGCTCAGCGACAGCGGAGGCGTGCAGGAGGAGGCGCCCAGCCTGGGCACGCCCGTGCTCGTGCTGCGCGAGGTGACCGAGCGGCCCGAGGCGGTCGCGGCCGGCACGGTGCGCATCGTGGGCACCGACGAGGACCGCATCGTGCGGGAGGCGAGCCGGCTGCTGCTCGACCCCGCCGCCCGCGAGGCGATGGCCCGGACCGTGAACCCCTACGGGGACGGGCGGGCGACGGAGCGCACGGTCGCCGCGATCGCCCAGTTCACCGGCGTCGGCGAGCGCCTCCCCGACTTCACCCCGGCCCCCCACCCGACCCCCCATCCTCCGACCGAACGTCTCGTCGCGACGCCCCGGCCCCCGACCGAGCGCCTCGTCCCGACGCCCACCGGCCCATCAGGAGACCCGGTCGGCTGATCTCCGCACCACCCAGCCCGGGTCAGCGGGTGAACATTGACACACCACAAACCCGCTGGTTGGCTGCCGGCACACGCGTCCGCGGGCGGGCCGGAGCCCGTCTCCCCTGGAGCGGTACGCCGAGACCTGCCCAGCAGGCTCAGGAGGTATCTCCCCATGCGGATCAGATCCCGCGTGCTCGCCGGCGTCGTCGCCGGCGGGACCGCCGTGGCCGCCACCCTCCCCGCCGGCACCACCGCCACGGCCCAGACCGATGACCCACCGATCGTCGTCGAGGACGGACTGACCCAGCCGATCTACAGCTTCGCCGACGCCGTCGAGCAGCGGCTGTGGGTCGAGACGCCGCTCGACACCGACGGCGACGGCGCGCTCGACCGGGTGGTGATCGACGTGTCCCGCCCGGCCGAGACCGAGACCGAGGACCTCGACGTCCCGGTCATCCTCGAGGTCAGCCCCTACCGGTCGGGCACCTGGGGCTCGGTGCCCTACCACGACGACCTCGACCCCGACGAGCTCCCGCAGACCCTCGGCCCCCGCGCGAACCTGCCGGGTGCGCTCGATGACTACTACGTGCCCCGGGGGTACGGCGTGATCATCGCCCAGTCCGTCGGCACCGCCCAGTCCGACGGCTGCCCGACGGTCGGGGACGAGGCGGAGACCCTCAGCGCCAAGGCGATCGTCGACTGGCTGGCCGGGAGGGCGCGGGCGTTCGACGCCGACGGCAACGAGGTGGTCGCCGACTGGACGACCGGTGACGTCGGGATGATCGGCGCCTCCTACAACGGCACCATCCCCAACCAGCTGGCCACCCTCGGCCGCGAGGTGCCGAACCTCAAGACGATCGTGCCGATCGTGGCGATCAGCGACTGGTACGGCTACTACCGGGAGAACGGCCTGGTCGTTGCCCCGGGTGGCTACCAGGGCGAGGACGCCGACGTCCTCGGCCGCTACGTCGCCGGGGAGGCCCGGGCGACGACGCCGGGCGACGGCGCCAACCAGTGCTACGAGGAGATGGCCGCGCTCGAGGAGGAGCAGGACCGGGTCACCGGCGACGACAACGACTTCTGGAAGGCCCGGAACCACCTGCCGAAGGCCAAGAACGTGCAGGCCAGCGTCCTCGTCGTCGACGGCCGCAACGACTGGAACGTCAAGCCGCTGCAGTGGGCCCGCTGGTGGGACGAGCTGGCCCGGCACGACGTGCCGCGCAAGATCTGGCTGCACAACGGCGGGCACGGCACGCCCGGCAACAACGCGTCATACACGCTCCCGGACGGCACCACCTGGACCTACCAGACCACGGTGCACCGGTGGTTCGACCACTGGCTGTGGGACGTCGACAACGGGATCATGTCCGAGCCGCGGGCGATCGTGCAGCGCGAGGGCACGGGGACCAACGAGACGTATGCCGACTGGCCGGTTCCCGGGGCGAAGGACCTGACGCTGCGGCTCACCGCGGACGACCCGGGGGCACCGGGCGGGCTGGACACGAAGGCGGCGCCGGGGCGGCAGAAGGCGCAGTCGTTCGTCGACAACGGACGCAACCGCTCCGCGACCGAACTCATCGCCGCGCCGGACACGACCGACCCGAACCGGCTGGTCTACGTCAGCGACGTCCTCGAGCAGCCGGCGCACCTGTCCGGCACGCCGTCGGTGACCATCCGCGCGTCGGTGGACAACACGACCGCGGCCAACCTCACGGCATACCTGGTCGACTACGGCCCGCCCGGGTCGGACGAGGCGACGATGGTGACCCGCGGCTGGATGGACGTGCAGAACCGGGTGAAGCGCGACCAGACCCACCCGATCAAGGTGGGCAAGGCCTACGACTTCACCTGGGACCTGCACGCCGACGACTACGTGTTCCCCGCGGGGCACCGGATCGGGCTGGTCGTGCTGTCGACGGACTACGACTTCACGCTCCGGCCGCTGCCCGGGACCGAGCTCACGGTGCACCCGGGTCACTCGAGGGTGACACTCCCGATCGTCGGCGGGCGGCTCTGACGCAGGCTGACGGCTGCCCCACCCAGCGGGGCAGCCGTTAGCCCCGCCGCGGTGATGTCCCAGCCGGCCTGAGGCAAGGCAACCTTCCCGCTTTCGCGTTCCTCCGACACGTCGTAGTAATTTAATGTTCGACGATCGGACAGCCGTCGTCAGGCCGAGACTGCCCCCGCCGCCGTGAGGCGGCGTCGCGCGAGCGCCGGTCTCTCACGTCGAACCACGGGGGTCTACCACCATGTCGCAGTCATCACCTCACGCCAGCCGTACCTCTCGCGCCAGCGCCACGAAGGCTCTCGTCGCCGCGGGTCTCGGTGTGGTCCTGCTCGCCGGCGCCGGCGGGACGTTCGCCATCTGGAGCGACGACGCCACCGTCGCCGGGGAGACGATCACCGACGGGGAGCTGAAGCTCGCCGTGGAGGAGGGCAGCTGGTCCGTCAACGGCGAGCCGGTCGCCGACATCTCCACCTTCCGGATGGTGCCGGGCGACACGCTCGTCTACGAGACGAACGTCGTGCCCACCATCGTCGGTGACAACCTGCGGGCCACACTGACCGGCACGATGCCGGAGGCCAACGGCTCCTTCTGGGAGGTCACCACCACGCTCCCCGACGGAAACACCCCGCTGACGGCGGCAGACAACGGCACCGAGGTGCCGGTCAAGGTCGAGGTGTCGCTGCCGGAGGGTTCGGAGAACGAGAGCCAGACGGAGAGTCTGAACCTCGGCGAGATCACGCTCAACCTCGTGCAGGTCACCAGCACGCCTTGAGCGGCATGAGCGCGAGGACGCGACTCGTCGCGCTGGCCACAGCCCTCACGGTCTCGTTGGCGCTGCTCGCGGTGCCGGCCGGGAGCACCCATGCCGCGTGGCGGTCCGGTGCCCAGGTGCACCTCGGCGCCGTCGTCAATGACAGCCTTGACCTCGTCGCTGTGTCCGGTGGCGAGTCGTCGACATGGCCGGACCCGATCACCGTGCAGCTGCGTAACGAGTCCTCACGGTTGAGCGGCGGCCTGACGGTGAGCCATCAGGTGACGCCCGCCGGGTGGGACGGTGGGCTCAGCCAGGTCGCCGACGTCAGGTCGACGGACTGTCTCACCGGGCATGACCTGGACGGCCGGACGCTGGCGCCGGGTGAGGACGGACAGGCGTGCCTCTCGCTGGAGCCCAGCCTGCTGCAGCACGCTGGCGCGTCCGTGGACGTCACATCCGTGTTCGGACAGGGCAACGGGTCCTGGTCCGATGTTGAGACCGTCAACAGCCGGTACCGCGTCCCGTTCCCACGACCGGTTGCCCCGGCGACGGGGCCTGCCTGCACCGGTGGTGGGCTGGTCGGCCGGGCCACCCTTCACTGGGCTTGGCCGGATGCCACCACCGACACGACCGGTGTTGCATCACCCGCCGTCCAGAGCTGGTCCCTCCAGCGCCTCTCCCAGAACCAGTGGGTCACCCTTCGCTCGGGCATCCCTGCCGCTAGCCGGTCGACCCAGATCAGCTCCGACCTTCTCCTCGGACTTCTCGCCACACACCGGCTGAGGATCGTCGCCCACCCAGCGGCGGGCGGCGAGGTCGTCCCAGCGTCCTTCGACGTGAGGGTCACGACGGTCCTGGACCTTCTGGGCATCAACGTCCTTGTTATCTGCGGGAGCGAGGCGTCTGTCCCGTGAGGCGCATCCTCACCGCTCTCACGTGGGCTGCAGCCGCGGCGGCACTCACGCTCCTGTTCGCGACGGTCCTCCTCCCCCGCCTCACCGGCTGGGTGCCTCTCACCGTCCTGTCCGGATCGATGGAGCCGAGCATCCCGGCCGGCAGCATGATCGCCGTCGAACCGCTCCACGGCGAGGAAGGACTGCGCCAGATCGACGTCGGCGACGTCGTCACCTTCATGCCCTGGCCCGACGACCCGACCCTCGTCACCCACCGGGTGCACTCCCTCGGAGCGACGGTCGACGGCGAGACCGTCCTCACCACCCAGGGTGACGCCAACGACTCCGTGGACCCGGAGCCGGTTGGTGCGCCGCAGCTACGGGGCAAGGTCCGCTACCACGTCCCCTATGCCGGGAGCCTCTCGACGGTGCTCAACACCGACCAGAAGCGCACCGGTCTGACGGTCGTCGCAGCGGGACTCTTCGGCTACGCGGGGTGGCAGGTGCTGTCGGCAGCGCGGGCCCGGCGCGCGGCAAAGCGCGAGTGATCAGGCGGCCAGGCGGCGGGTCACCTCGGTGACGCCGTCGCCGGAGAGCTGGTCGAGGTATGCCGTGCGGCCGCTCATCGTCATCGCGAGCGCCTCCGCGGTGCTCTCGACCATGGGCCCGTCGCCCCACGCCCAGGGCCGCTCGGTGTCGGTGGCCTGCCAGCGCAGCCCGTCGAGGAAGCCCCGCCTCGGCACGAAGGAGCCCTGGCCGCGGGGCGAGACGATGATGTCGAGCACGGCCTTCCAGCGCGCGACCGGGACGGTGACGTCCAGCCCCTGCGGGTGGGCCAGGTCGCGCAGGTGGATGCAGGTGTCGGCATACGGCCCGGCGGGCCCGATGAACATCGGGTTCTTCTTCACGTGCGCCAGCTTCCGCAGCTCCGTCGTCACCTCGCCGAGCGGGCGGTCGGACAACTGGGCGGAGAGGACGTCACACGCCTTTGCCATGGACCGCACCCGCAGGCTGGTCAGCAGGAACCGCCACGACGAGACGTGGATCGGCTGGAGCATGTGCCCGGTCAGCGTGCGCACGTCCCAGCCCTCGCACAGCGTCGGGTCGCCGGCGTGCTCCTCCCCCAGCTCGTCGACCGTGTCGGCGAACAGGTGGCGGTGCTCGGTCGTCCAGGAGAACAGCAGCTCGTCGTCCACGGTTTCACCCTTTCAGTTGGGCAGGTCACGGGATAATGCGACCCGGTCAGGCCGGCTCCGAGCGTCTGGTCCTCGCGCCGGGTGGCCGGTCACGTGTTCGGTGGGGGTTTTGAGCACCCGACCGCGTGTTCGGTGGGGGTTTGAGAGGACCAGACCACGTGTTCGGTCGGAGGTGGGGTGCCGGGAGGGGCGGGTCAGGTGGGGATGACGCGGAAGACCGGGTGCTTGTCGGCGACCGCCGCGAATTCCTCCAGCGGTGCATCGAGACGCACCGGGATGTGCGGCCGCGCGCCGGGCGCCACCTTCAGGTACGCCTTGATGATCGGCGCCCGCTCCGCGACCGGCACCTCCTCGAGCCGCACCTGCTCGCGCCGGCGCCGCCGCAGCACGACCCGGCCGCCGGCGGCACGCACGTTGCGCACCCAGCCGGCGTCGTCGCCGAGCATCGAGACCAGGTAACGCTCCCCGCCGACCTCGGCCACGGCGAGCGGCACCTCGACGGTCCTGCCGGACTTGCGCCCGGTGACCTCGAGGACCACCGCCTGCCGTGGCCCGAGACCGCGGGAGAACAGAGCCGCATCGACCCGGTTGAACGCCCGCATGAACGCCCCGGGCCGGTGCCGGTCCCCGCCGTACAGCCGGCGCTTGAGCTCTCCCAGCACGGTCACCACTCTCTCAGGCCGGTATGCCGCGGCGCACCGGTTGGCGGGCCCGCCACATCAGCAGGACCGCGACCAGACCGGCGACGGAAGGCACCAGCCCGACCAGACCGAGCTCCATCGGCAGCCCGGTCTCGCCGTTGTTGTCGCGCACGGTCAGCAGGTACAACGCCAGCACGGTCCCCAGCGTGAACAGCGAGCCGACCAGCCAGCCCGCCCACCGCACACCGCGGCGGACCGCCCAGATCGCCAGGACCCAGCCGATGACACCCAGCGCGCCGACCGTCGTCAGCACGATGGTCCACAGGCCGACCGTCTCCTCGATCTCGCTCGCGCTGTATGACGGGTAGCCGGCCTCCAGGTGCGCGGCCAGCAGGCCGGCGCTCGCCCGGTCGACGTAGACCGCGGCGACGGACAGGACGGTGAGGACCAGACCGGCATACAGGCTGGCCAGCACCGGACCCCGGCTGGGGGGCTCGGGACTTCTGGTTCCGAGGGTGGGGACCTCGGGGTTGCGGGTGGTCATGACGTGCTCCTTTCCAGAGAGGTCGTGCGGCCGGTCGGCCGCGGGAGGACGAGGAGGGCGACGACCACGGCCGCGCCGAGCAGGACCGCCCCGAGGGTGAGCCCGAACGCGTAGCCGCCGGTCAGCGCCTCGACGTCCGGGGAGGTGCCGGCGCGCGCCGCGGCAGCGGTGCCCAGCGCGGCTAGACCGAGCGAGGCGCCGAGCTGCCGCGAGGTGTTGAGCACCCCGGACGCGACACCGCTCTGCCGCTCGGGCACACCGACCGTGGCGGTGGCGACGACCGGCCCGAGGCACAGGCCGAAGCCGATGCTCGTGACCAGCGACGGGCCGAGGACGTCGGCGAGGAAGGTGCCGTCTGCCCCGATCCGGCCGAACCAGGCGAACCCGACCGCCGTCATCAGCCCGCCCAGGACGAGCAGCGAGCGCGACGGCATACGGGAGCCGAGCCGGATCGCGACGACCGAGCCGACGACGACCCCCAGCGCGAACGGCAGGAACATCAGGCCCGCCGTCGCGGGCCCGTGGCCCAGGACGTCCTGGAGGTACAGCGACAGGAAGTAGAAGGCCGAGGCCATCGCGGCGCCGAGCAGCAGGTTGAAGGTGTTGGCGCCGGACACGGTGCGCAGCCGGAACAGGCCGAGCGGCAGCAGCGCGTCCCGGGTCGTGGCCCGCTGGACCAGCACGAACCCGACGAGCAGCACCACCGCCCCGGCGACCGCGCCGATCGTCTGCGGCGCGGCCCAGCCGTGCCGGTCGGTGCCGACGATCCCGTAGACCAGCGCGGTCATCCCGCCCGTGCCGAGCACGGCACCGAGGACGTCGGGACGCGTATGACGCGCCGCCGGCCGGTCCGCGGCCACCCCCCGCCAGGCGAGGGCCAGGGCGACCAGGGCCATCGGGACGTTGACCCACATGACCCAGCGCCAGCCGGCGTACTCGGTGAGCACGCCGCCGACGAGGACGCCGAGGGCGCCGCCGGCGGCGTTCATCGCGCTCCAGACGCCGAACGCCCTGGCCCGCGCCCTCCCACTGGGGAACGTCACGGTGAGGACGGCGAGCGCCGCGGGCGCCAGGGCCGCGGCGCCGACCCCCTGCGCGGCACGCGCGGCCACGAGGTGGCCCTGCGCCTGGGCGAAGCCGCCCGCGAGGGACGCGAGCGCGAACAGCCCCAGCCCGCAGAGGAGGACGCGACGGCGCCCGTAGCGGTCGGCGAGCTTCCCGCCGAGGAGCAGCAGCCCGCCGAAGGTCAGCGCGTAGGCGTGGATGACCCAGGTGACGTCGGCGCCGGTGAACCCGAGCCCGGCGGCGATCTCGGGCAGGCCGAGATTGACCACCGACAGGTCGAGGGAGACCAGGAACTGCACCACGCCGACGGCCGCGAGGGTGACCCCCGGCCGGGCCGTGGGAGGCGGCTCCGCAGGCACCGCGGGACGGGTCCCCCGTCGCCCCGCGCTCTCGGTGGCTTGTTTTTGGAACATGTTCTAAAAATAGGAGTCCGAGGTGGACGAGGTCAAACTCGTTGCTGTCGTCCGACCCCGTGACGAGGAGGAGGCAGGATGTGTGACATGTCCGAGCCGGTTCCCGCCCCACGCCGCGGCCGCCCCGCGGTGACGTCGCGGGAGCAGATCCTCGCCGCGGCCCGCCGGATCATCGAGCGCGAGGGATGGCGCAGGCTCACCCTCCGCCGGCTGTCGGCCGAGCTCGGCGTGGGCACGACCACGCTCTACCACCACGTCCGCGACCGCGAGGACCTGCTCATCCAGCTGCTCAACGAGGACGCGACCCAGACGCTGGCCGGGGTCGAGCTGCCGGAGGACCCGCGCGAGCGGATCGTCACGGCGATGGTCGCGGCGCACGACGCGCTCGCCGGGACGCCGTGGGCGACCGAGGTGCTCACGGTGGACGGCTTCCTGCCCCGCCTGGGCGAGCCGGCCCGCCGCCTCGTCGACGCGGTCCTGGCCGCGGCCGTCGAGCTGGGCTGCACCCAGGAGCAGGCGGTCGACCTGTTCCGCACCGCCTGGTACCTCACCGTCGGCGAGCTGCTCGTCCGCGCCCGCTCGAGCGAGCTGAGCCAGGACGCCGGGCGCCGCACCGAGTGGGCCCGGGAGGCGTTCACCGACCCGCGGATGCCGCAGCTCGCCGCGATCGGCGAGCGCTGGGTGGAGCTCGCGACGCGGGACACCTTCCGCCTCGGCCTGACCGCGCTGGTCGACGGGATGCTGCGGCAGTTCACCGGGTCGGAGGGCTGAGCGTGGCGCTGCTGGGACCGGACGGCCCGCTCCCCCACCGGCCGCGCCGGGTGCTCGTCGCCGGCACGTCGGGGTCAGGCAAGACCACCCTGGCCGGTCGCGTCGCGGACGCCCTCGGGCTTCCGCACGTCGAGATCGACGGGCTCCACCACGGGCCGGGCTGGGTGCCGCGGCCCACGTTCGTGGAGGACGTCGAGCGGTTCAGCGCCCAGCCGGACTGGGTCACCGAGTGGCAGTACGGCATCGTCCGCCCGCTCCTCGCCGAGCGCGCCGACCTCATGGTCTGGCTGGACCTGCCCCGGCCGGTCGTCATGCGGCAGATCGTGCGCCGCACCCTGGTCCGCCGGCTCCGGCGGGTGGAGCTGTGGAACGGCAACATCGAGCCGCCGCTGCACACCGTGCTCACCGACCCCGAGCACGTCGTCCGGTGGGCCTGGTCGACGCACCGCACCAACGCCGAGCGGGTCGCCCGGCTCGTCGAGGACCGGCCGGACCTGCCCGTCATACGGCTGCGGTCCAGGGCGGAGGTCGAGCGGTGGGTGCGCGGCCCGCTCGCCGCCGTGGTGGCGCGGACCTAGTCGCTCTCCAGCGCCGCCAGGACCGCACGGACCGTATGCCGCGCGCTCACCAGGTCCTCCGCCGTCACCCCCGCCCTCGCCAGGCGCCGGGAGCGGTCCTCGTCGGAGCGCCGCACCAGCTCCGCCAGCACCCGGTGGCCCTCGGCGGTGAGGCCGAGCAGAGGGGCGCGCTTGTGGTCGGGGTTCGCCTCCGCCTCGACCAGCCCGTCGTCGAGCAGCTTCCTGGCCACCCCGTGCACGCTCTGCCGGGCCAGGCCGAGCCGCCGTGCTGCGGCGGCCACGGTGAGCGGCCGCTCGGACAGCACGCTGAGGACGTGCCAGCGGGCGACGGTCTGACCGAGCTCGCGGGCGATGTGCTCGGAGGTGCGGCGCGAGGTGGCGGCGAGCTCGTAGACGTCGGCGACGAGGAGCCGGTAGGCCTCGGAGGCGTCCATAGGCACAGCATGGCACAGGTGTCATCGTGTTGCTAACATGTCAGAATACTGACAAACCGCAGCGGAACGAACACCTCCGCTTTCCCTGGTCGAGGCGCTGCACGCCGACGGACCGGCGGGCGAGGAGCTCCGGCTGTTCGGCCGGTTCGTCGGTCGCTGGGTGGTGCCGCGGCCGGGGTCCGGGCGCACCGGCGCGGTTCCACGGGGCCACCGTGCGGTTCCACGACGCCGACCTTGGCGCGTGGCGGTTCACCGCGATCACGGCCGACTCGTTCACCTGGCTCGGCGAGCTCTCCGTCGACGAGGGCCGCACCTGGCACCTCGAGGAGCGCATGGACGCCCGGCGACGGGCCTGATCAGCGGCGGCGCGGCATCCGGCGCCGCATGGTCGCGACGATGTCGCCGACCGGGCCCAGGTGGGCCAGCTTGTCCGGGTTGGTCACCGAGTGGATCGCCTGGATCTGCCCGTCGAGGATGTCCAGCGCCCAGGTCGCGAGCACCCGACCCTCGGGGTCGCGCAGTACCGCGCCGGGCTGGCCGTTGACCAGCCGCTGCTCGGCCCGCGCGCCGATCTCCAGCAGCGGGGTCATCGTCCCGACGAGGAACCGCGCCGCGCGCAGCGCGCCGAAGTGGCCACCGGTGCCGCCGGCCTTGCCGCCGCTGTCGTTGAGCGCCAGGACGTCGGCGGCGAGCAGCTCCTGCAGCCCGTCGACGTCGCCGTCGCGCAGCGCCTGGAAGAACCGGTCCGCCAGCGCCTGCCGCTTGCGCCGGTCCGCCTCGTAGCGCGGCCGCCCCTCCTCCATGTGCCGCCGGGCCCGGGAGGCCAGCTGCCGCACCGCGTCCTCCGAGCGCCCGACGGCCTCCGCGACCTCGCCGACCTCGAACTTGAACACGTCGCGCAGCACGAACACCGCCCGCTCCAGGGGGCTGAGCCGCTCGAGCAGCAGCAGCGCGGCCATCGACGCGGAGTCGGCCAGCTCGGCCGAACGCTCCGGGTCGACGTAGGGGTCGTCCGGCTCGGTGACCAGCGGCTCGGGGTACCACGGCCCGACATACGTCTCCCGCCGCGCCCGCGCCGACCGCAGCTCGTCGATCGCGATCCGGGTCACCACCGTCGACAGCCACGCCTTGAGGGAGTCCGGCTCCTTCTCCAGGCGCGCGTAGCGCAGCCAGGTCTCCTGCACCGCGTCCTCGGCCTCCCCGACCGTGCCGAGGATCCGGTAGGCGATGGAGAACAGCAGCGGCCGCAGCTCCTCGAACTCCCGCGTGTCCGTCATGGGTCCTCTCCTCCCGGCCACCCTGCGGCGACGCGTCGTTGCCCGTATGACGAGACAGCCGCCCCGTCTGTGACATGGCCCACGAGGGGCCCCGAGGATGTCACAGGGGCGGGGGCTGTGTCGTCCCTGGGGGCGACGCCGACCACCGGGGTGGGCGGAAAGGAGACGCCGACCATGGACACCGCACTGTGGATCCTGACCTGGGTGCTCGCCGCCGGATACCTCGCCGGGGCGCTGGCCATGCTGTTCCTGCCGAAAGAGAGGTTCCGCTCGATCAGCGGCGGGCAGCACTACGCCGACGACTTCAGCGAGGGCTTCATCAAGGGCATCGGCGCGCTCAAGCTCATCGCGGTCGCCGGGCTGATCCTGCCCGGCCTCACCGGCATCGCGCCGGTCCTGGTGCCGCTGGCCGCGCTCGGCCTGGTGCTGCTCATGACCGGGGCCGCGACGGTCCGGATCGTGCGCCAGGAGTGGCGGTACCTGGCGGGCGACATCGTCTTCCTGCTCCTGCTGGGCTTCCTGGCCTACGGCCGGTTCGCCCTCGAGCCGCTGCAGGCCGCCGCGGCGTGAGCTGCCCGGCAGGCGGGGTCAGAGCCAGCCGGGCATCCGGTAGACCTTGACCACCGCCTGCGTGGGCAGCCACCAGCCGGCCAGCGGGCCCCGGCTGATGTGCCACGAGGTGCGGCCGAACGTGAACGCCGACCGGTCGGCCGGGTAGTACGTCCCCGCCCTGAGCGTGACCAGCTTGCCGGCGGTCTGCTTGCCGTTGGCGTACTGGTACACCGCCAGCGTCACGTCCCGGTCCACGTAGAGCTGGGCCTCGGGCCGGTAGGCGTGGTTCTCCAGCAGGTCCCGCGAGTACGCCTTGCCGTAGCCCTCGGGGATCCACCAGCCCTTGAGCCAGCCGGCGCTGAGGCGGATGACGTTCGGCCCGCCCGGGATCTTGCCGCGCCGGTCGAAGGCGGCGCCGGTGGTCTTGGTGATCTTCACCTTCTTGGACTGGAGGACCTTCATGGTGCGGTCCTTGGGGTGGACCGCCTTGTCGTCCAGCTTGTAGGCGATCGTCGTCTTGGGGGTGATGACCGCGAACCCGGTGGTGTTGCGCCACTCGGGGTGGTCGGCCCGGTAGGTGGACGCCCGGGTGATCCAGACCGTGTCGTGCGTCATCCGGTGCAGCCACAGGAACTGGTCCTGGTGGTGCTGGTGGTAGGTCGGGGCGATGTTCTTCTGCCACAGCGAGTAGCGGCTGTACCACCCGGGGTTGCGGAAGCCGCCGTTCATCGCGGTCTTCTCGATCGTGTACAGCGCGCCCTTGAACAGGCTCTCGGCCTTGGGGTGGTCCTGGCCGTTGGACATCCAGTAGTCCCAGAGGCCGAACATCGACCACATGTGCCCGTTGAGCACCCGCTCGCTGTCCATCACCGGGTAGCGGGAGTACTCCTCCAGCCACAGCCGGCCCGCGGTGTCGACGAACGAGCTGAAGTAGCCGACCCCATCCGGTGCCTGCAGGAACGCCGCGAACGTGGCGTCGGCCGCGTCGAGCCACTTCTGGTCCCCGGTCGCGTCATACAGGCGGCAGAACAGGGACAGCGCCTGACCTGAGGACATCCCGCTGGACCACGGCGCGGTGAGCACGCCCTTGCCGTTGCGGTAGAGGTCGAAGTCGAAGTCGTAGGGGAAGTACCAGGCGCCGTCGATCACGTGGCGGCGGTCGATGATCCGCTGCGCGTTCTTGATCGCGACGTCGAGGTACTGCCGCTGCCCGGACATCCGGTAGGACTCCATCGCGTGCAGGCCGTACTGCGCCTGGGCCACGGGGTGGTCGTAGATCTTGCCGTCCCAGTCGGCCTTGAACACCCGGACGCCGGTGGTGTCGACCAGTCCGAACGGCACGGGCCGGACCCGACCGGTCTGGTAGGGCCGCCACCCGTGCGGGACCGGCTGCAGGTCGCGGGAGGACTCGGTGTAGCCGCTGATCCGCTCCCGGGGGCGGTCCACCGGCTTCGGGGTGCGCGTCGCGGCGGGTTGGACGTCGTCCGCGGCCGCGGCCGCACGCTGGTCCTCGTGGACCCGCTCCGGGACGTCGACGACGACCGCAGGGCCCTCGTCCATCTCGTCCGAGACGTCGTCCACCGGGTCCACCTCCTCCGGCGGTGCCTGCTGCACCAGCGCCCGGCTCGGCGCCAGGGGCGCCTCGGGCCCGGCCGCCGCCGGCACCGCGATGAGGGCCGCCACCACCGTGGTCGTCAGTGTGATCAGTCCGGCGCGCCGCGTGCCCATGGTCCCTCCCGAGTGCCCTCCGGTTGCGGGCCAGGGTGACACGGGCCGGACGACCTGGCAATTCACGCCGCCGGGGCCCGCCTCCGTCTGCCGTCACGCACGTGAGCAGGGACGCGGCGAGGAACCCGGCAGGAGGCGAGGCCGTCGAGGCGTTTCCTTGTTGCGGTTCGACGGCTGGAGCGGTCAGAGCGCAACAACGTTCTGCAGCATTGCTGCGGCCGGCCGTCTCCGGGGGCAGGGACGACGGCCACGCGGCTAGTCTCGAAGGCGGAAGACCCACCAGCAGGACGATCGCCCGATGAGCCAGACGCACGACCACGCCCCGCCGACCCACCGCGGCCGGCTGGCGATCGCGTTCGGGATCACCGCGTCGATCCTCGTGGCGCAGGTGATCGGTGCGTTCTGGACGGGCAGCCTGGCCCTGATCGTGGACGCCGGGCACGTGCTCACCGACGCCGGCGGTCTGCTCCTGGCCCTCATCGCCGCGCAGGTGATGCTGAGACCGGCCACCTCGACGCACACCTGGGGCTTCCGCCGCGTGGAGGTCCTCGCCGCGAGCGCGCAGGCCGCGATCCTGCTGGCCGTCGGGCTCTACGCGCTCATCGAGGGCACCAAGCGGCTCTTCGAACCGCCCGAGGTCCCGGGCGACGGGCTGCTGCTCTTCGGGATCATCGGCCTGGCGGGCAACCTCGCGGCCGTGGCCGTCCTGGCCTCGAGCCGCTCGGCGAACCTCAACCTGCGGGCGGCCTTCCTCGAGGTCGTCAACGACGCACTCGGCTCGGTCGCGGTCATCATCGGCGCGATCGTCATCGCCACCACGGGCTGGACCCGCGCCGACGCCGTCGCCGCCATGCTCATCGCGCTCCTCATCATCCCCAGGACGCTGATCCTGCTGCGGGACACGACGCGGATGCTGCTCGAGGCCACGCCGCCGGGCCTGGACCTGGCCGAGGTGCGCCGGCACATCCTGTCGGTGGAGCACGTGCGGGGAGTCCACGACCTGCACGCCTCCCAGATTGCGAGCGGGCTGCCGGTGCTCACCGCCCACGTCGTGGTCGACGCCGAGTGCTTCGAGGACGGCCACGCGCCGCAGATCCTCGACGCCCTCCAGTCCTGTGTCGCAGAGCATTTCGACATCAGCGTCGAGCACTCGACCTACCAGCTGGAACCGGTCGGACACGCCGACCACGAGCCCGGCTACCACCCCTGACCTGCGGCGTCCCCATACCCGTCGAGGCGTCGTCCAAACGTCCTACCGATGTGAGAAACGCCTCAGTGGCGTGGTCGATTCTTGATTCGGGCCTCACCCCCGTTACCGTTTCGTTATCCCGCGTCCCCGGCGGGATGCCGAGCGCGCTACGCCGAGTCCTGTCAGGCGCGCCCGGGCCCCAGCGATAGACCGCTTTGACAGGAGCGGGGGACCCACCTCCGGGACGGCCAGTCCGTTCCTCGGGGCGAAGGTCGGCTTCACGCCGACCCGGGCATCTCCAGCCCGAGCCCGACAGCTCACCCCGTAGGCGCCGGAGAGGTAACACATGACCCGACGCATTTCGGGGCGCCACCGTGCGCCCCGGCAGCTCCCACGCACGCTGACCGGTACCGCCACCGTCGCTGCCTCCGGGCTGCTGGTGGCGGCGATGGGCACGACGACCGCGTCCGCGGCTCCCGCTCAGGCCAGCCCCCTCAAGGCCCAGAGCGGCGTGGCCAACCAGCCCACCCCGGCCCCGGTCTTCGACCTCACCGCCGCGATCCAGGAGCGCACCGAGGCCGTCCTCGCCGACAAGCCGGTGACCCCGGCCAAGGCGAAGGCGGACGCCGAGGTCGAGAGCTCGTTCGGCGCGATCGGCTTCGACGGCGTGGAGCCGGCCCCCGAGCCGGAGCCCGTGGTCGAGGCGACCGTCGAGGCCTCGACGGAGACCCGCACCCAGCAGGGCGCGAGCCGGTCGCAGACCCGCGAGCAGGCCCCCGCCCAGACCCAGCAGGCTCCGGCCCAGACCGAGCAGGCTCCGGCTGCCGCCCCCGCGGTCTCCGCCGGTGCCGAGGGCGCGGTCCAGTGGGCGCTGGCCCACACCGGCCTGCCCTACGCGGTCGGCTCCTCCAGCGGCGGCGGCTACGACTGCTCCGGCTTCACCACCGCCGCGTTCCGCGCCGCCGGGATCTCCCTGCCGCACGGCAGCCAGGCGCAGTACCACGCCACCGCGCGCGTCTCCCTCGACAACATCCAGCGCGGTGACCTGCTGTTCTACAGCAGCAACGGTTCGGCGTCCGGCATCTTCCACGTTGCCATCTACCTCGGCAACGGCCAGGTGGTGCACTCCCTGCGTGACTGGTCGGGCGGCTTCAGCGGCTCCAAGGTCACCGGGATGCACTACTCCCCCGGACTGATGGGAGCCGGGCGCCCCTGAGCCCCCTGCCATCGGCTTGCGGCCCCTGACCTACGGCTCGTCGGTCAGGGGCCGCTTGCTGTTCGCAGCGGTGCACTCCCGCTGAAAGCACCCCTCCGCACAGCTCAGGAACTTAACGCCCCTCTCAGGGCCTCACGCTCCTGAGCTGTCCTGTTCGGGCGGCCGGACGGCTGGAATAGTCGGAGCAGGTGCACGGTTGCGGTTGGTGATACCCCTAGGGGGTATGCCGCGAGAGGAGCTCCCATGCAGCACGACGGACACGCCGCGACGTCGACGACGGGGTCGGACCCGCAGGCGCCCGAGGATCACGCTCACCACGGGCACGAGCACCACCACCATGACGGTCACGGCGGGCACGAGGGGCACGTGGCGGTCTACCGCCGGCTGTTCTGGATCATGCTCGTCCTGGCGGTGCCGGTGGTGGCGACCAGCCCGGTGTTCGCCGACATCCTCGGGTACGAGCTGCCGGACGCCGAGTGGCTGGGGTGGGTCGCGCCGGTCCTCGGGACGGTGATGTACGTCTGGGGCGGCAAGCCGTTCTACACCGGCGCGATCGACGAGCTCCGCTCCCGCAAGCCCGGGATGATGCTGCTGGTCGGGACGGCGATCACCGTCGCGTTCGGGTCCTCGCTCCTCGCCCGGCTGGGAGTGCTGCCGAGCGAGCTCAACTTCTGGTGGGAGCTGGCGCTCCTCATCGTCATCATGCTGCTCGGCCACTGGATCGAGATGCGCTCCCTGGCGCAGACGTCCTCGGCGCTCGACTCCCTCGCCGCGCTGCTCCCCGACGAGGCCGAGGTGGTCCACGGCGACCACGTCATGAGCGTGGCGCCGGCCGACCTCACCGTCGGCGACGTCGTCGTCGTGCGGCCGGGCGGCCGGGTCCCCGCGGACGGTGAGGTCGTCCAGGGCGAGGCCGCGATGGACGAGTCGATGATCACCGGCGAGTCCACCACCGTGCGCCGCGGCGTCGGCGACCAGGTCGTCGCCGGGACCGTCGCCACCGACTCCGGCCTGCGGGTGCGGGTCACCGCCGTCGGTGACGACACCGCCCTGGCCGGGATCCAGCGGCTCGTCGCCGAGGCGCAGGCCTCCTCGAGCCGCGCCCAGCGGCTGGCCGACAGGGCCGCGGGCTGGCTGTTCTGGTTCGCCCTCGGCTCCGCAGTCATCGCCGCCGTCGCCTGGCTGGCGCTCAGCACCCCCGAGGACGCGCTGATCCGGGTCATCACCGTCCTCGTCATCGCCTGCCCGCACGCACTGGGCCTGGCGATCCCGCTGGTCGTCTCGATCACGACCGAGCGGGCCGCCCGCGGCGGCGTCCTCGTCAAGGACCGGCTGGCGCTGGAGCGGATGCGCACCATCGACACCGTGCTGTTCGACAAGACCGGCACGCTGACCAGGGGCGAGCCCGCGGTCCACGACGTGTACGCCGTCGACGGCTGGGACCGTGACCGGGTGCTCGCCCTCGCCGCGGCCGCCGAGTCCGACAGCGAGCACCCGCTGGCCCGGGCGATCGTCCGCGCGGCCCGCGAGCACGACCTGCAGGTCCCGCGGAGCACCGACTTCTCCGCCTCCCCCGCCGTCGGCGTGACCGCCACGGTCGACGGCGCCACCGTCCGGGTCGGCGGCCCGCACCTGCTCGACGAGGAGGGCGCCACTCCCCTCCCGGCCACCGAGGGCCCGGCGCGCGACGGCGCCACGGTGCTGCACGTCATACGGGACGGGGAGGTCATCGGGGCACTGTCGGTGGCCGACGAGGTCCGGCCCGAGTCCAAGCAGGCCGTCGCCGCGCTGCACGAACTGGGCGTCAAGGTGGTCATGATCACCGGCGACGCCGAGCCGGTCGCCCGCGCGGTCGCCGCCGAGCTGGGCATCGACGAGGTGTTCGCCGGGGTCCGGCCCGAGCACAAGGCCGACAAGGTCGCCGAACTGCAGGGCCGCGGGCGGATCGTGGCGATGGTCGGCGACGGAGTCAACGACGCGCCCGCCCTGGCCCGCGCCGACGTGGGCATCGCGATCGGCGCCGGCACCGACGTGGCGATCGCCTCGGCCGGGGTGATCCTGGCCAGCGACGACCCGCGCTCGGTGCTGTCGGTGATCCGGCTGTCGCGGGCGGCCTACCGGAAGATGAAGCAGAACCTGTGGTGGGCGGCCGGCTACAACCTGGTGGCGGTGCCGCTGGCCGCGGGCGTGCTGGCGCCGGTCGGGTTCGTCATGCCGATGGCGGTCGGCGCGCTGCTGATGTCGCTGTCGACGGTGATCGTGGCGCTCAACGCCCAGCTGCTGCGGCGGCTGGACCTGCGGCCGGAGCGCAGTATGACGGAGCTCGCCCCGCGCGAGCCCGCGCCGGTCACGGTGTGAGCCGGTCGTCGCCGTAGGTCGCCTTCACCTCGCTGACGACGACGCGGTAGCCGAGATACCAGCGGCGGACCTGCTCCTTCGCCTCCAGGTGCTCCGGGAATCGGGCCAGCCGACGGACCGAAGCCATGTCGGCGAAGTAGTAGGTCGCGTTGGTCTCGGCCCCGTCGGGGGACACCCACTTCTCGACGTGGTCGTAGCCGGGCAGGGCCCTGGCGAAGGCGTCGATCTCGTCGTTGAGCCGGTGGAAGTCGTCGTCGTAGGTGCCGGGCCGGAAGATGAACTGGCAGCAGATCACGGCATCTCCTGGAGAGGGTGGTCCGCCCATGATGGCCGAGGGCGGGCCGGGGTCGCCGCCCACCACCTGACGTGGCAGGCTCGACCTAGGTACACGGCCTCAGGCCACCGCGACCCCGGAGGTAGAACGCATGGGCAACATCGTCTGGAAGATCCTGTCCGTGGCCGCCGCGCTCGGCGCCAGTGTGGTCGCCCGCAAGATCACCGACGGCACGTGGAAGTTCGTCTCCGGCAAGGAGTCCCCGGAGAACCCCGAGGACCCGGACATCGACGTGAAGGAGGCTGTCGCGTTCGCGGTGCTCTCCGGCGCGGTCATCGGCCTGGCCCGGATGCTGGCCAACCGCCAGGCGACGCGGGTCTACACGAAGGCCACCGGGCAGCTGCCCAAGACCCTCGCCAAGAAGGGCGAGAACTGACCCTTAGCGGAGCGCCTCCGCGACCGTCTCTGCCCAGAGCTGCTGCCCCTGCGGGGAGGGGTGGACCTCGTCGACCAGCCACGGCCACGAGGCCTGCGGCCACACCGCGGCGATGTCGATGACGTCTGCGCCGTTGTCGTCCGCCCATGCCTCGACGGCCTCGCGGACGTCGGCGGCGCGGTCGTCCAGCTGCGGGTTCTGGAGTATGACGATGGTCGGCACGTCGCCGTAACGGTCCTCGATGCCGGCGTGCAGCGTGTCAAAGTGGTCGGCGACGACGTCGACGGTGCTGTTGTGCCCGAAGTTGTAGATCACGAAGTCCGGGCGCTCCGGCACGATCCCCGGCAGCAGCTCGGCGGTCGACGCGGCGGTGGCGCCGGCGATGCTGCCGCTCCAGATCGTGACCTCGCTGCCCTCGCCGTCCTCGGAGAGGATGTCCGGCCCGTTGTAGGTCGTGCCGTCCGACTCGTTCCAATGGCTGATGGTGACCGGCCGGTCCTCGGCGAGCATGGCGGCCCACAGGTGAACCCACTCGCTGCGCTCGTTGCTGGTCGAGTCGCCCAGGACAGCGATGGTGACGGGGTCGTCGCTCGCCAGGGCGTCGCGGGCCGTCGCGAGGGGTGCTCCGACACCGCTGCTGTCGGGTGATTCTGTCGGACCGGCGGTGTTGTCCACGCCGTCCCCCTCGTCCTGAGTTGTCGGTGAACCCGCGCCCGGGGTCAGTCCGCCGTTGGCGACCTCGTCGCCGGTGGGCGCGGCACCGCGCACGTTGGCGAACGCCAGGTAGGTCGTCACAGCAGCGAGAAGCGCCAGGACCACCAGGATGAGGTCTTGGGCTCGGCGGGTCACGGGTCTCCAGCCTTCGCGGTCAGCACGGTCGACCTGCCTGCCCGCAGGCCGAACCCACCTTAGCCGCTGATCTCAAGCCGCTGTGGGAGGGCGTTGCCGTTTCAGTGCAAGCGTGAGGCGCGACGAAGACCCCCGTCCCTTGGGGACGAGGGTCTTCGCTGTCACGGATACAACTCACCCAGCGGTGTGCGCGGAATGGCCTTCCAGCCACTGGAGAGCAGCGCCCGTTGTCATCACCCGACCGATTCGCGGGAAGATGTTGCTTACGGCGAAGTGATGCAATTGCGCACTGGCTGACGTCATGGCGTCCTCGGCGAATACGACTTGGTAGCCTCGGTCGATGGCCGCACGAGCCGTGCCCTCCACCCCAAAGTTGGTGGATATCCCACTGAGGACGACGTCTTGCACCCCGTGCCGGCGAAGCTGAAGATCCAGCGAGGAACCGTAGAAAGCGTCCCAGCCCCGTTTCGTTGTCACCGGGTCGGTGTCTCGCTGAGGCGGTCGCAGCCCGGGCAGGGGCTGGTCCCAACCTGCGGGGCGCACGTGAGGCGAGGTTGGACGATTGTCAGCCACAACCTTCAGCGCATCACCTCCGCTCGCGAGATGGCTGCTGAGGACGTAGACGATGAGCGCACCGCTGGCGCGGCCAGCGTCGATGAGCTGGTTGGCGTTCTCCACGACGGTGTCGACGGAGTACGGGGCCAGGTCCCTCCCAAGCTGTGAGTTCTGGAGGTCGATGAGCACGACTGCGGTTTTCGGCATACCGGGCATCTCTCTTCTGAAAGGTCGGGCGAGGCAACAAGGCGCCCCGGCGCGGTCGCGATTCAGGGCCGCCGCACCGGGGCGCCGTTGGATTACTCGACCACCTTCACATCGTCGAAGACCATCGCTTCGTCGAAGGTCGGGGTCCACTCGATGTCGGCAGCAACGCCGTAGGTCGCGTTGAGCTGGAACATCGGGATGTGGGGCCGCTCCTCGGCCACGATCTCCTGGACCCGGTGGTAGATGCGCTCCCGCTCCGCCTCATCGAATGTGCGGTTGCCTTGGTGCATCAAGTCCTCGACCTCAGGGTTGAAGTAGTCGGTCTGCCCCTCCGCCCGGTCCTTCTGGTAGTGGTTGAGAGAGTAGGAGGCGTCGAGCATGGCGTCGGCCAGCGCAATCAGGAGGAGCTCCTCGTTGGTCTTGTTGCCATAGACGTCGCTGAATGCACCACCCTCGAGGATCTCCAGCTCCACCTCGAAGCCTGCCTCGCTAAGCATTGCGGTCACCAGCTCGGCAACCTCTGCATCCATGGGGTATCGACCTCGCGGTGCCGTCAGCTTCAGGGGGATCGGGTCTCCACCCCCCACCTCCTGGACCAGGGCCTTCGCGCCGTCCATGTCCGCCAGGTACGAGCCGTAGAGATCCGGGTGCCCGCCGAAGACACCCTGGGGAGCGCGCGTCCGGGTGGGCACCGCCACACCCCCGGGGAGGAGGGCGTCGATGATCTCCTGCTCGTCGACAGCCAGATCGATGGCCTCGCGGACCTTGGGGTCAGCGGTCACCGTGCCCTCGGTCATCCGAACGATCATCAGCATGGTGCGGCTGGACTCGCCATGGATCAGGCGCGCCTCACCTGAGCCCTCGACCCGGTCCCACTCGATCGGCGGCACATCGGTGATGATGTCGACGCCCCCGGTGGTGAGTTCGCTCGTCCGGGTAGACGACTCCGGGATGGCGCGGACAATCACCTGGCGCCACGACGCGGGCTCCCCGTAGTACTCGGGGTTGGGCTCCAGGACGACACGGCTGTCTCGCTCCCAGGAGACGATCTGGTATGGCCCAGAGCCGATCGGCGACTGGATGAAGGCCTCGAGCCCGTTCTCCTCGATGTAGCGGGACGGCAGGATGTCCCCGCCGCTCTTGCTCAGAAGGTTCAGCAGGGTCGGCATGGGTCCGTCGGTGACGATCTCGACCTCGTAGTCGTCGAGCGCGGTGACCTTGCTGATCTGGGCCCAGCGGCTCTGCTCCAGGAGCGATTCGTCAGTGGACACGCGGGTCAGGCTGTACTCGACGTCCTTCGCCGTCAGCGGATCGCCGTTGCTGAACTTCACGTCGTCCCGGAGCTTGAATCTCCAGGTGGTTTCGTTCACCTGCTCGTAGTCGGTGACGATCTCGGGAACAATTTCGTTGTCAGGCGTACGATCGAAAAGTCGGCTGTAGACGTTGCGATTGACCCGCTCCGCCGGCCGCTCTGAAGCGTTGTGCGGGTCCAGCGTCTTCACGTCCGAGTTCTGCGCGATGATCAGGACGTCCTTCGGGTTGACCCCGCTGGAGTCACCGTTCGAGGCGGAATTCGATGCATTGTCTCCACCCGTGACGGTCGAGCAGCCGACCAAGGCCAGCGAGGCCAGGCCGACGACAGCTAGGCGCCGTATATTCATGGTTCTCCTCAGAGTGCTGGATTAGAATTTTTTGGACGCGAGCTGCTCGGCGTCGTCGGCAAACGTGCCGAGCTCCTCGAGTTCTCGGTGAAAGCGCATCGGACGCATTCCCTCTACCTCGGGAACCGTGCGACCGTGCAGAAGCTCCTCGGCTGCGACCCACCCCCATGTGGGAGCCCAGCCGATACCGCCGTGGGAAATGGTGTGGTAGAGGTTCGGCAGCCAGGGAAGGGAGCCGATGATGGGCCCACCCTCAGGAATGGGGCGGATTCCGACGCGGGACTCGAAGGTCAGGTCATCGGGCAGCCCGGGGAGGTAATCGCCCAAGGTGGCGACGAGGTCACCCGCGTGCCGTAGGTTCGGCCCGTGACCCTTGCCTCCCTTCGGCAACGCACCGCGGGCGTTGATGGCCAAGCCGCCGGTGGCGTGCGGGCGCGCGCCCCACACGGGCGTGTTGACGATCCGGCGCAACATGTGTTCCGGGTCCAGCGGAGGCGTGTATGCGATGCGTCCAGGCACCAGGTCGACGGGGATGGTCAGGCCGGCCAGAGCGGCGACATGCGTCGCCCAGCTGCCGGCCGCGTTCACCACGGCATCGACCTCGATCGTTTCGCCAGTGCTTGTCTGCACCGCCGTGATGCGCTCACCTACCTGCCGGAATCCGACGACCGCCGTCTCGGTGAGAACCCTGTGCCCCCTCGCAGCGAGATTGTCGATCACAGCGCTGACCAGTCGCTCGACGTCGACCCAGCCGCTCTCCTTCTCGAAGAAGGCGGCTTCGCCCTCAGGCAGTGTGACGAGTGGTTCGAGGTCCACCAGCTCGTCGGCCGAGACCTCTACCACGTCGACACCCTTGTCCCGGCACACCTCCGCGCTGCGCCGCAACCGCGGAATGTCATCACCCCGAGCGATCGTGATACAGCCGGTCCAGGAGACGAACCTCTGACCTAGCTCCTCCTCCACCAGACCGAACTTGCGGTCGACCCGTGCCCGAAGTGCCGCGCGGCCGGCTTCCTCAGGCCAGCTGCGCTGGGGGAAGGACGACAGCCAGGCGAACGAGGTCCGGGATGTCCCGTGACAGGGCTTGCCCGCCTCGAGGAGCACGACGTCTGCCCCTTCGACCGAGAGCCGGTGCGCGACATGTGCTCCGATGGAGCCGGCTCCGATGACTGCAATCCTCACGCTTCCTCCAGTTGTCGTGCCGTTTCTGTTCGTATGCAGGCAGCTAGGTGGGCTCGGCCGCGCACGGTGAGCTCTGGAACCGTCGCGGCGCACTCTTCGACGGCGATGGGGCAGCGCGTTCGGAAGACGCACCCTGAGGGCGGGTTGATCGGACTCGGGATCTCGCCACGCAGCGAAACCCCTCCGCCAGAGGAGAACGGGGTCCTGTCGCCCGCTACCTCAAGCAAGGCCCTCGTGTACGGGTGCGAGGGAGTCGAGTAGAGGACATCCGCCGGTGCCGTCTCGACGACCCGACCCAAGTACATGACGAGGACGTCGTCGCTCATGTAGTGGACGGTCTCCAACCCGTGCCCGATGAAGATGTAGGCGAGTTGCAGCTCCTCCTGCAGTTCGCGCAGGAGGTTCAGAACCTGCCCCTGGATCGAGACATCGAGAGCGGACACGGCCTCGTCGCAGATCAGGACCTCCGGCTCGAGAGCGAGCGCCCGGGCGATGACGATTCGTTGCCGCTGCCCTCCCGAGAACTCGTGGGGGTACCGGTCAGCGGCTCGGGCGGGAAGGTGGACCATGTCCAGAAGTGCTTCGACCCGCGCCCCGACTTCAGAACGGCTGAGGACGCCTGCCGAGCGCATTGGTTCGGCGATGATGTCCCGCACCTTCATCCGGGGATTGAGGGAGGAGTAGGGGTCCTGGAAGACCATCTGCAACGAGCGGCGCTCCTGGGCCGACCGCCTTCCACTGCCCAGAGGGCGACCATGCAGAAGGATCTCTCCGCGCGTCGGAGGAAGTAGACCCATCACCAGGTTGGCGACCGTCGACTTGCCCGAGCCCGACTCACCGACGATGCCCAGCGTCTTGCCGCGCTCGAGCCTGAAGCTGACGTCGTCGACGGCGGTGAGCCGCTGCGGCCTGCGCCAGATCGGGCCTGGAATCTCGAAGACCTTGCCTAACCCGCGAACCTCGAGCACGGGAGTGTCCGCCGCCCGTGTCATGCAGTCTTCCTGTTCGAAGCAGAGGGAGCTGCCCAGCAAGCCACCTGGTGACCGGGGCCGGCCGTCGTCATGCCGGGGATCCTCTGGTCGCACGGGTCATGGCGTAGGGGGCATCGGGGCGCAAATCGGCACCCAACCGGCCAGGCCCCAGGGGTAGGCACGGCGCCTCCGATCACCGGGAGCCTCGTAGACTTGGTTCCCAACCTGGGCGACGAGGAGAGCAACGCCTGTGTATAAGGATGCTGCGGCCTAGCAAGCACCTCGGCGAGCGGCCCGTCTTCGACCACTCGACCCGCATACATGACAACCACCCGGTCCACCAGTCGCTCGACGGCGGCCAGATCGTGGCTCACGAGCAGGATGGCGGTACCGAACTCGGCGCTGATGTCATACATGACCTTGAGCACCTGGGTCTGGATGGTCACGTCCAGGGCCGTTGTCGGTTCGTCTGCGATGAGCAGAGCCGGCCGGTTGATCGTCGCCATGGCGATCATGACCCGCTGACGCATCCCGCCTGACAGCTCGTGCGGAAACTGTCTGGATACGCGAACCGGGTCGGCGATGCCTACGTGCTCCAGCGCCTCGTACACTGCGGCATCGCGGCTACGGCCCCCAGCGAGGACCTCTCCCACCTGCCGCCCGATTCTCATCAAGGGGTTCAGAGACGTCAGGGGCTCTTGGTAGATCATCGCCAAGTCCTTGCCCCGGACCTTGTTGTATGCGCGCTGGGAGATGCTCGTCAGGTCCATGCCCCGAAAATGAATGGCACCGCCAGAAATGCTGAGACCCGGACTCAGCAGGCCCATGACTGAGAGACAGGTCAGGCTCTTGCCCGATCCGGACTCACCCACGACGCCCACACGCTCCCCCGGCATTACCTGCAGGCGGACACCGTCGATGAGCGTCACGGTGGCCCCGTCTCGACGGGAGATGACTTCGAGGTCGTCGATCTCTAGCAGCGGTGAATTCATCACTCGCCTCCCCGATCCAGGCGGGGGTCCAGGACGTCGCGCAGCCAGTCCCCCAGATACAGGATCCCCAAAACGGTGAACGTGATGGCAAGGCCTGGGAGAGTGGTGAGCCACCAGGCGCTCGTGAGATAGTCGCGCCCTGAGGTCAGCATGATCCCCCAAGACACGGTGGGTGGCTGGACACCCAGACCCAGAAACGACAACGACGACTCCGTCACGATGACGGTCGCCACCGTGAGTGTTGCCAGGACGATGAACGTCGGCATGACGTTAGGAACGATGTGCCGCCAAATGACCTTGTGCGCAGGGGTGCCGAATGTCACGGCAGCCTTGACAAACTGCCGCTGCCGGATCTCCAGAACTTCGCTTCGTATCTGCCGGGCGAAGATGACCCAGCTGGTCAGTCCGAGTACCACGATGAGCGTGGTCACGCCGGGGTCAAGGACCCCCATAACGACCATGATGAGCAGGATGCTCGGAATCGAGATCAAGGCGTCGACGATTCTCATGAGCACGGAGTCGATCCATCCGCCCGCGTATCCAGAGATCACCCCTACGGTCAAACCGATCGTGCCGGACAGGGCGACCGCCAGGACCCCGACAGTAAGGGAGATCTTCGACCCCTCGATCAACCGGCTGAGCATGTCGCGACCCAGGTTGTCGGTGCCCAGTGGATGCGCCGGATCGCTACCCTCCAGCGGGAACGGGGGCATGAGGGCGTCCCGAGGCGCGACCTCTACGGGGTCAAACGGCGTGAGGAATGTTCCGACAGTTGCCGCCAAGACGGCTAGCCCGACGAGCACCATCCCGATCTGACCTGCCAGACCGGCGCGCCTGGCCCCCCTGAGGACCCGGCGAGCCAGTCCCGGGTAGGCGGGGACCTTGGGGTTGACGACTTCGCTCATGACAGCTGGATCCTGCGGTCGGCGAGTTTGAAAGCTACGTCCGTCGCGAGATTCACGACGATGACCATGACGGCCACGGTGAACACGGCAGCCTGCACAATCGCCATGTCCCGCTGCGTGATGGAAGACACGAGCAGCTGGCCCATGCCGGGCCACGCGAAGACCGCCTCGGTGACAAGTGCTCCGTTGAGCAGGCCGGTGAACTGGAGCAAGGTGATGCTCGACACAGGGACGAAGACGTTTCGCAGCGCGTGCCGGTAGAGGACAACTCGGCTGGAAAGCCCCTTGCCGCGTGCTGTCCGGATGAAGTCCTGCCCCAGCACATCGAGCATGCTTGACCGGACGAGCCGGGTGATCTCCGCACTCACGCCCGTCCCGAGCGCGATCGTCGGAAGCACCAGGTGGCCCCACGAGCCGGTCCCTGACACGGGTAACCACTTGAGCGTCACCGCGAACAGCAAGATGAGCATGATGCCGAGCCAGAAGTTCGGCATGGCCTTGGCGAGCACGGATAGGCCGGAGATGACCGCGTCGAGCCTGCCCCCGCGGTGAACGGCTGACCAGATGCCCAGCGGGACCGAGACCACGACGGCAAAGATCAGGGACGAGGCAGCGAGCATCAGCGTCGCAGGCAGTCGCTCCAGCACGATCGGCAAGGCGTCCAGCCCGTACCGATACGACGTGCCGAAGTCGCCTTGCAGGACGTTGGCCAGATAGGTCCCGTACTGCACGTGCAGGGGCTCATTCAAACCGAGAGCCTCCCGAAGGCTGGCTATCTGCTCCGGGGTCGCATCGTCGCCGAGCATCAGGACAACAGGGTCCCCAGCGACATACAGCATGAGGAACACCGCCGTCACGATGATGAGCAGGGTCGGCACCACCTGTAGCAGCCGCCGACCGATGTAGCGGCTCATCCGACACCTCCGCCCTTGACACCCTGTTCACTGCAGGAGCGAGCCTGTAGGTTATAACCTGCAATGTCAAGAGTTCACGCGGGATTCAGGAGGAAGCGATGTCACGACCGTCGCCAGGTGGGCACTCCACCGCAGCGTCTGCACCTCGACCCGGAGCGCGCCGGTCCTCGACGGACCGACGATGGCTCACTAACGTGTGAGCCGTGGCCACCGCGACGCCGCCGCTGGTCGGGCTGCCCTCGACGAAGAGTGACTTCGCCTACGCCTGGTTGCGTGAGGCGATCCTCACCGGCGCCTACTCGCCGGGAACAGTGCTCAACCAAAGCCTGTTGGCGGAGACCCTCGGGATCAGCACGACCCCACTCCGCGAGTCGTTGCGCAGGCTCAGCGCCGAGGGCCTCGTGGAACTGGAGTCCCACCGTGACGCGCGCGTCACTGCGCTGTCGGCGGACGAGGCCCGTGGGATCATCGAGATGCGGCGAGTGCTCGATCCCTTGTCTGCCGAACTTGCCGCCGAGCGGCGAACGGAGCGAGACATCGAGGCCCTGGTAGCGGCACAAGAGCGGCTTGAGGCCCGCAGCGACGGCATCCCGTCGGATGGCTCGGCCATGGACGTGCGCGCCCACCGGGAGTTCCACACCATCCTCTACCGCTCATCCCACAACCCCCTTCTCGTCTCGACGCTCGATCTGTTGTGGGACAAGGCAGAGCGCTACCGCACGTTGGGCCTGCAGGCGTCGGTCGACAGCGACGAGAGCCTGGAGGAGAAGCGAAAGCGTAAGTCGGCCGACCACGCGGAGCTCGTGGACAGCATCAAGAACGGCGATGCAGCTCGTGCCGGCGAGGTCATGCGTCGCCACATCAAGCACAGCCTCGTCGCCAAGGCGGCCGAGTATCTGGCGAACGAATCACCGAACCGCTGATCGCCGTTAACACCGAAGCACACGACTGAGGGACGCGCGACGCCCGCAGTGGCGCGCGCCGTCTCCGCGTACAGAAATCAGGAGGTCCCTGTGGGGCGTCACTACTTGCAGATTCCCGGCCCATCACCGGAGCCGGAAGAGGTACTTCGGGCCATTTCGGCCACGACCATCGATCACCGCGGCCCGGAGTTCCAGGCCTTGGGCATGCGGCTCCTCGCCGACGTTCGTGAGGTCTTCCAGACCGCGGATCCCGTGATCATCTACTCCGCTTCGGGCACCGGTTCCTGGGAAGCCGCCCTGGTCAACGCCCTGAGCCCGGGAGATGAGGTGCTGTTTTATGCAGCCGGACACTTCGCCACCCTGTGGTGCGAAATGGCCGAGCGGCTCGGCTTGGTAGTTCGACGGATCGAGGCAGACTGGCGTCGGGCCATCGACGCCGAACGGATCACCAAAGTCCTTCAAGACGACGCGGCTGGGGCGATCAAGGCCGTCTGCGTTGTGCACAACGAGACGTCCACGGGCATCCTCAACGACATCCCGGCGGTCCGAGCGGCCATCGACGCGGCAAATCACCCCGCCCTACTCATGGTCGACACCGTCTCTGGGTTGGCCTCCGCCGAGTACAGGCACGACGAGTGGGGTGTCGACGTGAGCATCGCCGGATCCCAGAAAGGCCTGATGCTTCCTCCCGGACTTGGCTTCAATGCCATCAGCAAGAAGGCGTTGGCGGCCTCGAAGCGCGCGAAGATGCCGCGCTCCTACTGGGACTGGGAGGCGATCATGGACGCCAACGAGCGCGGCTTCTGGCCGACGACTCCGTCGACCAACCTCTTGTTCGGTCTCGAGGTCGCGCTCCGCATGCTGCGTGAAGAGGGCTTGCACAACGTCTTCGAACGCCACGAGCGGCTCGCTCGGGCCACTCGCGCGGCGGTACGCGCCTGGGGGCTGGAACTGACCTGCCTGGATGAGGAAGCGTACTCACCGATCGTCACCGCGGTGATGATGCCCGCCGGCTTCGACGCGGACGAGTTCCGCGCCCTGGTCCTGGACCGATTCGACATGTCGCTGGGCACCGGCCTCGGTCTGCTCGCAGGCAAGGCGTTCCGCATCGGCCACCTGGGCTGGACCAACGAGATCACCCTGATCGGGGCTTTGGGAGGCGTGGAGATGGGCTTGCGCCTTGTCGGTGTGCCCATCGCCGAGAGTGGCGTGGAAGCCGCCATGGAGGTGCTCACCGAGAAGACACCGTCCCCCGTGTGAGGGCCTCCGAGTCAGCGGTACTCGACCAATAACGAACGCACGGTGAAGACGCCAGGACCGTGCTGTCTTGACCCGGACATCGGAACCGGAAGCGCGCCTAGGCTCCAAGCGCCTTGGCGAGCAGCTCGTCGACGACGTCGAGCTTGCCCTGGGCGACGTTGTGCGCCCACCACCGATACGCCTGTGCGGTCTCGACCGCGGGACCGTCCTTGACGATGACGCCGTCGTGCAGCCAGATCGCGCGGCTGCAGGTCTCCTCGACCATCTGGCCGGAGTGGGTGACGACGAGCACGGTGCCGGCGCGCTCCCGGATCTCGGCCATCCGCCGCTCGGCCCGCTCCCTCGAGGCCGCGTCACCCGTCGCGAGCGCCTCGTCGATGAGCAGGATCTCCGGCTCGGTCGCGGTCGCAATGGCGAACCGGAGCCGGGCGCTCATGCCCGAGGAGTAGGACTTCATCGGCCGGTGGATGGCCCGGCCCAGGTCCGCCTGCCGGATCACCCGGTCGATCGCGTCGGGCAGCTCCTCGGGCATGAACCCCATCGCGAGCAGCCCGAGCCGGGCGTTGGCCAGGCCGGACAGCTCGGGCTGGAGCGCCGCGTTGACGCCGAGCAGCACCGGCTGGGAGGTGGTGCGCACCGTGCCGGTGGTCGGGACGTCGATGCCGGAGATGAGGCGGAGCAGGGTGGTCTTGCCCGACCCGTTGGTGCCGATGATGCCGACCGCCTCGCCGGTGCGGGTGGTGAAGGAGACCCCCTTGAGCGCGTCGATATCGACGCTCGGCTGCCACCCGACGCGCGTCGCTGGGCCTACGTATCCTCCCCCTGCCAGAAGTAGACGAACGCGAGCACGGCCGTCACCAGGGCCCACGCCGCCAGCACCAGCCAGCTCTCCCGCGCCGGGAGCGTGTCACAGAGCAGCAGGTCCCGGGAGATGGCGACCCCCTCGATAATCCGACGCCGGAAGGGCGAGCTGTATCGGGGGCGAGAAGACGCTGATCCAGGGCTGCCGGCCGACGTGAGCGACGACCTCGAAGCCCTGCGGTCGCAGGTACTCGAACGTGTCGCGGGACACGCAACTGCCGTAGACGAACATCGGGGTCACGGCGCCTCCTCTCCGGCTTGACCGTACCGGCGCTGGATGCCTACTGCACGATGAGCCTGACGTGCCGGCGACTGCGTCGGTGACCGTGTTCTTCCCACCGAGGACGGTGACCTCTCCCGGGTGGAGCCGCGCCAGGGCCTCACTCGTCGCCGCCGGGACGGAGCGCGGCTGGGTGAGCAGCACCGGGGCTCCTTCGGCGCCCGCGAGCGCGGCACCCGCCAGGGCGTCGGGGAACGTCGCGCCCGAGGCCACGTACGCCGTAGGCGACCCGGCCGGGTAGGTCGCGGCGAGCGCCGCCGCGACGGCATACCGGTCCTTCCCGGCGATGCGCTTGACCCGGTCGGCCCCCGTGCCGGTGGCGAGCGTCCGCAGCTCGGCCTCGACGGCCTCGGAGACCGCCTGGGTGCCACCGAGCAGGACGATCTGCTGCGGCCTCAGCCGCTGCAGCTGTTGCCGGACGGGGGCGGGCAGGCCGTCGTGCCGGGTCAGCAGGACCGGGGCGTCGTCCCGGCCGGGGACGGCGGCGCCGGCGAGCGCGTCGGGGAAGTCGCCGTCGTAGGCGACGTACGCCACCCGCACACCTGCGGGGTAGGTGGCCGCGACGGCGGCCGATGTGCCGTAGCGGTCGGTGCCGGCGAGACGAGTGACCTCGTCACTGGTGTTCGCCGTCGCGAAGGTCCTGAGCTCGTTGAGCACGGCGTTGGACACCGAGGTGGTGCCGCCGAGCACCACGATCTTCCTCGGCTTGAGCCGGGTGAGCTCGGTCTTGACCGGCGTCGGGGTGTACGTGGCCTGGGTCAGCAGGACCGGGCCTCCGGTGCGTCCCGCCAGAGCCGCCCCCGAGAGGGCATCGGCGTATGACGCCCCGGTCGCCACGTAGGCGGTCGCCACCCCTGGAGCGAATATGCGTGAAACCGCTGCGGCGGTGGCATAGCGGTCGGCGCCGGCCAGTCGGGCAGGTCACCGTCTCCTGGACCGCTCCGGACCCGGGCGGGTCCCCGATCACCGGCTACACCGTCACCGCCTCCCCCGGCGGGCCGAGCGTGACCGTCGGTGCCGCCGCGACGTCGGCGGTGGTCACCGGGCTGACCAACGGCACGGCATACACGTTCGAGGTGCGGGCGGCCAACGCCGCCGGGCAGGGCCCGGCCGCGACCACCGCCCCGGCCACCCCGACCGCGTCGGTGGTGGTCGAGAAGGTGGTCCGGCTGGCCGGGGCGGACCGGTACGCCACCGCCGCCGAGATCGCCCGGCAGTTCCCCGCCGGGTTGCCGGTGCTGTATGTCGCGAGCGGGCAGAACTTCCCCGACGCCCTCGCCGGCGCCGCCCTGGCCGCGACCCGGGACGCCCCGGTCGTGCTCGTCCGGTCCGGGGACATCCCCTCACCCACCGCCCGGGCGCTCGGCGAGCTGGCCCCTGAGCGGATCGTCATCCTCGGCGGCACCGCCTCGGTCAGCGCCGGGGTGGAGACGCAGCTCCGGGCCTACGCGACCGCGAACACCCCTGACGAGGTGACCCGGCTGCAGGGGGCGGACCGGTACGCCACGGCGGCCGCGATCGCGCGGCAGTTCCCCTCCGGCGTCCCGGTCCTGTATGTCGCGAGCGGACAGAACTTCCCCGACGCCCTGGCCGGTGCCGCGCTGGCCGGGCTCGGCGGGGCCCCGGCCGTGCTGGTCCGGACCGACGACATCCCGGCGGCCACCGGCACCGCGCTCACCGGGCTGCGAGCGCAGCGGATCGTCGTGCTCGGCGGCGAGGTGTCGGTGAGCGCGGTCGCGAGCCAGCTCTCGGCATACGTGCGATAGCCACGAGGCCGCTCAGCGGGTGTCGGCGGTGATCGCGCCGCTGACCCGCTCGCGCAGCTCGGCGAACTCCGGGGTGTTGCGCAGCTCGGCTGCCGGCAGCGGCCGGCCGTAGGCCTGACTGATCGCGACCGGCTGGTCCAGGACCACCCGCCCCGGGCGGGGCGACATCACCAGGACCCGGTCGCCCAGGATGATCGCCTCCTCGACGCTGTGGGTGATGAAGAAGACGGTCTTGCGGCGCTCCCGGCTGATCTGCAGCAGGTCGGACTGCAGCCGCTCCCGGGTCAGCGCGTCCAGCGCCCCGAACGGCTCGTCCATGAGGATGATCTGCGGGTCGTTGGCCAGCACCCGGGCGATCTGGGTGCGCTGCTGCATGCCGCCGGACAGCTCGTAGGTCTTGTGGTCACCGAACCCCTCCAGCCCGACCAGGGCCAGGACCTCCTCGGCGGTCTGCCGGCGCGTCTTCGCGTCGACGCCGCGGAACTTCAGCCCGAGCTCGACGTTCTTGCGGACCGTGAGCCAGGGGAACAGGTTGGCGTGCTGGAACACCACGCCCCGCTCCCAGGACGGGCCGGTGATCGGGTCGCCGTCGACCTTGGCCACTCCCCCGGTCGGGGTGAGGAAGCCGGCCAGGATCCTCAGCAGCGTGGTCTTGCCGCAGCCCGACGGGCCCACGACGCAGACGAACTGGCCGGGGTCGACGACCAGGTCGGTGTCGGCCAGGGCGTGGACCGCCTCACCGCTGTCGGTGACGTAGCGGTGGGAGACGCGCTCCAGGGTGAAGCTCACTGACCGGCGACCTGCCTGATCGCGTCGGAGAAGACCGCGCCCTCGTAGGACTCGGCGACCTCGTCGATCTCGTTCTGGGTGACGAGGAAGTCGGCGGTGTCGGCGAGCGCCTGGGCCATCTGGCCGTCGAAGTACTGCTCGGCCTGCTCGGCGGCGGTGAGGTAGACGTAGCCCTCCAGCTGCGGCAGCACCTCGTCCGGGGTGATGCCCAGCTCGACGGCGATCGACTCCGCGGCCGCCTCCGGGTCGTCCTGGACCAGCTGCACCGCCGCGTCCTGCACCGCGGTCCAGGTCTGCATGAACTCCGGGTTGGCCTCGATGAACTCCGTCGTCGCCGCGGCCAGGTCGAAGGTCGGCGCGCCCGCCTCGGCGGTCTCGGCGGCGGACAGGATGATCGTGCCGGTCTCCTGCAGGCGCGGCAGCGTCGGCGCCCACACCCACGCGGCGTCGATCTCGCCGCGGCCCCAGGCCGCGAGCATCGCGTCGGGCGCCATGTTGATGAGCTCGATGTCCTGGGCGGTCATGCCCTCCCGCTCCAGCGCCGCCAGCAGCGAGTAGTGCGCGGTCGAGGCGAACGGCACCGCGACCCGCTTGCCGGCCAGGTCGGCCAGGGTCTCCCCCGCGCCCTCCTGCACCACGAGCGACTCGGCCTCGCCGATGACGTCGTGGATCCAGATCACCTGCATGTCCACGCTCACCGGCGGGGAGGCCGCCTTGGTCGCCGGGCTGGAGCCGACCAGGCCCAGGTCGACCGAGTTGGACCCGAACGCCTGGATGACCTCGCCGCCGGAGGCGAACTGGATCCACTCGATGGACGCGTTCGGCATGCACGCCTCGAGCCAGCCCAGGTCCTTGACGACGAGGTCGCCGTTGGGGATCGGCTGGAACGCGATGCGCACCGAGGTGTCGATCTCCTCGTCCACCTCGACCGGGCACTCCGCCCCGCCGGCGTCGCCGGAGGCGTTGCCGCTGTCCCCGCCGGCGGGCTCGGGCGCCTCGGCCTGCCCGGCACCACACCCGGCCAGGGCCAGGGCGAGGGCGGCGGCGCCGCCGGCGAGCGTCATACGGGTGCTGCGGGTCATGGTGCTCCTTCGGGAGGGGGCAGGGTCAGGCCTTGCCGTACCAGGGGACGAGTATGCCGCCCAGCCGCTTGATGAGGGCGTCCAGCGCGACGGCGGCCAGGCCGATGACGATGATGCAGGCGATGGTCAGGGCGGTCTTGAGCTGCTGGCCGGACACGTACGCCAGGCCGCCGATGCCGGGGATGCCGGCGTTGAGCTCGGCGGCGACGACGGTGGTCCAGGCGAAGCCGGTGGCGATCCGGATGCCGCCGATGACCTCCGGCAGCGCCGACGGCAGGACCACCTGGGTTGACACCTGCCAGCGGTTGGCGCCCATCGACTGGGCGGCGTGGATCCGGTCCTCGCGGATGCCGCGGATCCCGTTGATCGTGGCGATGACGACCGGCGGGAACGCGGCGAGGAACAGCAGCCAGTTCTTGGACAGGTCGCCGATGCCGAACCAGATGATCAGCAGGCCGATGTAGCCCAGCGGCGGCAGCGAGCGGAGGAAGTTGAGGTAGGGCTCGAACGCGGTGCCCATCCACTCGACCGTCGCCAGCAGGTAGCCGACGACCGGGCCGAGCAGGATCGCCACGCCCACGCCGATGCCGATCCGCTGCAGGCTGGCCAGCAGGTGGCCCCACAGGTAGTAGCCCTGCTCACCGCAGATGATCCGGTCGCTGCCCTCGGCCAGCGGGTAGCAGGTGTTCGCGCGCACGAACGCCTCCCACACCGCGCCCGGCGACGGCAGGTACAGCGGCGGCACCAGCTCCAGGGCGGTGACCAGCCACCACAGCGCGACCACGACGACCAGGACACCCGCCTGCAGCATCCGGCGGCGGGTCCGCCCGCGCCGGGTCGAGCGACGGTGGTCCTCGGCCACCTTGAGGGTCTGGCCGAGGTCGTCGTCCTGCTGCGGCGCGTGCCCCGCCGGGGGCACGGCGGCGCTGTCGCCGCCACCTGCTTCGCTCACGGTCGTCCGTCCCGCGGGGCCTCGGTGACCCCGCTCGTAGGCCGTGGGGGAGTCTAACGAGCGCGCGCCGCGTCGCGCCTGCTCCCGTATGACGCGGCCAGGGTGGACACTGTCCTCGCGGGTCCGCATCCGGGCCCGTCCCCGTGGCACGAGGCAAGTGCCCTGCTCGAAGGACCGCCATGAGGATGCTGCCCCGCATCGTCGCCGGGCTGGCCGCGCTGGCGCTCACGGCACCCGCCGTGGCCCCGGCCCTGGCGGCGCCCGAGCCGGACCGCACGGCGTCGGCGGAGGCGGTCGTCGCCGACGCGCCCGTGCGGGGTCCGGTGCGCGTCGTGACGGTCGTGGAGGCCGACGGCAGGCCGCGGGTCGAGGTGACCGAGGTGCCCGGCCGGGACGCCGCGGTGGACGTCGTCGCCGCCGCGCAGGCGGACCCCGACGTGGTGGCCGTCGAGGTCGACACGCGGGTCTCGGCGGTCCAGGTCGCGAACCCGCGGTGGAACGACTTCTTCCGGGAGTTCCAGTGGGCGCTGGACCGCCTGTCCGCGGAGGACGCCCACGCCCGGGTGGGCCAGCGCGACCCGGTGCTCGTCGCGGTCATCGACACCGGCGTGCAGTCCACGGTCACCGACCTGGTGGGCCGGGTCGTGCCGGGCTTCGACTACTACGTGCCGGCCAACCGCGGCCGGGTGGACGACAACGGCCACGGCACCAACGTCGCCGGCATCATCACCGCCCGCGCGGACAACGGCGTCCAGGTCGCCGGCTACAACCAGGCGGTCCGGATCCTGCCGATCAAGGCGCTGGACCACGAGGGCAACGGCTGGAACTCCGACATCACCCAGGGCATCTACGACGCCACCCACGCCGGTGCCCGGGTCATCAACCTGTCCCTCGGCGGGCCCGACTACAGCCAGGCGCAGCGGCAGGCGGTGGCCTACGCCCGCTCCCGCGGGGTCACCGTCGTCGCCGCCACGGGCAACGAGAAGGAGTACGGCAACCCGGTCTTCTACCCGGCCGCCTACCCCGGGGTGATCGGCGTGGGCGCCACCGACGAGGACGACCGCATCGGTTCGTTCTCCAACACCGGCAGCTACGTCGACGTCGTCGCGCCCGGGGTGGACATCTGGGTGCTCGAGCCGGACGGGTACGGGTCCTTCGGCGACGGCACGTCCTACGCGAGCCCGTATGCCGCGGCGCTGGCCGCCCAGCTGTTCGCCGCCCGGCCCGGCCTGCCTCCGTCGCTGATCGAGACCGTGCTGACCACCACGGCCGCCGACCTGGGCCCGGTGGGGCGGGACAACACGTACGGGAACGGCATCATCAGCCCGCTGGACGCGCTGTGCGCCGTCGGGGTGTGCGGTGGCGACGACCCGGTGTCGCGGCTGGCGGGGACGGACCGGTACGCGACGGCCGCCGAGATCGCCCGGCAGTTCCCCCGCGGCGGGGACGTGGTCTACGTGGCGAACGGGCAGAGCTTCCCCGACGCCCTGGCCGGTGCGGCGCTGGCCGGGTCGCGGGGCGCGCCGGTCGTGCTGGTGCGGGGCACCAGCATCCCCTCGCCGACCGCCGCGGCACTCAGCGAGCTGCGGCCGCGGCGCATCGTCGTCCTCGGCGGCCGGGCGGCGGTCGGCTCCGACGTGCTCCAGAAGCTGCGCTCCTTCGCGACGGCCAACACCGCCGACGAGGTGCGGCGTCTGGCGGGGGCGGACCGGTACGCGACCGCCGCGGCGATCGCCGCCGAGTTCCCGGCGGGCGGTGAGGTGGTCTACGTCGCGAGCGGGGAGAACTTCCCGGACGCCCTCGCGGGCGCCGCACTGGCCGGGTCGCAGGGCGCGCCGGTCGTGCTGGTGCGGAGCACCGGCATCCCGTCGGCCACCGCCGCGGCGCTGGCCCGGCTGCGGCCGCAGCGGATCGTCCTCCTCGGCGGCATCGCGGCGGTCCGCGAGCAAGTGCGCGAGCAGCTGAGGGGTTACGCCACGACCGGCCAGGTGACCCGGCTGTCGGGTGTCGACCGGTACGCGACCGCCGCGGCCGTGGCCGCACACTTCCCCGCCGGCGGCGAGGCGCTCTACGTCGCGAGCGGGCAGAACTTCCCAGACGCCCTGGCCGGCGCCGCGCTGGCCGGGTCGCAGGGGGCGCCGGTGCTGCTGGTGCGCTCCGACGCCATCCCGCTGTCGACCCAGGTGCCGCTGGACGCCCTCGACCCGCAGCGGATCGTCGTGCTCGGCGGGATCACCTCGGTGAGCCATCAGGTGGCCCGGGGGCTCACGGCATACGTGGAGTAGCTCCGCTCCGACCGCCTGGCAGGCACGTCACGTATCCCAGGATCTCGGACATCGCTCTTTCAGGGCTGTGGCATCCCGCAGCAGGCTGCCGGACATGACAACGACGACCACCCACGAGGCACACGTCGCCACCCCCACGTCCGCGGGCGTCAGCTGGCGTGGCCTGTCCGTCCACTACGTCGAGATGATCCTGGCGATGGTCGCCGGCATGGTCGTGCTCGGCACCCTGCGCGACCTGGTCGGACTCAGCCCGGCCTTCGACACCCAGCCGGTCGCCTGGTACCTGCTGATGGCCACCGACATGTCGATCGGCATGGCGGCGTGGATGCGGTTCCGCCGCCACGGCTGGCCGGGGATCCTCGAAATGTGCGCGGCGATGTACGTGCCTGGCGTGCTCCTGCCGCTGGTGCTGGGCGGTGTGCTGGACATGATGACGTTCATGGTCGTCGCCCACGTCGCGATGCCGGTCCTGATGCTGGCCGTGCTGCTGCGGCGCCGGGCCGAGTTCGGTGGGCAGCACCATTGAGGACCCGACGCCCCACCCGCCGAGGTGCGGACCTCCGGATCGTCTACCGCGGGCGCCAGGACCCTCGCTGGCTCGACGACGTCATCGCGCGTATCCGGGCACTCGATGAGGACTCCCTGAGGAAGGCCGCCCGCCGGCGTGCCTCCTGACTCCATAGCCTGGGCGGGATGTACCCCACGGTCGAGCCGCATGCGTCCGGGCTGCTCGCGATGAGCGACGGCCAACAGGTCCACTGGGAGGAGTCGGGCAACCCCGACGGGCTCCCGCTCGTCTACCTGCACGGTGGGCCCGGGAGCGGCCTGGGCTCACGGGGGTACGTCACCAAGGCCGACCCGTCGCGCTACCGGATCATCGGGCTGGACCAGCGCGGCTGCGGCCGGTCGGTGCCGCTGGCGACCGACCCCGGGCACGACCTGGACGCCAACACCACGCCGCGGCTCATCGCCGACATCGAGGAGCTGCGCGAGCACCTCGGCGTCGAGCGGTGGGTCGTCAACGGCGTCTCCTGGGGCTCCACCCTGGCGATCGCCTACGCCCAGGCACACCCGGAGCGGGTGCTCGGCGTGGTCTGCATGGCGGTGACCACCACCTCCCGCTGGGAGGTCGACTGGATCACCGAGACCGTCGGGGCGATCTACCCCGAGGAGTGGGACCGGTTCGCCGGCCACGCCGAGGAGGCCGGCGTCGGCTACCGGCGTGGCGAGGGACGCCTGGTCGAGGCCTATCGGCGGCTGCTGCGTCATACGGACCCGGCGGTGCGGGACGCCGCCTCCCGGGCCTGGGCCCGGTGGGAGGACGTGCACGTCTCCATCGGCGCCGGCGGCTACTCCCCCGACCCCCGCTGGGACGACGACACCCTCCGGCACACCGTCGTCACGCTGGTCACCCACTACTGGGCCCACGACGGCTTCTGCGACCCGCCGCTCCTGGAGCGGATGGACCGGGTGGCCGGTATCCCGGCCTACCTCATCCACGGCCGGCGCGACGTGAGCTCCCCGGTGCAGACCGCCTGGGAGCTGCACCGCCGCTGGCCGGACAGCCGCCTGGTCGTCGACGAGGGCGAGGGGCACGGCGGCGTCTCGATGGTCGAGGCCTGGCGGGAGGCGAACGACGAGCTGGCCGAGCACCTCGGCACGTGACGCGACGAGGTAGGAAAAGCCCGAGCCCCGACGGCGGGGTTCTCCCTATCTTTGCCAGGTGACCAACCGGACCCAGAACGAAGCATCCCGAGCCAAGCGCGTGCTGACCCCGCAGGCCGAGGACTTCCCGCGCTGGTACCAGGACGTCATCGCCAAGGCCGAGCTGGCCGACAACGGCCCGGTGCGCGGCACCATGATCATCCGGCCCACGGCACACGCGGTGTGGGAGCGGATGCAGGCGGACATGGACGCGCGGATCAAGGCGGCGGGCGCGCGCAACGCCTACTTCCCGCTGTTCATCCCGCAGTCCTACCTCGAGCGCGAGGCCGAGCACGTCGAGGGCTTCTCCCCCGAGCTGGCCGTGGTCACCCACGCCGGCGGCAAGGAGCTGGAGGAGCCGGTCGTGGTGCGCCCGACCTCCGAGACGGTCATCGGGCAGTCGATGGCGGACTGGATCCAGTCCTACCGGGACCTGCCGCTGCTGCTGAACCAGTGGGCGAACGTGGTGCGCTGGGAGCTGCGGCCCCGGCTGTTCCTGCGGACCTCGGAGTTCCTCTGGCAGGAGGGGCACACCGCGCACGCCACCGAGGCGGACGCCCGGGCGTACGCGCGGCGCATCCACGAGGACGTGTATGCCGCGTTCTTCCGGGAGACGCTCGCCGTGCCGGTGGTGCTGGGGCGCAAGACCGTGCGGGAGCGGTTCGCCGGTGCGACCAACACCCTGACCTGCGAGGCGATGATGCGCGACGGCAAGGCGCTGCAGATGGCGACCTCGCACGAGCTGGGGCAGAACTTCGCCCGCGCGTTCGGCATCGACTACCTGTCGAAGGACGGCACCCAGGAGCTGGCGTGGACCACCTCGTGGGGCTCGTCGACGCGGATGTTCGGCGGGCTGGTCATGTGCCACGGCGACGACCACGGGCTGCGGCTGGCGCCCCGGCTGGCCCCGGTGCAGGCGCTCGTCATGGTGGTCAAGGACGGCGAGGGCGTGGCCGAGGCGGCCCGTGCGCTGGTGGACGACCTGGCCGCGGCCGGGGTGCGGGTCGAGCTGGACGACCGGACGGACACGCCGTTCGGCCGGCGGGCCGTCGACGCCGAGCTCAAGGGCGTGCCGCTGCGCGTCGAGGTCGGGCCGCGCGAGCTCGCCGGGGGGTCGGTGACCCTGGTGCGTCGCGTGCCGCGGGCCAAGGCGCCGGTGCCGCTGCGCGGCCTGGTCGCCGAGGCCACCGCCGCGCTCGAGCAGGACCAGCAGGCCCTGTATGACGAGGCGCTCGCCTTCGCGCGGTCGCGGACCGTCGACGTGACGAGCACCGACGAGGCGGCCGAGGCGGCGCGCACCGGCTGGGCCCGGCTGCCGTGGTCCGCCCTCGGTGAGGAGGGCGAGACGCGGCTGGCCGAGGGCGGCGTGTCCGTGCGGTGCCTGACCATGCCCGACGGGTCGGTGCCGGAGAGCGAGGACGACCCGGACGTTCTGGCCGTCGTCGCCCGGGCCTACTGAGGGCTCGTTGCGATGAGTTCCGGGTGCGGGCGCCGTCAGTCATGTCATCGCCCGCACCCGGAGGAGACCCATGCCCCACACCACGCGAACCAGCCGCGAGGGGTTCGACCGCGCGGCCGCGGTGACGCGGTCCATGCTCGGGTGGGGCGTGGTCGCCGGCCCGTTCTACCTCGTCGTCGGCCTGGCTCTCACCCTGCGCACGGACGGCTTCGACCTGGGTGAGCACGCGCTGAGCCTGCTCATGCTGGGTGACCACGGCTGGATCCAGTCGGTCAACCTCGTGCTCACCGGCCTCATGGTGCTGGTGGCCGCCAAGGGGTTCGAGCGTGCTGCCGCGGGCAGCGGCCGAGGCCGGCACCTGTCGGTCCCGCTCGGGATCTACGGGCTGTGCCTGGCGGCCAGCGGGCTGTTCCCGCCCGATCCGGTGCAGGGCTTCCCGCCCGGCAGCGCCGGCGGTGAGGCCTCCGTGACCGGTCTGCTGCACCTGGCCTTCGGCGGCGTCGGGTTCCTGGCGCTCGGCGTCGCGGCGTTCCTCTTCGCCCGATGGTCCCGCTCCCGCGGGGCCACCACGGTGGCGACCCTCTCCGTCGTGGCCGGGGTCGTCGTCATCGTCGGGTTCCTCGCCGGGGCGGCGCTGGCCACCTCGGACACCGGGGTGCTGGCCCTCTGGCTCGCCGTGGTCGTCGGGCTCGCCTGGCTCCTCGGCGCCTCGGTCCACGCCTACCGCACCGTCCCCCACCCCGACCTCCACCGACGGGAGCGCGCATGAGCGAGCACACGGCATACGAGGACGGCGGCGGCTTCACCGTCCGCCGGCGGCTGCAGGGGACCCCCGAGCGGGTCCGCGCGGCGTTCACCGAGCCGGAGCGGCTCGAGCAGTGGTTCGTCGTCGAGGGCTACCGGACGCCGGCGGCCCGGATGCGGGTCGACGCCCGGACGGGAGGCCGGTTCGACGCGGTCATGGTGTCGGAGACCGACGGGACCGAGATCCCGTTCGGCTTCGACTACGTCGAGGTCGAGCCGCTCCGCGTGGTGCTGGCGTTCACCGAGCCGCGGGAGCGGGTGACGGTGACCCTGGCCCCGGTCGAGGGCGGGACGGACCTGACGTACGAGTTCCGCAGCTGGCCCCCACCGTCCGATCCGGCGGCTTCGCGCCGGGGTGTCGAGGACATGCTGGACCGCATCGACGCCGGCCTGCGCGCGGGCACGATCTGAGCCGGCGCAGCGCCCCGCTCTGTCGGTGGTGGCGACCAGACTCGTCTCCTCACGCAGAAGAAGAGACGAGAGGGACAACGCCATGACGAGCATCGACCACACCCACCCGATCCTCGTCCTCGGAGGCACCGGCACCGTCGGCGGCCGGGTCGTCCGGCAGCTGCGGGAGCAGGGGGTCCCCGTGCGCCCGGCCAGTCGTCACACCGACCCGCGGTTCGACTGGGACGACCCGGGCACCTGGGACGCCGTGCTCGACGGTGTGCGCCGCGCGTACCTGCTGCTGCCCGACGACGTGGGCCTGCCCGCCGGGTTCGTGGACCGCCTGGCCGCCGCCGGGGTCGAGCGGGTGGTGCTGCACTCCGACCGCGGCGTCGAGGTCATGGGCGTCACCCGCCTGCAGGAGGCCGAGGCCGCGGTCCGACGGTTCCCCGAGTGGACCATCGTGCGGGCCGACTGGTTCGACCAGAACTTCGAGACGTTCTTCCGCGACGCGATCATCGAGGGCCGGCTGCGCGTGCCGGTCGGTGAGGCCCGGCAGGGCTTCGTCGACGCCGAGGACATCGCCGGCGTCGGGGTCCGGGCGCTGCTCGGCGACGACCTGGTGGGCCGGGTCCTCGAGGTCACCGGCCCCGAGGCGCTGTCGTTCCGCGAGGCGACCTCGATCATCGGCGAGGTGCTCGGGCGCGAGATCGAGTTCGACGGCACCGCCGCGGCCTACCGCGAGCAGATGACCGGCCTCGGCCTGCCCGACGAGGTCGTCGACGGGCTCATCGCCGGGTTCGCCGCCCTCGAGGCGCGCGGGGACACCGGGCCGACGGGCGTCGTGGAGACCGTGCTCGGTCGGCCCGCCCGCAGCCTGCGCTCGTATGCCGAGCAGGCGGCCGAGCGTGGGGCGTGGGGCTTCCAGCGGCCTCGGGTGCTCAGCGCCCACGGACGGATGTAGGCGGTCAGTCCTCGCCGCGGTAGAACTCGGTCCAGGTCCGGTCGGCCTTCGCGTAGAGCTCGGCGATGTCGGCGTCGGCCTGGTCGTCGGACGCGACCCAGTTCTCCGAGGCGGTGTCGTTGCCGTAGTTCCAGATCGGGGACGAGCGCTCGCCGAACCAGGTCCACACGGCACTCGCGGTGTCGTCGTCGACGAGCCCCTGCCTCTGCAGCTCCTTCGCGACGTCCTTGCCGGCCTGCTCCTCGATGGTGGAGGTGGTCTTGATCCGCTGCCCGATCTCGGTGGCCGAGCGCTTGTTGGCCTCGCCCGCCTCGCGGATCCGGGTGAGCTCCTGCTGCCGCGCCTGCGACCAGGCCTGCTCCATCCGCTGCCGCTCCTGGGCCCAGTAGGCGTCGAGCTCGGCGCCGGAGCCGGCGGCGGTGAACTCCCCGCCCCCCGCCTCGGCGATCGCGGCCAGCGCGGCCTGGTCGGCGTTGCCGGTCTGGAAGCCGATGACGTTGACGACCGGCCGGATGTCGGTCTGGGCCAGGCCCCGGGACGCGGCGACGGGGTCGCCACCGCAGGTCTCGATGCCGTCGGTGACGACGTAGACGATGCTGTCGGTCGCCTCCGCCGGGATGTCACCCTGCGCGTCCTCGATCGCGCGAGCCAGCGGGGTCCAGCCCACCGGGTCCACGCCGGAGAGGGCGTCCGCCAGGCCGGCCTCGTCCTGGCTCTGCCCCTCGAAGACGACCTCACTGGACCGGCACGACTCGTCCTTGCCGGCGTCGGTGTTGTCGCCCTCGTGGCCGTAGATGCGCAGCGAGACGGTGCTGTCCTCCGGCAGGTCCCGGACGAAGGTCTCGATGGTGGCCTTGGCCTCGTCCATCCGGGTGCCGGTCGGGGCCGCGTCGGCCATCGACCCGCTGGCGTCGAGGACCACCGCGTAGTGGTTGGTGCCGACGTCCGCGACCGGCGGCTCCGCGTCGGAGCCGGGGCCGTCCGAGCCCTCACCCGTGCTCGTGTCGAAGAAGACCGTGGCCCGCACGTCGTCGGCGTAGTCGCCGTGGACCTGCGCGAGCACCGCGCCGATCCACTCCTCCTCCGTCTGCGGGTCGAGGGCGGCGGCCGCCGCCGCGGCCGCCTCGCGGTCCGCGTCCGAGAGCAACGCCTCTGCCGGCATCTCGCTGAAGTTGGCGTACGGACCCGCCTCGAAGAGCACCGACTCCTCGACCTCGGTCAGCTCCCGGGGCGCGTCCTCGATCTCGACCGGGGTAAGCCAGCGGGTCAGCGGGTCCCCCGACGCCTCCTCGGGAGCGGCGCTCGTGGCCGCCGCGTCGTCCGCCGGCGCCGACGCCGTCGCGCCGTCCGACGGCGTCTCCGGCGCCGGGTCCTCGTCACCGCTGCATGCCGACAGCACGAGCACCCCTGCGAGCGCGCACGCCAGACCGAGCTTCATCCACCGACCCCCTTGAGAGACTCCCGAGGTCAAGCACGGTACGTATCGCCCGGACGAACCGCGAATCCGCTTCAGCCGCACTACCGTCTTGTCGCATGGCCGAGCGCAAGAAGGACGAGTCGGGCCCGACGCTGCTCTCCGGCGGTAACCCGCAGATCCCCAAGGGTGAGGGCGACGGTCCGGTGCGGGCCTACATCGCCGCGATGCCCGACTGGAAGCGCGAGGTCGGGCGCCGGCTCGACGACTTGGTGACCAGCACGGTCAAGGACGTGCGCAAGGCGGTGAAGTGGAACCAGCCGTTCTACGGCGCCCCCGGCGACGACGGGTGGTTCCTGTCGTTCCGCTGCTACACGACGTACGTCCAGGTGCAGTTCTGGCGCGGCACCGAGCTCGACCCGGTGCCGCCGAAGCCGTCCAAGCACGCCGAGGTCCGCTACCTCGACATCCACGAGGACGACGAGCTCGACGAGGCACGGCTCCGCTCCTGGGTCGAGCAGGCTGCCGCGATCCCCGGGACGAAGGTCTGACGGCGAGCGGCACGGCATACGAGAATGTCCGCGTGACCCGCGTCATCCGGTTCTTCTTCGACCACGGACACCCGTGGCCGCTGTGGGAGGACGGGTCCGAGAAGTACACGACCGACCCCGGCGACTACGGGCTGTCCGACGACCTCGCCGCGCGGCTGCGGTCGGCGTACGCGCTCTGGGAGAGCCACCGGGACCTCGAGGGGAACTGGAGCTCGGAGCGCGCGCGTGAGCAGTGGCGTGCCGAGTGCGACGAGGCGGTGGCGATCCTGCGCCGCGAGGTCGCCGACATCGCCGAGGTGCGGGACGAGCGCGGCGAGTGAGCCGGTCGCCTAGAGCGGTCGGGACGCCCGCTTGACCCGCTTGGCCGGTTGCGGCTCGGGTCGCTCGAGCGACACCGAGGTGTCCTCCGACGTGATGGCGTACTTCTCGTTGGCGCCGGTGATGAGCTCGTCGCCGACCTGGCGCAGGTTCACACCCCTGCCCCGGGCGTAGCGGACCAGGAACTGGTAGGCCCGCTCCTCGTCCACCTGGTAGCGCTCCATGATGAGGCCGACCGCCTGGCCGATGGCCTTGCGGGTGGCGACCATGTCGGTCAGCTCGTGCTCGCGCTGGGCCCGCTCGACGGCCAGGGAGGCGTGGACGGCGAAGAGCCGCACCATGGGCACGATCAGGGGGTCGATGACCGTCTGTTGCGTCGAGTAGAGGTTGAGGCAGCCGAGCACCTCGCCGCCGAAGACCAGGCGGAGCGACATCTGGGCACGGACGCCGTAGCGGACGGCCTGCGGGGTGTAGTTGGCCCAGCGCGTGTCGGTCGTCAGGTCGTCGACGACCACGACGTCGGTCGCCGAGAGGGCCTCGACCGCGGGGCCCTCCGACAGGGCCTCCTGCAGCTGGTCGAGGTCCCGGACGAAGTCAGCGGTCCAGGCGCGCGGCTCGAGGGTGCCGCGGCGCGGGCTGACGGAAATGCCCGCGTGGTCGATGTCGGAAAGCGAGTCGACCGTGGCCACGGCGATGGAGGTCAGCGTCTCCTCCAGGTCCGGCCGGATCCTGATCTGTCTGGCCGCCTGCGTCAGCGCCTCGGCGACGGATAGGTGAGAGTCCACGTTCACTCCGAACGTTGTGGGAGGCAAGGTGCACCAGCCCAGGCGAGACGTTCGGCGAACGAGGCGTCTGAAGGGGGACACGCGGGCCGGGCAGAGAGCCCGGTCCCCTCACCGTAGCCCCTCGGGCACCCTGAGGGCCACCCCCTGAGGGTCCCGGCGTGCGTGGCCCTGTCGCCCGGGCCCCCACCCGCCCCCGTTCCGTCGCACGAAACGGCTAAAATGTTCTCATTGGGGGACACCGGCAATAAACCCGCGACAGGCATGCATTTGCCAGGGAATGAATCAGTTCCATAGACTGCTATTCGTGACGATGTGGATGCGGCGGAAACGTCGATCCAGCTCCCCGCTATCATCTTCGATCCGTGCGGCACAACGACGTGCGCTAATGCTCACCGCAGGGTCCTGAGCGGGCCCGAACATCCCTCAACCAGTACAAGGAGCACACATGGCACAGAAGACCCGCGTCATCCTCGTCGACGACCTCGACGGCGAGGAGATCACGGACGGCGGTGAGACCATCCAGTTTGGTCTCGACGGCGTGACGTACGAGATCGACCTCAACGACAAGAATGCGGCCAAGCTGCGCGACGCCCTGAGCTACTACATCGCGCACGCCCGCCGCGTCGGGGGTCGCCGCCAGACGTCTCGCGCCGGCGGCGGGGCTGCTTCCGCCAGCCGTTCCGAGCTCCAGAAGATTCGCGAGTGGGCCAAGGAGCACGGCTACAAGGTCAGCGACCGCGGCCGGATCTCCAAGGAGGTCCAGGAGGCCTACGCCGCCGCCCACTGACGCTTCCCCACCAAGCTCCCCCGGACCGGCACGCCGCGACCACGCGGCGTGCCGGTCCTGCTGTGTGCCCCACTGTGACAGTCGGCTTGGATCATCACCGGGCAGACGACCCGGCGCCCGCGGATCGATGTTCTCGGGTCCGTCACCACAGAACCAGGGTTACTGAAATTTCAAAAGTCACGCGTTGGATCTTCTGCCGGTTCGGGGCGAGGAAATGACTGCACCGGCCGCGGTGGACCCTGGGAATTCTCTGAGAGCGCGCACAAAGCGCACCGTTAGCCCGACCCCGGGACCGGAATGAGGCGTTATGGGTGAAACACAACGCCGAGACCCCGGGTGCAGACGGAGAGACCACGTGTGTTATATGGCGCCGTCGTTATCCACAGGGGCTCAGCCGATCGGCCGCGGCCGACGATAGGATCGGCGCGCCAGGGCCCAGCCGACACTGGCCAGACCAACGCACCACGCCACCGCCGACAACACCGTCGGCATATCCACCGCGCCCCCTGCGAGCAAACCGCGCACCGTCTCATTCACCGGGGTGAAGGGCTGGTGCTCGGTGAACCACCGCAGCGCCGCCGGCATCGTCTCCACCGGGACGAATCCACTGCTGAGGAACGGCAGCAGCAACAGCACCATCGGGGTATTGGACGCCGATTCCACCGACCGTGCCGAAACCCCCATGGCGACCGTGAGCCACGTGAGCGTGAACGCCAGGAGCGTGAAGAAGCCGACCAGCGCGAGCCAGTCGCCGGGCCCCGCACCGGGCCGGTAGCCGAGCAGCACGGCCGCCCCGAGGACGACGGCTCCGGCGAGCAGCGTCTGCACCAACGCCCCCACCACGTGCCCGCCGAGCACCGCCACCGGCGCGACCGGCATGGTCCGCAGCCGGGTGACGACACCACCGGTCATGTCCATGGCCACGTTGATCGAGGTGGCCTGCGCGACGGCCGAGGCGGTGAGCACGAGGATCGCCGGGGTGATGTAGTCCAGGTAGGCGGCACGCCCCGCGGCACCCGGGGCCGCACCCGTGCCGACCCCGGCCCCGATGGCGCCGCCGAAGACGTAGACGAAGAGCAGGAGCAGCACCACCGGCATCGCGACGAGCATCACCGTGAGCGAGGGGTAGCGCCGCATCCGGGTCAGGCTGCGCCGGGTCATCGTGACGAGGTCGCGGGCGGGAGCCGGCGCCGGAGCGATGGCGGTCATCAGGCCACCTCCGAGGTGCGGGGACCGGTGCCGTCCGGATCGGTCAGGGCGAGGAAGACGTCGTCGAGCGAGCCGGCGTCGTGCGCCGCCTTCAGCCCGGCGGGGGTGTCGTGCGCGACCAGGCGCCCGTCATACAGGACGGCGACACGGTCGGCGAGGCGGTCGGCCTCGTCGAGGTACTGCGTGGTGAGCAGCACCGTCGCGCCGTCGGCGACCACCTCGCGGACCAGCTGCCACAGGTCGCGGCGGGCGCGCGGGTCGAGGCCGGTGGTCGGCTCGTCGAGGAAGACGACCTGCGGCCGGGCGACGAGCGTCATCGCCAGGTCGAGCTTGCGGCGCATGCCGCCGGACAGCTGCTGGCCCTGCTTGCGTGCGGCGTCGGCCAGGCCGAACCGCTCGATCAGGTATGACGTGCGCTCACCGGCCGCGCGTCGCGGCAGGTGGAACAGGTCGGCCACCAGGCGCAGGTTCTCCGCAACGGTGAGCAGCGGGTCGACCGCGGACAGCTGGCCGGTGACCCCGATGCGGCGGCGCACCTCCTGGGAGTGGCGCGTCACGTCATACCCGAGGATGCGGGCGGTGCCCGCGTCGGCGGGCAGCAGGGTGGCGAGGACCGAGACGGTCGTGGTCTTGCCCGCGCCGTTGGGGCCGAGCAGGGCCGTGACGGTCCCCGTGGGGACGGTGAGGTCGATGCCGTCGAGGACGGTCTGCGGGCCGAAGGCCTTGCGCAGGCCGGCGATCTCGATGGCCGGGGTGGGTGAGGACATGGGTGCTCCTCGTGCGAAGCCGGGGTCTCCCGGCGGCGCCGGGAGCGTCAGATGTCGAGGTCCTCGACCTCGGGTTCGGTGTCGTAGACGGCGAGCACCTCGGCCAGCTCGGTCGGGACCGCGGCCCGCAGCTCCTCGAACGTGTCGTGCACGTGGAGGGAGGCGGTCGCGGGGAGCTCGCCCCACTGCTGCTCGCTGGCGAAGTGCTTGCGCCAACCGGTCAGCTGGCCGTCCTTGCCGGCGGACCACACGTGCTCCTTGCCCCGGGCCAGGTGGACGGCGAACCGGCCGGCGCGGGTGCGGTAGACGCGGTAGCGCTCGACGGTGCCGGTGCTCGTCGTGCGGCTCCAGTCGGCCAGGAGGAGTCCGAAGGAACCGAGAAGAGGAGGACCCCATGTCCGCGCTCCTGAACCTGTCCGCCACCGCCCAGCCCCTGCTCGAGCACGCGGGTGACGAGGTGCACCGCTGGGCCGGCGGCCCGCCGTTCCCGTTCTGGATCTTCCCGATCCTCTGGCTCGTCGTCATCGCCGGCATCGCGCTCCTGGTCGTCTTCGGCCGGCGCCGCCGCGACCGCCAGGTCGGCCGCGTCGCCGGTGAGCAGGTGCTCGCCGAGCGGTACGCCGCGGGCGACATCGACGAGGCCGAGTACCGGGCCCGCCGGGCGGTGCTGCGCGAGAAGAGCTGAGCCCCGGCATACGAGAAGGACCCCGTCCCGGATCTCCGGGGCGGGGTCCTCCCGTGCCGGCCCGTCTCGTAGCGTCTCGGGGATGGGGACCGCCGACGACATCGCCATGTGGGACGCCGAGGCCGCTGCGTATGACGAGCCGGCCGACCACGGTCTGCGGGACCCGACCGTCCGCGAGGCGTGGCGCGAGCTGCTGCTGGACCGCCTGCCCGAGCCTCCCGCCCGCGTCGCGGACCTGGGCTGCGGGACGGGCACCCTCTCGGTGCTGCTGGCGGAGGCGGGGTTCCGGGTCGACGGTCTGGACTTCTCGCCGCGCATGGTGGAGGCGGCCGAGCGCAAGGGGGACGGCGTTGACGGTCTGCGGTTCGTGCGCGGGGACGCGTTCGAGCCGGCGCTGCCGGAGGGGAGCTACGACGTGATGCTCTGCCGGCACGTCCTGTGGGCGATGCCCGACCCGTCCGTGGCGCTGTCGCGGTGGCTGCGTCTGCTCACGCCGTCGGGGCGGCTGGTCCTGGTGGAGGGGCGGTGGTCGAACGGGGCCGGCCTCCCGGCCGAGGAGGTGGTGCGGCTCGTGGAGGAGACGGGGCGGTCGGCGTCGCTGACGCGCCTGACCGACCCGGCCTACTGGGGCGGAGCATCACCGACGACCGCTACGTGGTGACGAGCCACCTCTGAGAGCTTCATCTCGGCCTACAGCGATCGGGCGAGGCGCGTTGTCAGGAGCAGCCGGGCGTACTCGCCACCCGCCACCCCTGTCGGGCGCCGGTAAACTCACGTCGTGGATTTCTTAGCGTACGCAGAGGCGTCCGCGAGGCTCTTGAACGAGGACATCAACGACCTCGATGACTTGCGTGACTTCCTCTCGCACCGGGCTTGGCTCATTCCCCAATGCGTCGAGCGGGACGTCCGGGTGCTGCGGCGCTTCCGTTCGGAGCTCAGGACGGTGTTCGAGTTGTCGCAGGACGACTCGCCGACTGTCATCCGTCTCCTGAACGATCTGATGAGTCGGTACCCGATCCGCCCTCGGATCGAGGACGGAGGGCCTGACGGGTTGCATCTCCACGTCGCGAAGACATCGAGCGTGTCGGAGCTTCTGATCGGCGAGAGTCTTCTCGGTCTCGCAGCGCTGGTGTGCACAGTAGGTTCGAATCGGATTGGAGTCTGTGCTGCCGACACATGCACCAGGGTCTTCGTCGACGCATCGCCCAACGGGTCGCGTCGCTATTGCTCGGAACGATGCTCATCGCGTGCGAACGTTGCGGCCTTCCGGGCCCGTCGTCGCCAAGCAGCCGCTGACGCGTGACCCTCGTCAGTCAGGGTCGATCGGAGCGAATCTCGCGATCGACAGCGCCACTAGGTAGCCCAGCGCCACCATCGCCCACCCGACGGCGTACGTTCCAACATGGTCGACCAGCAGGCCGAAGCTGACCGGCCCAACAGAGAAACCCAGATATTGTGCAAGGGCCTGATAGCCGGACGCCGCCGCCACCTGCTCGGGTCGGACGATGGTAATCAGGGCATGGATGATTACAACGTTGGCCGCAATCGCTCCTGCGGCATGGATGATCACGCCAGTCCACAGCAGTGCTGGTGACGCGGATACCGTTGCCACACCGAGCACCGATGCTGCCACCAGCGAAGTTCCTACGAGGATCCGCAGGGCCGACGACGCCGAGCGGGGGCCGTCCGACGCCCGCCCCCAACCTATCCGACTGGCGATCCCCAGCAGACCCACTAGCGTCATGGTCGAACCAGCGACCGACGGGGAAAGCCCTATGCGCTCGGTGCCGAACAGGGGGAGATAGACATTCGTCGCCTGGACAGCCAGGGCAACACAGAACGAGTAGGCGAAGAGCCACCAGGCCTGACGGGGCAATCCGCGCGGCCCCGCGCTGACCACGGACGGCTGGGCGCGGGTGCGTCGCAAGCCTACGGTAAGTAGCAGCGCGAACACGCAGATCAGAACCGTTGCGAACGACGCCGCGCGCCACGACACCACGAGTGCGGCAAGCGCCACGACACCGGCGCAGAGTTGGCCCATTTGCACCCCAGCTTGCTTGACGCCCATGAGGGCACCGCGCCGAGGACTCGACGACGTCGAGACAAGCAGGTTCGTGACCGGGTTCGACATCGACTGCACGACCCCGGATAGGAAGGCCGCGCAAACAAGCCAGCCCCAAGATTGAGCGCCGCTGACCAGCGCCAGTGCTACCGCGGCAAGGACGAACAATGTGAACAAAACTGTCGTAGCGTCCAGCCACCGCATGATGGGACCGGCCATCAAACACAGTGGAGCCGCGGCGAGGTAGGTGACGGTTGCGAGCAGGCCGAACTGGACTCGTTGCACTCCAAGGTCACTGACCAGCTGGGGGGAAAGCGAACTCAGGGTGAAGATGACGAGCGGCCCTACCCCCATCGCCAGGGTCAGAACCACCCCGAGGCGGAGCTGCCCCTCCGGTGCTGTAGCACTCACCCGATTCAGAGTTCCTCAGCCGCTGCCCGGAACGCCGTTACCACTGTCTCCAGGTCCGACTGACTGTGCTCAGCCGAAGTCTGAACTCTAATGCGGGCCTTACCGCGTGAGACAACGGGATGGGAAAACGCAACGACCATGACGCCGCGGCGGCGAATAGCACTCGCCAGCTGGCCGGCGCGCGTCTCCTCGCCGATCGCCCCGTCCAGGACCGCGGGATGCGTCGCCAATCCCAGATAATTGTTGGCGCGGAAGTTGAGCATCGGCCCGTTTACGGTTCGAGGCTCCGCGGACTGCCGCCCGGTGATGACGACCTCTTCCTTGAATCTCCCCTCAGCGCGGAGCGCTTCTAGACGGGCTGAGAGAGTCACGTCCAGCAGGTCGGATGGCGCGGTCACGAAGCATTCACCTCGGGATGCACGCGCACGATGGCGCTCAGTTCGATCTCGATCGGCGCATCGAAGGGCAAGGAGGAAATACCGACCGAAGCGCGGACGTGCTTAGCTCCGGCCTCGTCGAACAAGTCATTTAGAAGGTCCGAAGCGCCGTTGGTAACCAGGTGGTGCTTGTCGAACTCTGGGGTTGCGACGACGTAGCCACGGAGGCGAATAATTCGCAAGATGTGCTCGACTCCCCCGACTGCGGCAGCTAGAGAGGAGAGCGCGTTCAGGGTCGCGATCTCGGCGGCTCGGATGCCGTCAGGAATGTCCAACTCCGCACCGAGTCGACCGGTTACTGCAACGCGTTCGCCCAGAAAGGGGAGATGTCCCGCAGTTTCGGCGACATCAGTGTGCACGAACGCGGCGACGTAGTGGCCCGGTGGGTTCGGCGGCGCCGGCCACATCAGTTCGCGGGGGGCCAGCCGTTGCTGGATTTCAGTGAGGGACGTCAGAGCTCCCACCGCCCGCCGATCGGTCCCGCGCCCGGGAGAGGGAAGTGCATGGCGACGTACCAGGGGAACGATTGGTGCGACCACGCGTATAAGGCGTTGCCGTACCGCAGCAGCTGCTCCAGGACCTCCAAGACCTCTTCGGGATCTGCATCGCTGCGGAGCACCTCGTGAAACTGCTGAGCGAAGGACGACAGTTGCCTCCACCCGTGGTAGCGGAGTGTGAAGTGGTACTTCGTGCCCACCACTTCGTAAGCAGTGCGCGCGGTTTGAACGCCCTCTCGCAGCAGCGCGCCGTAGATCGGATAGAGCGTGTTCGTGACGAAGTCCCGCACCAGTCCGTGCGCGGCGTCCCAGACCGAGAAATACTGGCCAAAGCTGCCGGCGTCTGGCACGCGTCCCGTGCGCAACATCTCCATGTCACGAGGCTCTTCGAGCTGGATTGCATCCGCGGCGTCCGCGATCTGGGCCGCGAGCGCACTTCGCAGAGGAGGTCGTGGTGCTGGCACGTCAGGACCGTCGGGTGCTGAGAAATGCACCGTCAATCGACGCTTGAGCCAGAACAGGTTGTCCCATACTTGACGACCCACTTCAGGCAACAGCGCGATGTCGTCGGGATGCACCTGTCCCAGCACTGCTTGCTTCGCCGGCTCGAGCCCCGGGCCGTATTGGATCGACAGTTTGCTGCCCGTGCCCTGCGACAACCGGATCCGCCCGACGGGGGCATCTACGATCGACTCCATGGTCGGGGTGGGCGCCTTGCTCAGATAGGGCAGCCACATCGTTACCGAACTGCCGGACACGACAGGGTGCGACTGCAGGATCCCGAAGGGGATGGCGGCGCGGAACTCTGCGACCAGCTCCGGGTTTTGGGAGACGGCGAGCGATGCTCGCACGCTGCAGGCCAACTCGGGCCAGGTGATGATGATCTCGTCTGCCATGGCCGGCTCCAATTAGGAAGTGGGTGCCGTCGGCTCGATCCCGAGCAGGACGCGTGGCGTTGTTCGCGTCATCGTGTAGATGTCCTCCTCGGGTACGCCCACAGCCTTGACCGCATTGAGGAACGAGCGAAGCGCCTCGGTCGGTGCGGCGTTGTGGATCTGCCCGCAGTCACTAGAGATCGCGACGCGGTCGGCGCCGACCTTCTCGACGAGCGCCGCAATCTCCTCCAGTCGCATCCCACCCCCATCGTTGCGGAGCAGATAGTGCTCGAGAGGGAAGGAGATGGACGCCGACACCTCGAGGTAGGCGCCCTGTCCAGCCATCTCGACCAGGAAGCCCTCAGACTTGTCAAGAAAGTACACGTGGGTCAGCAGACAGCGCACGCCCTGAGCGGCACATTCGGATACCAGAGCTCGAACGTCCGGTGGGCCAAGGTGTCCTGTTGCGATCGTGGCATTCGCGCGCCCTGCCAATCTGATGATCTCGCGGACCTCCGGCAGTAATGCCCCCTCCGCGTCCAGACAGCTGATGCCTGGCGACGCCAACTCAGGCGCAAGTGTCATGTGACCGACACCGTATGTGCCCTTCCCGAAGTGATCGACGTGGTGGGCGGCGTGCATGGTGGGCCCCCAGATCATCCTGGCCCCCTGCTGTAACGCTGCCCCAACCGCGGTCGGGTTGAAGCCGCCTACGAACTCGTTAAGAACGAGTCCGCCGTACAAGTCTATGTCCTCGACGACCTTGCTCGTGTAGTAGGCGCGCGTCACGGTCGACTCGTGATGGGCCTTGAGGAGTAGGCCAGCCATCCCTGCATCACGGGCGGCCTGAGCCATCGTGATCGCGTCGCCAACCCGGGAGAACAGCTCCGGCGCGGCGTGTACGTGCAGGTCGATGGCGCCTTCAAGGGTCAGCACGCCGAGCCTCCGGTCACCCTCGTCCTGCCGTCATTGACGTGATCTTGCGACACCGATCCCTCCTTGACGTGAGTGGCGTCGGCGGTCGAGCCGACGTCTGCTCCGGGAGCCTAGGACCGATGTAATGAGTAAGGCAACATCTGATTCTTACGCGCGATGGAGATCCATAGTCTGCCCTATATCACTGGACGCCAGCTTCCCACCACCGCTTGTCCCGCGCCATGCGCGCCACGCCGCAGCGTTGACACAGCGAATACATAACCTCTAGTATGCATCTCCGTCGCCGGGAAGACCCGGTTCTGAGACCTGTGGAGGCAAGGTGTCCGACAACCACGCAGAGGTGGCCGGCGCTGGCTTGGTGGGACTGTCCACGGCCCTGCTGCTGAAGAAGGCAGGATGGTCCGTGACGGTGCACGAGGAGGCGCCTGCTGTCCGTGAGATCGGGGCGGGTATTTCTCTGCACCAGGGCGCGTGCTCGGTGTTCAACCACCTCGGCCTGATGGACCGTATCCTGGCCGAGGGCATCGACCTCGACGCCTCGCAGGCGATCTCGCACACAGGTGAGGTTCTCGCTGACCGGGAGCTCAGCGGTGCATTTCGCCAGGTAGCGATACGACGCCAGGTCCTGATTCGGATACTGACCGAGGAAGCCATCGCACAGGGCGTCGAGATCATGACATCATCGCGCGTCACTGGCGCAACCGCGGATGGCACCCTCCTCGTGGAGGGGCAGAGACCACGCCGCGCTGATCTCGTCGTCGGGGCCGACGGGTTCCACTCGATTGTCCGGGAGTCGATGGGGCTGACTGGCAAGAAGATTCAGAGAACGAACGGCGCAACGCGTTTGCTCATCAACCTCGACAGGAGCGTCGGAAGGACGGTACTCGAGGAGTGGTGGGGGCCTGCCAACCGCGTAGGCATCCTTCCGGTCGGCACCGGCATGACCTACGTCTACATGAGTTCGCGGGAGTCGGACCGCCGGGCAACCCGTGTCCCGATCGACCCTGACTATTGGGCCCATCTGTTCCCAGGCATCGACGCGGAAGTCTTCCAGCAGTTGGCCCAGGTTGAGGGTGCCCGCCACGACCGGTACCCCTACGTCAAGCCGAAGGCCTGGTCTAAGGGTCGCGTGGCCATTGTCGGGGACGCCCTCAACGCGCTTCCCCCTTCGTTGGGCCTCGGCGTCACACTCGGTCTGCGCAACGCCAGGCTCATGGTCGACACCCTCAAGGCACACCCCGAGGTCTCGGACGCGCTCCAGGAGTGGGAGAGGGTCGCCCGGCCCGATACGGAGTGGATCCAGCGCTGGTCCCTTCTCCGCGAGCGCTTGTCGCACAACCTTCCCCTGCCGCTCGCTCGTTTGCGCGCGAGACTGCTGAGGCGCTCGAACGGCCTGCGCGGATGGGGTCAACGCGGTCGGAACTTCGACGAAGAGCTGATCACCAGCCCGTAGCAAGCAAGTCGCAACAGTTGCCCCCACGGTGACTGCGGTTGATAACATGCGGGAATGCCCGTCGAGCGATCGCTTGAAGAGGTCGCCGACAGCATCCGCGAGTTCATGATCGCGATGCTCCATTCCGCCCCGCAAGGTGACTTGAGCCGATCGGCCGCTGGCGTACTGGGCACTCTCTATGAGCACGGACCACAGCGCGTGACCACCCTGGCGGTGAGTAACGCAGTGTCGCAACCCGCCATGACGGCGCTAGTCCAACGACTCGAGGCGACAGGGCTTGTCATCCGCGTGATGGATCCAAGCGACTCACGAGCGCGACTTGTGACCATCACGGAGGAGGGCGTGCGCACTCTCAAGGATCGTCGCGCACGTCAGAACGCAGCGATCGCTGCGGCGATCACTGAACTCGATGACGAGGCCGCCGCGAAGCTCAGTCAGGTGGTTCCAATCCTGAAGCAGATGAGCAGTCGCTTGAAGGACGCTCCGCCCAGCTGATCCCCTGGAAGAACAGTTGTCCCGGATGCATAACCCTCGCTATGCTCTCTTGATAGGGTGCGGGGACGTCGAGGCGCACAGGACTGGCCCGCCTCGCTCCTAGCCGTCGGCGTACCGCACCCCAGGTGGGCGTGCGGCACCCAAGTGCTTCCGGCAAGAGAGGTAGGCAATGCCAATCGTGGAGGTCGGCTCTGTCGCCGAGGCAGTAGCAGCCCTGAGCGCAGATCCGGAGAGTCGGCGCCTCATTGGGGGTGGTACCGGCCTGATGCTGATGGCACGTTCCGGCTTCTTCGCACCTGAGTCGCTGGTGACGTTGCGGCGGGCCACGGACATCGAGCTCCACGACGTGCGAGTCCTCGGTGGCTGCTTGCGGATCGGAGCGCTGGTGACGCTACGGGACCTCGAACTCGATCCCACTGTGCGCCGCGTACTCCCGACGCTGCCTGGAGTCCTGCACCGCGTGTCAAGTGTTCGAACGCGTAACGTCGCGACCGTCGCCGGGTGCCTGGCACACGCGGATCCGAAGATGGATCTACCGACCTACCTCATGGCGCTAGGTGCGCTACTCGTTGTGGAAACGCCGACTGGGCGACGGGAGATCCGCCTTGACGACTTCTTCGTCGGTTACTACCAAACCGCGCTCGAGCCGACTGATGTGATCGTCGCCGTAGAGGTCCCGGTCCGCCGCTCGGGGCAATACACCGACTATCGGAAGTTCACCGGGACGCTGGTCGAGGACTGGCCTCTGGTGTCGCTGTGCGTCGACCTCCACGAGGGAGCCGGGTCCATCAGCCAGGCCGCCGTGACCGTGGGCGCGCTGGGCGAGACGATCTGTCGGTTACCGGCGGTCGAGGAATGGCTTCACGGTCGTACACGCGACGAGGTCGAGCTTGGACTCGACGACCTGCGGGCGACAGCGCAGTCCCACGTACAGGCAAAGGACGATCACCTGGCCAGCGCGGACTACAAGCGCAAGGTCTTCGCCGCTGAACTCGGCCGCGCGTTGCGCGGATGGATCGCCGCCACGGGAATGGAGGTCGACCGATGAGAGCGCGCATCTCTCGCACCGATTGGACGGCCCACGCGTGGAACCGTGCGATCGGGAACATCCGGTACACCGACGACCACGTTCCGGCCGGCATGACGTGGGCGGTGCTGGTGCGGTCGACGACCGCGCATGCCGAGATCGTTTCGATAGACCGAGCGGCTGCGCGCATGGTTCCGGGTGTCCTGGGCGTCTTCACGTTCGAAGACTTGATGACAGTGGCCCGAGACGGTTACCACGGCACCGGGTATCGCGATCAGCCCATGATCGCGGACGGCCTCGTGCGCCACTACGGGGAGCCTGTCGCGGTTGTCGTCGCAACCGACCAGCGCACCGCCGAGGAAGCCGCCACGTTGGTCGATGTGGAGTACCGACGGCTGCCGGTCGTTCTCGATGACGAGGCGGCACTCGCCAATCGGACTCCGTTGCACAGGGACGTCGAGCCGTCAGCGGACTTCATAGACCTCAAGGGCATCACACCGCTCGCCGAGAACCCGAATGTCTACGTTCGCTCGATACTACGGACCGGCGACTTCGATGAAGTGGCTGCTGACGCCCCTTATGTGTTCGAGCACCGGTTCTCGACCGCCTCAGCTTCCGCCGCGCCGCTGGAGACGGTCTCGGCCTATGCCGTCCCCAACCGTGACGGCAGCATCGAGGTCCTGTCGCAGACTCAGATGCCCTCCTATGTCCGAGTCCAACTGGCGCGCATGTTCGGGATGTCCGAGGCGCGGATCCGCGTGCGCCACGCGCCCCTAGGCGGTGGTTTCGGGTTCAAGATCTATGCCCGTACCGAGCCCATCGTCGTAGCCTGCGCCCTCCTGGTCGGCCGACCAGTCGGCATGAAGTTCTCTATGGAGGAGCAGTTCTACCTCCCTCACCGTCGAGGCACGACAACGACGATCGCATCTGCCGTCGACGAGGGCGGCCGTATCTTGGCGCGACGAGCCTTCATCATCTGGAATGGCGGCGCGTACGCGGATGTCGGTCCCCGGATGGTCAAGAAGGGTGGGAACGTCGCCGCGGGCCCGTACGAGATTCCTGTTGTGGACATCGAGAGTGTCGGTGTCTACAGCAACCGCGTACCGGGAGGCGCGATACGCGGCTTCGGGATCCCTCAGATCGTGTGGGCCTATGAGACGCACGGCGGCATGATTGCGTCTGCCCTCGGCATCGACCCTGTCACCTTCCGTCGCCGCAACCTGATGCGGCGTGGGGCGATCCACCACACCGGAACACCGTTGGGACCATGCGATCCGACGATGGTATTCGAGCGGATGATCAAAGAATTGGAGTCGCGTCCGCTCGTTGACCCCGCTTCATCGGAGTTGAAGGCAGGCCGGGGCGTAGCGATCGCGATCAAGGCAGTAATGGGACCCACAACCTCGACTGTGAAACTGACCCTCAATCCCGATGGAAGTGCGACGCTGCATTGCGGGACAGTCGAGATGGGCCAGGGCTCGGACGTTTCGATGGCACGAATTGTTGCCGACGAACTCAACCTGCCGTTGGACAACGTCAAGGTGGTCTCGGGCGACACCGACTCCGTCCCCTGGGACATGGGAACCGCAGGCTCGCGGTCGACCAACCACATGCACAAGGCGATCATCCGCGCGGCGGACGATCTGCGATCGCAACTACGAGCACTGTCACAGACAATGGATGGACAAAGCCCTATAGGGGAGGACGTAGACCCGTTCAAGGTCGCAGGCGGTGTCATCGAGTTCCTGCGCGCCGGTTTCGGTCCGATGGGTGCAACTCTGACTGGCGTCGGGTCGTTCACGCCGGACTATATCCCTCCAGACGAAGACGGCCGCTCCGAGCGGATCACCGAGTTCTGGATGTGTGCTGCCACCGCGGCAGACGTCGTAGTCGACGCGCTCACTGGTGTTGTGCGTATCGACCAGTTGGTGACGATCTCAGACGTGGGAAAGCCGATAAATCCCGAATTGGTGCGCACGCAGCTGTCGGGCGCTTCGATCATGATGGCAAGCATTTCGATGGCTGAGGAGATCAAGTACGACTCTGAGGGCCAGTTGCTGAACCCAGGGCTGGCGCTCTACCGGATCTTCGGGTTCGAGGACAGTCCTCGCACCGTGTTCGCGGACATGGTTCGCGATGAGGGCGACGATGTCCCGCGTGGCGTCGGTGAGTCCGGCACTTTCTGTGTTGCACCCGCAATCGCGTCCGCGATTCACGACGCGGTGGGCGTATGGATGACCGATCTTCCGATCCGCCCCGAGGACGTACTCAGAGCGATGGAGGAGGCGGGACATGACTGAGGCCAGCCGAGAGGCGATCGCTTTCGTGCTGAACGGCGACCCAGTGCGGATCAAGGTCGCGACCGACGAACCGTTGTCGCACACGCTGCGCCGACTCGGGGAGAGCACGGTTCGCGAAAGTTGCGCGGTCGGTCTGTGCGGTTGTTGCACGGCACTAGTAGATGGCCTCGCGGTCTCCTCATGCCTGTACTGGTCAATCCTCGCCGACGGCACCCATGTCACGACTCTGGACGGACTCAGGTCCGACGAGCGCGTTACAAAGCTTCAGGAGTCCATCGCCGATCACGGGGCGGCTCAGTGCGGTTACTGCACGCCCGGCATGATCCTGACCGCTCTCGACCTGTTCGAGGAAGACCAGCCCGATACCGAAGAGATCAGCGCCCACATGAACGGCAACCTGTGTCGCTGCGCCTGTTATCCCGAGATGAAGTGCGCGATCAAGGACGCGCTGGGGAAGGCGCAGAAGCCGATCAGTAGTTAGCCGGGCGCCAGGTAATCTGATCCAGACATTCCGTAGAGGAGTCGCATGCAACTCAAGCACACGTTCACGGTTCCCGCCGCTATCGATCAGACCTGGGAGGCCCTGAACGACCTAGAACGCGTGGCGCGGTGCTTCCCCGGCGCCGCCATCGACTCAGTCGAAGGCGACTCGTTCGCAGGAACCGTACGGCTCAAGCTGGGCCCGGTCGTAATGAGGTACGTCGGGTCGGGCGAGTTCGTGTCGCGTGACACTGCGCAGTATCGCGCGGTCCTAAAGGCAAAGGGACGCGACCGCAGTGGCAACGGCACCGCTGACGTGCTGGTGACCACCCAGCTGGCCGCCCTACCCGAAGGTGGAACGAGGGTCGATGTGGAGACCGACCTCTCGATCACCGGGCGCGCCGCCCAGCTCGGGAGTGGTGCTATCGGCGACGTCTCCAACCGGCTGCTGGGGGAGTTCGTGGGCCGACTGTCCGAGCAGCTGGGGGTCGCGCAACCTCAGGCGGCCCGTGTGGTCGTAGGGGAATCCCCCGTTTCAAATGCGGCGCCGGCTAGCGGACCAGGGCCGGGCGACACCTTGGACCTCGGGCGGTTGATCTGGCCGATGCTGATCCGTCGCGCCGGCCCGTTCGCAGCAGGTGTGCTCCTAGGCGCTCTAGGCGCCGTGCTGTTCAACGCTCTAGCCCGTCGCCGACGTCGCCCCTAGCCAGGTCACATACCAACGACGAGGGTCCGCAACTAAAGTGGCTCTTCGAACTTCAGCGGGGTGCCCGGTAGGTGATCGGGCTCGTGGCCCCGACATGCTGTTGGTCTCTCACCACCGACAGCAACGAGGCCACGAGCATGGACGACGGTACGGCAGTACTTCTGGCTTGAGTTGGCTCACGCTTCGCCTGTCCGGTACGGAGCGGTTCGCTGACCTGGGGTGATGGGGTTGGGTTAGTGCGTTTTCACGCACTAACCGGTGGCCTAGAGTCGCGGGGTGGCGTTCATCAGGCGGGTGCGGACGAAGTCCGGGGCGACCGCTGTGCAGATCGCTGAGTACCGCCAAGGGCGGCAACGGATCGTCAAGCACGTGGGCTCGGCGCACAGCGAGGCCGAGCTGGGCGTTCTGCTGGAACGGGCGCGTGAGCTGCTCGAGGGCGGCCAAGGAGTGCTGGGCCTGGGAGTCGACCCCACGCCACCGGCGGCGGCGCTGGTGCCCGCGCCCGGCCAGCCGGCGCTGATCGAGGCTCCCGCGCCGGTTCCGGCTCCTGTTCGTGACGGGCCTGGTCGGGTGCTCTCCACCGACAGTCGGCTGCTATTTCAGGCTCTGGCCGGTGTCTACGCCGACCTGGGATTCGAGGCGGTCGGCGATGACGTGTTCCGCGACCTGGTCCTGGCGAGGGTGGTGGAGGCGACCTCGCTGCTGGACTCCGGGCGGGTGCTCACCGACCTAGGTCAGAGGCCGGCCAGCTACGCCACCATGAAACGCACCCTGGCCAGGTGCGGCACCGGCGGATACCGCGACCAGGTCGCAGCCGCGTGCTTCGAGCACGCCGTCACCAACGGTGACGTCTCGCTGGTGCTCTACGACACGACCACGCTGTACTTCGAGGCGGAGAAGGAGGACGACCTGCGCAAGGTCGGCTACTCCAAGGAACGCCGCGTCGACCCGCAGATCGTGGTCGGGCTGCTCGTGGACCGGGGCGGGTTTCCGCTGGAGATCGGCTGCTTCGAGGGCAATGAGGCCGAGGCCGCCACCATCATCCCGATCGTGCAGGCGTTCGCCCAGCGGCACGACCTGGCCAACATGGTCGTCGTCGCCGACGCCGGCATGCTCTCGGCCTCAAACCTGACCGCCCTGGACGAGGCGGACCTGGCGTTCATCGTCGGCTCGCGGATGACCAAGGCACCGATCGACCTGGCCTCTCACTTCCGCTGGCACGGCGACGCGTTCACCGACGGGCAGGTCATCGACACCACCACGCCGCGGGCCGGGCGGCGCAGCGACAACGACGTCAAGGTCCGGGCCGAACCGGTCTGGGACGCCGCGCAGCACCCGGGGTCGTGGCGGGCAGTGTGGGCATACTCGGCCAACGGGCGGCGCGGGACCACAAGACCCTCACGCTGCAGGAGAATCGCGCAAAGGCGGTGATCGCCGGAGAGAAGACCGCCCGGACGCCGCGGTTCGTCAAGAACACCAACGGCCAGACCAGCCTGGACGAGGCGTCCCTGGCCCGCGCCCGGCGGCTGGTCGGGCTGAAGGGCTACGTCACCAACATCCCGGCCACGCTCATGCCCGCCGGTGAGGTGATCGGCTCCTACCACGACCTGTGGCACGTGGAGCAGTCCTTCCGGATGTCCAAGACCGACCTGCGCGCCCGGCCGATCTCATGCCGACGTCGGCATGACACGGGTTATGCCGACGTCCCAGTTATGCCGACCCCAGGGGTGATGGTGCTGGCCAGCGGTCCGGGGGCGGCTGAAAGGTCGGCATAGTCAGAGGCTGTCGAGGAAGGCCAGGACGTCGGCGGGTGGGGCGTAGGTGCCCGGCGCGATGGATGGGTCGCGGGTGCGGTCGATCGCGGACTGCTTGATGCTCATGTCGGCGTGGAGGTAGACGTCGGTGCTGGTGGTGTTCTGGTGACCGAGCCAGAGGGCGATGACGGCGACGTCGACGCCGGCCTGGAGCAGCCGCATCGCCGCGGTGTGCCGCAGCGTGTGCATGGTGACGTGCTTGCCGACCAGGGAGGGGCACTGGACAGAGGCGGTGGCCAGGTGCTTGGCCAGGCGCCGCTCGAGCGCGTCGCGAGAGAGGTGCTGCCCGCGCGGCCCGGGGAAGGCCGCGACGCCCGGGCGTCGGCCGCGTTCGTCCAGGTACGGGACGAGCACCGCGAGGGTGGCGGCGGTCAGCGGGGTCGCGCGGTACCGACGTCCCTTACCGGTGCAGGTCACGTGCGGCCCTGTGCCGGTGTGGATGTCGCTGGTGGTCAGCGCGGTGAGCTCACTGATCCGCAGCCCGGTCTGGGCGGCCACGGTCAGCAAGACCCGGTCGCGACGACCGGTCCACGTGCCGGTGTCGGGAGCTGCGAGCAGCGCCTCGGTCTCAGTGGTGGTGAGGAACTGCACCACGCGAGGGGAGCGGCGCCGGGCCGGTAGCGCCAGCACCCGGGCGAGGGTGTCGGCGTGCTCGGGGTGGTCCGGCAGGGTCACGGCCAGCACGGCACGGATCGCGGTGAGGCGGGCGTTGCGGGTGGTCGCGCTGTTGCCGCGGTCGGTTTGGAGGTGGTCCAGGAACGCGGTGACCGCGTCGACGTCGAGCATGCCCAGGTCGAGCCTGTCCGCCGGGAGGCCAGTGGTAAGGCAGACGTGTTTGATGAGCAGCCGCCAGGTGTCGCGGTAGGAAGCGACCGTGTTCGGTGACAACCCCTTCTGGGCGTGCGCGTGGTCGGTGAAGTAGGACTGCAACGAGGGACCCAGGAGAGTCATGACCGTTCCTCCGGTCGCTCGAGGCGGGTCGTGGCCAGGGCCATCAGCTCCGGTGTCGCCGACAGGTACCAGTAGGTGTGCGCGGTGCTGGTGTGCCCCAGCCAGGTCGCCAGCAGTGTCAGGGTTCGGTGCGGGTCACCACCGCTGGCGTAGGCCGCGGCCATGTGCCCGGTCGCGAACGTGTGGCGCAGGTCGTGCAGCCGGGGCCGTGCGGCCCCGCGCGGGTCCAGGCCCGCGGCGGTGACGACGCGAGCGAAGTAGGCCTCGATCGTGGACCGGTGGTACCCGGTGCCGCGGGAGCTGACCAGCAGCGGGGCGTCGCTGGCGGGACGGGTCGCCGCGCGGGCAGGAAGCCTCTGGTAGGCCTCCAGTGCGTCCATGGTGGTGGGGTGGACCGGGACCAGCCGGTCCTTGCGTTTGCTCGCGCGGATGGTCAGCACGGCGGTGGTGGTGTCGATGTCGGCCGGGGTCAGTCGCAGCGCCTCACCGATCCGCATCCCGGTCGCCCCCAGCAGGGCGATGACGGTGGTCATCGTCGCGGCTTGCAGCGGCCGGTCGAAGATCCGTGGGCAGGCGTCCAGGAGGACGTCGAGGTCGGCCTGGGTGTAGATGAACGGTGCCGCACGTCGGGGTCCTGCCGGCAGGACCCCGCGCGGTGGGACCTGCACGTCCACGCCGATCGCGTCAAGGTACGTGGCGAAGGTGCGGACCGCGCCCAGACGCATGCCCCACCAGCGCGGGTCGGCGTCAGCGGGCAGCCGCGCCCAGGTGACGGCGTCGGCGGTGGTGAACGTCTCCTTGCCCTGGTCGGTCAGCCAGGACAGGAACTGCCCGACGCGGTGCTCCAGCACGGACAGGTCGTAACCCAGGGCGCGGCGCATCGAAAGGTACTCGGCCAGGTGTTCTTCCAGGGTGCTCATAGCCCGGGCACCTTCCCCCACGCCGAGGCCAGGACCCGCAGCGCGGCCAGGTCGGTGCGGGCGTAGACCATCGTGGTGTCGGTGCGGGCGTGGCCGAGCAGCTCGCGTGCCTCGATCAGCGAGCCGCCGGCGGCCAGGACACCGGTCGCGGCGGTGTGCCGCAACGCGTGCGCGTGCACCGTTCCCAGCCCGGCGACCTGCGCCACGTGAGCGACGACGCCGGAGACGCCCTGCCGGCCCAGCCCGACCCATGGTGGGCGGGACCGGGTGAACACCGCCCGATCGATGACGCCGACTGGGCGCCCTTCGCGCAGGTAGGCCACCAGTGCCTGCCCGACATCGACCGGGATCGGCAGCCTCAGGACCCGCCGGCCCTTGCCGTGGACCACCAGCGTCCCGGCGTGCCAGTCCACGTCGTCCAGGGTCAGGGTCGCGACCTCCCCGGCGCGCAGTCCGAGCCGGCTGATCAGCACTACGATCGCCCGGTCCCGAAGCCCGGTCGGTGTGCTCGTGTCGACGGCCGCCAGCAGGACGGCGACCTGTGCGGGCGAGAGTGCCCGAGGCAGATCGGGGGCGGCCGGTGCCGCCGGTCGTAGGACCCCGCCCGAGATCGACCTGCTCAGGCGGCCGGTCAGGTGCGCCCAGTCGACCAGCCCGCGCATCGCCGAGACCAGGTGGCGCCGTGAGGACAGTGAATAGCCCTGGCCCCGGTGGGCCACGTACCGGTTGACGGCGGTCACGTCTACGCCGTCCCAGACCAGCTGCCCGTCGTCGTCGACAGGCAGGTCGGTGACGAAGTCCTGCACCCAGCCGCGGCACTCGGCCGCCCAGCCCACGCTGATATCGCGGCGTGTGCGCAGATGAGCGACCCAGTCCTCGAGAAGCTGCTCCGCCGGAGTCGCCGGGACCGGCGGTGGCTGCGAAGGCGGGGCCACGACGCCGGCGGCCAGGAGGAACTTGCGCACCGTCACGATCCGTCGCGCCGAGGAGGGGTGGCGGTTCCGGCCTCGGGACTGTGACGCCACGAACCGGGCCAGGACCGTCTCGTCCAGATCCCGCACACCCAGCCGTTGCCGGGACATCCACCGGCTCAGCCGTGCCGCCGTGCACGCCACTGACCTGGCCGTGCCGACCGCGTACCCCTGCTCCTTCAACCAGGCCATCAGGTCCTGCACGACCTCATCCATCGGGCCGCCCTGCAGGCGCGGTCGTCCATGCAGGTGGCGGCTTGCCGGCGGCCGCAGCACCAGGACGCCCTGGGCGGCAAGGAACCACTTGACCAGCGGCAGGTACTGGGCAGCGGCACAGGCCTTGCTGCCGGAGCGCTGCTGCTCGGCAGCGACATAGGCATCGACGAGGTCCTCGTCCACGTCCGCGGCGACCAGCCCGCGGCTGATCACCCAGGTCGAGAACCGGCCGAACGCCAGCACCGCCCTCCGCGACCGTCCCGGAGAGATCTCCGAAGCGTTCAGCCACGCCGTCAACGGCTCGGCCCACGCCTCCACAGGATCCACACGACTGACATCCACACCGGCCATGGCCGCCTCCTCGGGTTGGGAACCGAGCATCGCGCCGCCGACGACTATGCCGACCTCTCAGCCTCCCCCGGACCGCTGGCCAGCACCATCACCCCTGGGGTCGGCATAACTGGGACGTCGGCATAACCGATGTTTCACCGCACCCGCGACGCGATCGAGGCGCACCTGACCGTCGGGTTCACCGCCCTGGCGGTCTCCCGGGAGGTACAAGCCCGCACCGGGCTGGCGATCCGCAACGTCACCCGTCAGCTGCGTCCGCTGCGCTCAGCCACCATCGCGATCAACGCCACGGCTCAGACCTTCGCCCCCGAGATCCCCACCGACAAACAGCACATCCTCGACGCCCTCCGCAACGGGAAAGTCACGCACTAACGAAATGAGCCAACTCGGGCGGCGCCGGCTAGCGGACCAGGGCCGGGCGACACCTTGGACCTCGGGCGGTTGATCTGGCCGATGCTGATCCGTCGCGCCGGCCCGTTCGCAGCAGGTGTGCTCCTAGGCGCTCTAGGCGCCGTGCTGTTCAACGCTCTAGCCCGTCGCCGACGTCGCCCCTAGCCAGGTCACATACCAACGACGAGGGTCCGCAACTAAAGTCGGGCTTCCTGGGCGTCGGTCACCTCGGGCGGGCTGTTGGTTTCGGCCTACGTGACCGTTGCGGTGGTCCGTTTCAAGTGGAGCGCACCCGTAGTGGCCCTGGCCGTTGGTAACTCAGTGCGTCAGCCCCCAGTGACAGTCGTATTCGCTCCGGGTCAGACGCTGACTCGCGCTTGACGTTTAGCGGGCCGTCGATCAGGCGGCATGCAGGCGCCTCGAGACCAGCTTTTCAAGCGCGTAGACGAGGCCGACTGCGACGAAGCCCAAGACCGCGACATAGAACGTGAGGGCGGCGAGCTTTACGAACTGGAAGTTCCCGCTCGCCATCATCATCATCAGACCCAGGTCATCGGTAGCCAGTAGCAGTTCGGCCGTGATTGCTCCCGCGAATGCGCTGGCAACACTAATGCGTAACCCGACGAAGAGGTAGGGCAGCGCGAAGGGGACGATGATCCGCAGGACCCGCCTTACTTTCGAGATGCCAATCGAGCGCGCCAAGTCGTAGTACTGCGCGGGAACCGCTTGGACGCCTTCGGCAGTGTTCATTAGGACACTGAAGATGCAGAAGGTAACGACCAGGAATACTTGTGACCCGATGCCAAGACCGAAGTACATACCTATAATCGGGATAAACATGGTCATGGGTGTCGCGTAGGCGCCGCTGACCCAAGGGCCGATGACCTCCCGAAAGACGGGGAACAGACCGATCAGGAGCCCGAGGATGGAGCCCAGAACGGCGGCGATGAGGAAGCCGGCTAGGGCTACGGCGGTGGTTCCGAGAGTTGGCGAGACCAAGTCACCAGACGCCATCAGCGTGCTGAGCTCGCTCCATACCTCGGTGAAGGGCGGGACGGCGAGCGCTCGGCCTGTCCGGCCGTAGGCCTCCCAGACCAAGAAGAAGAAGAGCACCGCCAGGAGGATGCGCACAACGCGCCAGCCCCTCCAACGCGGACGGGCGCTGGTCGCACTCAAAGTGGTCACGCTGCCTCCCCGAACACGCCAGTCACGGCCATGCCCCTCCTACGACGCAACCGCCGCTCAAACACCCCGAGCAGCGAGTAGGAGCCGACCGCAGTCAAGGCGATGAGGCCGGCGAAAGCAAAGTACTCAGGGAGCTGGTGGTAGGAGATCATCGCTTGCAGGAGTCCTCCGGTGGAATAGGCCGTCCACAACTCGGCGAGGAGGATCCCGTTGAAGGCCATGCCGAGACCAAGGCGGATCCCCGCAATCACATAGGGCAGTGATCCTGGGACCAACACGGAAGAGAGCGTGCGCAGCCGTGAGATCTGAAGCGAGCGCGACATCTCATACAGCGGGCCGTTGACCACATCAGAGACGCCCTTGGCGGTGTTTATAAGGGGGAAGAAGACCGCGAAGAGCAACACCATGACTATGCCGAAGGTTGCCCCAGCTCCGAAAGTAAGGATGAGCAGCGGTAAGAGCGCGGGCCGTGGCGCCATGTAAATACCATAGGCGTACGGCGTCAGTACGTCGGCCCAGAACCGGGACGCACCCAAGAGTGCCCCGAGTGGCAGCGCGACCGCACACGCAATTGCGAATCCGATAGTCATACGAATCAGAGTGCTACCGAACTCGGCTGCGTATCCTTCGGAGACGAGCGCCGGAACACCCTCCGAGAGAACTGACCAAGTGCGCGGGAGAAGATTTTCGCCGACCGAGGCCGCGACAGCCTCCCAAGTCACAAGGACGAGCAACACGGCTGCGGCACGCAACGACCACACCGTGATCCGGTGCCGACGGTCCCTAGCCTGTGCCTGGGCGACCGCCGTACGTTGACGGAGCTCAGGCGCCGCTGTTCGGGTCATTCCGAGTCCGTACGAAAGGGCTGTTTCTGGAGAGTTCAGCAGTTAACAGGTGCCAGATGTGCTCCTTCATCTGGGCGAACTCTGCGGTCGCTTGTAAGGCCTCGTCGCGCGGGTGCGCGAACGGCACCTCCACGGTGGCCGCGATTCGACCCGGATTTGCACTCATGACGAAAATCCGATCAGCGAGGAGCAGTCCTTCCTCGATGTCATGGGTCACCAAAATCCCGGTCCGACTGCCCTCCTGCCACAACCGTGCGACCTCCTGCTGCAGGAATCGACGCGTCAGGGCATCGAGGGCGCCGAACGGTTCGTCGAGAAGAACCAGGGACGGCTCACGGGCCATCGTCCGAGCTAGGCTGACTCGCTGCTGCATACCGCCGGACAGCTGGTGGGGGTAGAGACCTGACCAATCTGCCAGTCCAACCACTGTCATCCAGTGTCGACAGCGCTCTCGCTTGACGTCCTTGGGCAGCTTGAGGCTCTCCAGACCGAACATGATGTTCTCTTCGACGGTTTTCCAGGGCAGCAGGTTGAACTGCTGGAAGACCAGGCCGACATCGGGACTCGGCCCGGTGATCGGTCGACCGGCCACGCTGACCGATCCGGAGTCCGAGCGAAGCAGCCCGGCAACGATCCGAAGAATCGACGACTTCCCGCAGCCGCTCGCCCCGACAATGGCGCAGAACTCACCCTTGCGAACGGAGAAGCTCACGTCATCGAGGATTTGGCGGTTCTGTCGTCGGTGAGCGAATGCCTTGTTGATCCCGACCAGCTTGACATAGTCCTGGGTGCCCTCACCCGCTGCGTCGCCCACGGATGCCGACCCGTGCTGAGCGCTCGGGTCGGCATCCAGCCAACGGTGGTCAACGTGGTCCACTGCCGGCATGCCCTTCGGCCTCTCTTGTCTGGTGCGTGACTGGCGACAATGTTCTACTTCTTGGCCATCTCGAGTGCGTCGAGGTAGACGTCCTCATCAACGACGTCGTCGTAGCTGAGACTCTCAGCGATGAGCCCGTTCTCAAAAGCCCACTCAAGTACGGGCTCAACAATGTCCCGGCCCAGACCGCCCGAGCTCGGCCACATCGAGGGCGCATTGTGTGCCGTGTTCCAGACGGCTTCGACGATCTCAGGGGACGGGTTTCCGGTCGCGTAGGTGTCGACCAGGCTCTGGTACGTATCGAGGTCCTCGGTCATCCTGCGGTTGGCCTCGAGAACCGATGCGCAGAACTTCACGGCTGCGTCGTGATTCTCCGACAACCAAGTCGTCGAGGAGACGAAGGACAGGTAAGCGGTCGGTGTGTCCGTGAAGGACGACAGGACGGTGACGCTGTCCTCGCCATACTTGTCCACCAGCTTCGGGACGTCGTAGTCCCACACGGCGCCGACGTCGGCGTTGCCGGCGAGCAACGCGGACAACCGCTGCTCCTGGTCCTCGACGATCGTGGTGTTCGGGAGGTCCTCGCTCGTCTTGTCCAGCCCTGCGGCCTGCATCCCTAGGCTCATGAAGTAGTCATTCGGACCGCCGGGGCTCTCCACCAACACGCGGACAGACGGGTCGAACAGGTCCGCCATCTCGGTAACGTCCGGGTTGACGCTGACGATCTGCCCACTCGTCGTACCTTGAACGGGGCAAAACGTCCGCAACTGGTCCTGAGACTCTCGCGCCTTGAGGAAGCCGATGAATGCCGCAGAGGTCGCGTCCAGGTTCCCCGACAGCAACAGCTGGAGTGCGGAAGGCGTGTCGTTGAGCACCTGAAGGGCGTCACGCGGCATGTCCAGACCGAAGTCCTCGCCTGTCTCAAGCGGGCCAACGTACGGGGGTAGTTGCGGCGGCACCAGCGGGGAAGTCACGGCATACCTCACAGTGGTGCCCGATTCGCCCTCGCTATCAGAGGAAGCACACGCGCTGGTGAACGCCAGGGAGGCGACACAGACTGTGCTTATGGCAGCACGTCGCGTTCGCGTTGCCGACCCCCCGCTGCCGTTCGCCCTACTCGTGATGGACATGTTGCCTCGCTTCCTGGGTCAAGCTGTCGAGAACTCCTCATCGAGGAGTGTTACCTGGGGGTGCTCTTCGTCGAGGACGCCGGCGTCCCGCGCGGTAGATCACGTGCATTATGCAAACCATAATCGACCACCGTGTCAATAGCCTGACCCGATCAGACCTCGGACCTGTGGGGCTGACGGGCGAGCAGACGAGCGCCAGGCCGACGGAACCCTGGTCACCGGTCGTACACCAGGGCCTGCCGCTCTCGAGCAGATAGTTGTGTGTGCGCTCGACGTCAACAACGGAAGGTGCTCTTCGACACACCGCGCCAGGGGCCAGGGCATTCCCATCCGAATCGCGGGCCGTCGGTCACCGGCTGGCCGCGTTGGACGCGCAGACGACGAGCGCTCTCCGCGACGCCCAAACAGCCACACCCTGGTTGCCGACGAGCCGGTAACCCCGAAGGGAGCACCGGCCATCCTGGAAGAGTTGTGGCCATGGAGGGGGACCCGGAGGGCGGACCTGAACGCCAGGCCTACGCCCAGTGCGGCTAATCTCTGGCGGTGAAGGGTTGCGGTCGACCGCTACCTTGCGACGAGTTCAGGCTGACACCGCCCCGTTCCAGATCTCGAACCTCTGGGTCAGGCGGAACCCAGGCTCAGGCTCACATTCAGGAGCCGGGTCAGTCGGGCCACGACCTGAGCGAGGGCCGAGCCCGGCCCTTCTCCGGCCGGTGGCTGGTCAGCGACTCCCAGGGCGTGGAGCCGGTAGTGGAGCGGATCGGTCAACGTCCGGCTGTAGGTGTCGGTGATGTGGCTCCCCTCGCGGTAGACGAGGACCTCGCCGATCACCGGGGGGCACTTCGGACCCAGGTCCGAAGGCGGGCAGACCCAGTCCTGCAGGTCGACGTAGTCCGCCCCGTCCACCTGGTCCGCGGCCTCGCCGAGGACGTGGAGGCCGTCCTTGTTGAAGCCGTAGGCGCACTGCGTGTAGTCACCCTCGGGGAGCAGGTCCAGCACGCACCGGGCCACGTCGTTGTCCTCGCGCCCGGGAAGGATCGGGCCGGGCGTGTTGTACAGGGCGACAACCCGACGGACGCCGGCCTCCCGCAGCTGCGTCCAGGTCTGGACGTGGAGGGCGACGTCCTTCGACAGGCCGCTCACGAACACGATCGCCGGCGGGTCCGCCCGCAGGTGCTCCATGAGGTTCTCGTTGTAGGTCTCGCACTCGGGGTAGTCGGGCCACGCCGCCCCGGGTACGAAGCTGCACGCGCTCTTGGTGTAGACGTGCAGGCGCCACCCTTCCCGGGAGGCGATCTCGTCGACCGGCGCGAACCACTGCGCCGCCTTCGAGTCACCGACCAGCGCGACGTCCACCGCCCCGTCGGGCGCCCCGTGCCGGCAGCACCCGACCGTGGTCTGCAGGTCCGGGGCGTGACAGCCGTTGTTGATGCTCGGCAGCTCGTCCTTCAAGGACTCCTCGTCGAACGGGGTGATCTGACCGGAGCGCGTGATCGCCGCGGAGGTGTCCGTCCTCGGGGCGGCCCAGGTGCTGCCCTTGAGCGCGTGCGCCCCCGGGTAGGAACCGAGGTCCTGGGCGTGACCGGACGCACCGGCGGCCAGGAGCAGCGCGACGGCGGTGACCAGGGTGGCGGCGTACCTGCGGATGGTGCTCCCCTTCCTGGGGCTGGCCGCAGTCTGCCACCGCGGATCGCCGACCGCGCCGTTTCAGGTGTCCGGTCGGGGTGGGGGACGTCGGGACGACGCGTTCGGTCGGGTGGGGGCGGGTCGGGAGTCAGGCGAGGCCGGACTGGTAGGCGAAGACGACGAGCTGGGCGCGGTCGCGGGCGCCGAGCTTGGTCATCGCCCGGCTGACGTGGGTCCGGGCCGTGGCGGGGCTGACGTAGAGGCGCCGGCCGATCTCCTCGTTGTTCAGGCCCTCGGCGACGAGGGAGACGACCTCCCGCTCCCGGTCGGTCAGCAGGTCGAGGTTGGGGTGCGGGGTGAGCGAGCGCGGCGAGGCCGAGACGAACTCCGAGATCACGGTCCGGGTCACCGTCGGCGCCAGCAGCGCTCCCCCGTCGACGACCGTCCGGATCGCGTCGAGCAGCGCCTTGGGCGCGGTGTCCTTGAGCAGGAACCCGCTGGCGCCGGCGCGGAGCGCCTCGAAGACGTACTCGTCCCGCTCGAACGTCGTCAGCACGATGACCTTCGTGTCCGCCAGGCGCTCGTCGCCGAGGATCCGCCGGGTCGCCTCGAGCCCGTCGATGCCCGGCATCCGGATGTCCATGAGCACCACGTCCGGCCGGGTCTCGAGGGCCTGCTGGACCGCATCGAGCCCGTCGGCCGCCTCCCCCGCGACCTCGAACTCCTCCTCGTGCTCGAGCAGCGTGCGCAGGCCGACCCGGATCAGGTCCTGGTCGTCGACGAGCAGCACGCTGACCACTACGACGCCCCCTGCAGCTCTCGTCCCACCCCGGCCACGTTAGCGACCCGGCGCCGCCGCAACCGACCCCACGGCTTGAACACCGACAGCGTCATCGCCACCGCCATCGCCAGCGACGCGGTGACCGGCGGGAACACCAGGTCCCCCGCGGACACCGTCGACCCGTCGGCGAGCGCGGACCGGCCGGCATCCTCCACGGCCGCGACCTCCGGCCCCAGCGCAGCCAGCACGAGCACGACGAGGACGACGTTGAGTACCAGCTTGACGAGGACCCACGTGTACCGGACGAGCCCGTACTTCGTGCCGAGCCCGAGCAGCACCCCGGAGGCGAGCGTGAGCAGCCCGACGACGAGCAGCGGCAGCGGCGCGAACGCCGCGATGCTCGTGGCCGCGGCGCCGGCGCCGACCGGGTCGCCCGCGACGATCGTGAGGACGAGCAGGCCCAGGACGAGGTCCATCCCGAGCCAGGACCCCGCGGCGGCGATGTGCACGAGGAGCACCGCCTTGCGGGCGCGGGCGGAGAGCCGGAAACGCGGTGAGGTGGCAGTCGTGGTCATGCACCCCACGGTCCGCGAAACGCGCCCGGCGCACGTCCGCACCGGGGCGACATCCGGCATACGTCAGCTGTCGTATGCCGGGATACGCGCCGGGCGTCGTGACGTGCGGCTCCCGACGCGCCAGAGTGGTGTGCGATGGAACGGACCCGGCGCACCCTGCTCGTCGACGCGGCCCTCGCGTTGGCGCTGCTCGCGTTCTGCCTGCTCACCGCCCCGTTCCTGCGCGGGGTCGAGGGCCAGCAGCGCGCGGTCGACCTGCTCGGCTCCCTGCTGCTGGCCGCCGCGTGCCTGCCGGTCGCGGTGCACCGGCGGTGGCCGCTCGCCGCGCTCGGGCTGACCACGGCGGCGGTCGCCAGCTACCTGGTGCTCGACTACCCGTACGGGCCGGTGTTCCTCCCGCTGGTCGTCAGCGCGTATGCCGTGGGTCGCCGGTTGCCGCTGCGGTTCGCCCTGCCGGCGGCCGGGCTCGCGTATGCCGCGCTGCTGGTCCACCTCCTCGGCGGCTCGCCGCTCGGGGTGCTGGGGGTGCTGCCGGCCGGCGGGTGGATCGCGGTGCCGCTGACGATCGGGGTGGCGCGGCGGATGGTCGCCGAGTCCCGGGAGCGCGAGCGGGTGGAGGCGGAGCGGCGCAAGGTCGAGGAGGAGCGGCTGCGGCTGGCGACCGAGGTGCACGACATCGTCGGCCACGGGTTGGCCGCGATCCAGATGCAGGCCGATGTCGCGCTCCACGTCGCCGACAAGAACCCCGACCAGGCGCGCGTCGCCCTCGAGACGATCAGCGCCGCGAGCTCCGCGGCGCTGGGCGAGCTGCGGGCGACGCTGAGCCGGATCACCCCGCGGCAGGACCGGGAGCGGCAGGCGCACGCCCCGACCCCCGGGCTGGCGCGGCTCGGGGAGCTCGTCGGCCGGGTGCGCGACGCCGGGGTCGCGGTCGAGCTCGAGGTGACCGGGGACCGGCGGCCGGTCCCCACCCAGGTCGACGTCACGGCATACCGGATCGTCCAGGAGGCGCTGACCAACGTGGTCAAGCACGCGGCCGCGCCCCGGGCGACGGTGCGGGTGGGGCACCGGCCCGACGGTGTCGAGCTCGAGGTGACCAGTCCGCACACGGGCGACCCGATCGAGGAGGGGTTCGGGATCACCGGGATGCGACGGCGGGTGGAACAGCTCGGCGGGGAGCTCGCGGTCGAGGCCGGGCCCGAGGTCAGGGTGCGGGCGCTGCTGCCGGTGGCCGCCGGATGAGGTGCGTCCCGGACGACCGCGTCGGCCTCGATCTCGACGAGGAGCGCCGCGCGCGATCGGCACCGCGCCCCCCGGGGACCGATGACTTCCCGCCGGACCGGGAGTCAGTGCGCGACAAGACCACCGAGACCCAGGAGAAGGCATGGCACAGCTGATCGTCACCGCGTTCGTCTCGCTCGACGGCGTCATGGAGGACCCGGGCGGGGGCACCTACCGCCACGCCGGGTGGACGTTCAGCGAGGTACCGTTCGTCGAGGAGGCCTACGAGCTCAAGGGCCGCGAGCAGGAGGAGTGCAGCGCGCTGCTGCTGGGCCGCCGGTCGTACGAGGAGTTCGCGCCGGTGTGGCCGTCGATGGACGAGTTCGAGCGGTACAACTCCCTCCCCCGCTATGTCGTGTCGACGACCATGACCGAGACCCACCCGGACTGGCCGGCGACGATCCTGCGGTCCGTGGACGACGTCGCGAGGGTCAAGGAGGAGGTCGACGGGCAGATCCAGGTCCACGGCAGCGCCACGCTCGGGAAGAGCCTGGCCGACGCCGGCCTCGTCGACCGCTACGACCTGCTCGTCTTCCCGCTGCTGCTCGGCGAGGGCAAGCGGCTGTTCAGCGAGTCGGTCACGGACGTCACCAAGCTCAGGCTGGTCGAGCACGAGGTCTACGCCAACGACATCCAGAAGCTCGTCTACGACGTCGTGCGCTGACCGCGACCTACGATCGCCCCGTGGCCGGAACGTGTGAGTGCGGCGCGGCGTCGCCCTGCGTGGACGTCTGGCACGCCGCGCTGGCCGAGGAGCAGGCCGACCCCGAGATGTACACCTGGCACAACCCGCTGGTCTGCTCGTTCCTGCTCCAGCACCCCTCACACCGGCACGAGCGCTACGCCGACACCCAGTTCCGCTGGCTGCAGCTGTTCCTCGACCGGGGCATCGAGGCGCTCAACGCGGTCGCCCGCCGCACCGTGTCCCGCAACCGCGGGTCCAGCCCCGACGTGGTGCCGCCGGAGCTCGCCGGCTACCACCCACTGCCGGACGTCCCCTCCCCGACCGGCTTCCGGCTCAGCGTCCACCACCTGCGCGGCGCGGGAGGGTTCACGGCCGGGGGTGCGGCGGCATACGGGCGCCGTATGACGGAGCTCGCCCGGGCGACCGTCGACGCCTGGCTCGCCGCCGCCCCGTCACCTCCCCGGTGAACCGCATCCACCGCGTCCAGCATCGACGCGCCCGCCCGCCCGCCCCCACCGCGGCCCCGAACCACGCACGTGCGCGCTTCGGCATGCCCCAAACCGAAAATCCACGTGCCCAAGTGCGCACGTGCGTAAGTGCGGTTGGCCCCCACCGCCCTGGCGCCCCGCCGACCACAACCGCACACGTGCACGGTCGGGGAACGGCCGGGTCAGTCGGTCTCGCCGGCCGCCAGGGTGAGGAACCGGTCGACCAGCGGACCCGCGACCTCCGAGCCGCGGCGGCCGTCCTCGACGAACACCGCGACCGCGAGCTCGTCCTGGATCGCGATCATCCAGGCGTGGGTGCGGGGCGGTGACTCGGTGCCGTACTCCGCGGTGCCGGTCTTCGCCATGACCGGGCCGCCGGGGTTGTCGGCGAGCATGCTCGCGGCGCCGTCGGTGACGACCGCACGCATGAGCTGACGCAGGCCCTCGGCCTCCTCGGGGGTGAGCCCGCTGCTGACCTCGGGCGGTGGCTCCTCCGTGAGGACCCTCGGTATGACGACCTCGCCGCGGGCGATCGTCGCGGCGACCGCGGCCATCGCCGTCGGGGAGGCGAGGACGCGGCCCTGGCCGATGAGGTTGGCGGCGTGCTCGGTGTCGCTGGCGGCCTCGTCCGGGACTGACCCGGAGAACGCGGTGACCGGCATCCCCCACGTCGCACCGAGGCCCAGGTCCGCGGCTGCCTGGGCGAGCGCGTCCATGGGCACCCGGTCCCGCTCGGCGATGAGCGCGGTGTTGCACGAGTGGGCGATCGCCTCGGACAGGGTGATCTCGCCGAGGTTCTCCGGGGCGTAGCCGGGCACGTTGTGGAACACGTAGCCGTCCACAACGAGCTCCTCGCTGCAGTGGACCGTGCTCTCCGGGGTCATCCCGGCACGCAGCAGCGCCAGGGCGGTGACCAGCTTGAACGTCGACCCCGGGGCGTACTGGGCGGCGAGCGCGGTGTCCCGACCCTGCGAGCCGGGCCCGTTCGCCATCGCGACCACCTCCCCCGACGGGTGGTGGATCGCGACCAGGGCACTGGCCGGCTCGACGTCGGCCAGGACCTCCTCGGCGTACTCCTGCAGCTGCAGGTCGAGGCTGACCCGCACCGGGTCGGCCGGCTGCGGCTCCTGCTCCGCGACGGTCAGGCGGGCGCCGTCGGACTCCTGCACCTCGACCAGCCGCACCCCGGGCTGGCCGGTGACCCGGTCCTCGAGAGCGGCCGCCAGACCGGAGAGCCCGGCGACGTCACCCGGCTGGTAGCGGTCCGGGTCCTGCTCGACCATCTCGGCGGTGACCGGGCCGACCGTCCCGAGCAGCGGCTGGGCGAAGGTCCGTGTGGGGCCGAGCACCCGGGTGTCGTCGATGGCGACGGCGCCGTCGATGTCCTGCACCCGCCGCCGGAGCTCCTGGCCGTTGGGGTCCTGCGCCCGGTAGGTGATGAGCTCGACGAAGGCCTGCGGCCCCGCGGCGGCGACCTGGTCGGCATACGGGCCGGGGTCGATGCCCGCGGCCTCGGCCAGGGCCCGGGCGGCGGCGGCCTGCTCGGCCTCCCCGGTGACCCGGGTCTTGTCGATGCCGAACCGGACCACCGGCCGCTCGGTGAGCAGCGGCTCGCCGTTGCGGTCGAGGACGTCGGCCCGCTCCGGCTGGGTCTCCTCGGCGACGAGCCTCCGGCCGCTGGGGACACCGAGCAGCCCGTGCTCCCAGACCGCGAACCACTCGTCCTCGACCCGTCGCAGGCGCAGGGACACCTCCCGCACGGGGTCGTCGTCGCCCGGCAGGTCCCAGGTGATCGCCAGCCTCGCCTCGGCGCGCGGTACCTCCTCCAGCTCGCGGACCTCGACGACCTCGGCGGTGACCGGCAGGTCGCTCAGGCCCTCGTATGCCGTCTGCCTCGCCCGGGCGGCGTCCTGGGCGCTGCCCTCGACGAGCGGGACCGCGGTGAAGTCCCCGTCCGCGATCGCCCGGGCGACCAGACCGGCAACTTCCTCGGGTGAGCTCTCCGGCTCGGCGTCGCACGCGGCCAGGCCGAGCCCGAGCGCGGGCACGACGAGCAGGGCGACGGTACGGCGGAGACCCATGGTGCTGATGTGATCACGCCGTGGGGCTGCGGTCAAAGAGGCCCGGCCGTGGGAGGGTGGACCCCATGGGGACCCCGGGAACGTCGTCGGTGAAGGCTGCCCTGCTGGGGCTGGTGGGCTTCGTGCTCGGGCTGCTGCCGTGGCTCGTGCACGGCGGGCGGCTGCCGGTGTCGGGTGCCTGGCCGGCATACGAGGTGGGGGCGACGCCGTGGGTGGCCCTGCCGTTCTCGGAGTACCGGGTCGGTGACCTGCTCGCGCTGACCGCGCTGGCGGGCGCGCTCGCCGTCGCGCTCCCGCACTGGCTGCTGCGGGGCCCGTCCCGGCCGCGCCTCTGGCCGGTGGTCGGGGTGGCGCTCGGCCTGCAGCTCCTCGCGCTCCTGCAGGCGTCGTCGGTCGTGGGTCGGGGCCTGGCGAGCTCGCAGGCCGCCGACCTGCTCGTGCTGGTGCTGACCCTCGTCGCGGGGATCGGCGGCCTCGCCGGGACCGGGCTCGGGCTGCTCCTGGTCCGCGGCGGCCCGGTGGTGCAGGCGCTGAGCGGCACCACGCTCGCGTGGCTGGTGCCGTCCTGGCTGTCGATGCTCCTGGCCTACGGCGCCACGAGCCCCAGCCCGCTGCAGACGACGACCGTCGGGCTGGTGTCGTACGTCGCCGCCGTCCTGCACGGCCTGGCGCTGGGCCGCCTCGGGTTCGGTGGCGTGGGCAGGGTCGTGACCTGGCTGGTCAGCCTCGCGATCGCGGTGCTGCTGCCCGCGCTGATGACCGCGGCGTTCTACGCCGGCTCGTACGCCCACCCCAGCCAGCTGCGCGGTGACGGGATGGCCGAGCTGGTCGACGCCACCCTCGACGTCACGGTCATGGCGCTGCAGGCGAACCTGACCCGCCCCGGGCCGCTGCTGCTCGCGGTGGTCGTCGGGCTCGCGGGGACCGCCGTGCGGGCCCGACGTGCCGAGGACCCCCGGGAGGCACCCCGGAGCAGCCAGCAGGTCTAGCCGGCGAGCTCGCGGAGCGTCTGCAGCTCGCTCGCGGCGCCGGATCGGACCAGCGCGAGGTCGTTGACCAGCGTCACCATCCGGAATCCCTGTTGCTCGCGGCGTGCGGCCATCTCCCCGCCGACGCAGTGGATGCCGGGGACGATTCCCGCCTTCTCACACGCACGCCGGATCCTCTCGATGGCCTCGACGTGGCTGCTCTCCTCGTGCTCGTACGCCGGGGGCAGCCCGAGGGCCAGGGACAGGTCGGCCGGCCCCACGTAGATCGCGTCGAGACCCGGTGTCGCGGCAATGTCCTCGACGTTGTCCAGACCCTCCTGGGTCTCGACCATCACGGCCACGACCACCTGGTCGAGGTCCTGGGTGTCACGGGAGCCCACCGCGGTGGAGGCCCGGACCGGGCCGTAGGACCGGCCTCCCAACGGCGGGTACCGGCACGCGGCCACGGCCCGGGCGGCATCGTCCGGGGTGCTGACCAGGGGCACGACCACGCCGAGTGCGCCGGCGTCGAGCGCCTTGCCGATGGTGGCCAGCTCGTTCGACGGGACGCGGACGATCGGTGCGGCGCCCTGGCCGCTGATGGCCTGCATCATCGGGACGGCGTCCGGGTAGTCCACCGCGCCGTGCTGGAGGTCGACGCAGACGTAGTCGTAGCCCACGGCGGCGACCGCCTCGGCGACCACCGAGCTGGGGCTGGCGCACCAGGCGCCGCGGACGACCCGGCCCTCCCGCCAGGCGACGCGCAGGGGGTTCTCAAACGGCATCGTTGCTCTCCTGTCGACGAGGGACCCGACCGGCGACCAGCACCTCCGGGTTGACGAGGTTCGGGGGCCGCCGCCCGCTCAGTGCGGCGAGGACGTTCAGGACCGCCATGTCCGCCATCCGTCGGCGGGTGGGCAGCGTGGCGCTGCCCAGGTGGGGCAGCAGCACGACCCGCTCTCTCAGCTCGAGCAGACCCGGGTGCACCTCGGGCTCACGCTCGTAGACGTCCAGCCCCGCGCCGGCGATGGCCCCGGACCTGAGCGCCTCCACCAGGGCCGCCTCGTCCACGAGCGGACCTCGCGAGGTGTTGATGAGCACCGCGGTGGGCTTCATCAGCGTGAGCGCCCGGCGGTCGACGATGTGCCGGGTCTCCTCGGTGAGCGGCGCGTGGAGGGAGACGAAATCGGACTCGGCGAAGAGCCGGTCGAGCTCGACGTAGGTGACGCCCAGCTCGACCTCCTCGGTGGGGTCGAGGCGAGTGCGGCTGTGGTAGAGGACCCGCATCCCGAAGCCGTGGAAGGCGCGACGGGCGACCGCCCGGCCGATCTGGCCCAGCCCGATGATGCCCAGGGTCTGGCCGTGCACGTCGAGACCGAGCTGCTCCTGGGCCAGCTTCCAGTGCGTGTAGCGCCCGGCACGGAGGAAGGCGTCGCCCTCCGGGACCCGCCGCGCGACGGCCAGCAGCAGCGCAAAGGCCAGGTCGGCGGTCGCCTCCGTCAGGACGCCCGGGGTGTTGGTGACAGCGACCCCTGCCCTGGTCGCGGCGGACACGTCGATGTTGTCGTAGCCCACCGCCACGTTGGCGACCACCGACAGGCGTGGCGCCGCGCCCAGGAGGGCCTCGTCGACCCGGTCGGTGAGCAGGCAGATGAGGGCGTCCGCGTCGGCGCAGAGCTCACGGAGCCCGGCAGGTGGTAGCGGGGCGTCACCGGGCTGCGCCTGCACCTCGAGTCCGGCCTCCTCCAGCGGGGTCAGGCACTCGGGGAAGACGAACTGGGAGACCACGACCCGGCCTGTCGCTCCGCCCTGGTGTCCGGTCACGGCCCCGGCACCTCGACGCGTCGCAGGGTGAGGACCCGATCGATCCAGGACCGGTCCCACCGCCCCTCCTCGATGGCCCGCCGCTCGGCGGCCTCGGCCTCCCGCTTCGCCTCGGCTGCGGTGATGATCTCCTCGGCCAGGCTGCGTGGGACGAGTGCCACGCCGTCCTCGTCGCCGACGACCAGGTCACCGTCGTGGACCGGTAGCCCGGCGATCGACACGACGCCCCGGAGCTCGCCGGGCCCGTCCTTGTACGGGCCCACGTGGCACAGCCCCCGGGCGAAGACCGGTGGGGCGTAGGCGTCGAGTGCGGACCTGTCCCGCACCGCACCGTCGACGACGAGGGCGGCGATCCCGCGGGTCCGCGCGTACTGGCCCATGAGCCCGCCGAGGATCGAGCGGTCCGTGTGACCCCCGGCCGCCACGACGAGGACCTCACCGGGGCGGGCCAGGTCGAGCGCCTTGTGCACCAGCAGGTTGTCGCTGGGTCGGGTGCGTACGGTCATCGCCGGGCCGACCACGACCTCGCCCGGCTTCAGACCGGCGACGGGGAGCAGTCCCGGCGCACCGGCCCAGCGGCCGGACACGTCGGAGACCAGGGAGCTGGCCAGCCGCCGGGCCCGTTCCAGCAGGCTCTCCGGTGGTAGCTCGGTCTCCGGGTAGAGCAGGCACTCCACAGTCATCGGCCCCTCTCCTCAGGTCCCCAGCGCGGTGAGGCGACGGTCGACCCCCATCTCCTCGGCCACCGCGTTCAGGTCGGCGAAGACGTTCTCGGCCAGGAGGACCCCCTGGTCCACCGCCAGGGCGAGGGCCTCCTCCTCGACGTCGCCGGGCAGGCGCACCCCGTCAAAACCCTCCGCAGGCGGCAGGGCGTGCACCGTGGCCGCGAACTCCCGGACGTGCTCGAGGAACGCCTGCCGGCCGAGCCAGGCGTCCGGGTCGAGGACGAGGAAGAGGTGGGCGACGCGCTGGGGCCGGGTCCAGTCCTCGTACATGTCGCCGATCCCGGCGCCGGTGACACCAGCGACCATCGCCCCGGCCAGGAGCTCGACCATCATCGCCAGGCCTGACCCTTTGGGGCCGGCGAACGGGACGACGGAACCCTCCAGCGCCGCCGCGGCATCGGTCGTGGGGCGCCCCTCGACGTCGACCGCCCACCCCTCGGGGATGTCCTTGCCGAGCTGGTTGGCCAGGATGATCTTGCCGCGTGCGGTGGCGCTCGTGGCCATGTCCACAACAACGGGCGGCCCGTCGGGCCGCGGCACCGCGATGCTCAGCGGGTTGGTCCCGACGGCGCGAGTGCGGCCGCCGTAGTAGACCATCGTCCGCGGCGCAGTCGACATGGCGATGGCGACGACGCCGCGTCGCGCGGCGGACCGGGTGAAGTAGCCCAGTGTCCCGCAGTGGTTGGAGTTGCGGACCCCGACCGCGACGGCGGCGGTCGAGGAGGTGCGCTCGACCGCGAGGTCCATCCCGGCCATGGCGCCGACGTGGCCGATCGCGTTGTGGGCGTCGACGAGCACTCCGCCGGGTCGCTCCTTGACGACCTCCGGCTGCGCCTCCGCGTCGAGCAGGCCGGCCCGGAGCCGCTCGCTGTAGATGCGGGTCCGGTTGACCCCGTGGGACGAGATGCCACGGGCCTCGGCGTCGACGAGCGACTCGGCCACCAGGGCGGCTGCCGAGGACGGCAGTCCGGCACCCTGGAGCACCGCCGCGCAGTGGCTGCGGAGCTCGTCGAGCGCCACGCGCCGTGGCGGGGCGCCGGTGGACGTCCCGCGCCGGTAGGCGACACGCTCGCTCATCACAACCTCCCGTGGCTCCCTGTCGGCGGGGTCCCGACACCGCTCGTCATCACTGCTGCGCCACCCGCCTCAGCTGCCGGAGCATCAGCTCCTCGCCCGTGCGCAGGTGGTTGAGGAGCGCCTCCCGGGCCCGGGCAAAGTCCCGGTCGACGATGGCCTCGACGATCTGCCGGTGCTCGTCGAGCGTCTCCTCAACCCGCCCCGCGGTCGCGCCCAGCAGGAAGTGCCGCCCGCGGTTGATGTGCGCGTTCATCACGTCGTAGAAGGCGCTGATCCTGCGGTTCCCGCTGCAGGACACGATCGTCCGGTGGAAGTCGTCGTCGTGGCGGAAGTACTCGGCGAACCGGTCGGGGGCGATGGGGTGCTCGTAGTCGGAGAAGTAGCGGGTGAGCGTCTCGATCCGCTCCACGTCGGGCTCCTTCTCCAGGGTCTCCAGACCGACCGGCTCGAGCAGCCGGCGCAGCTGGAAGATCTCCCGGACGTCCTGCTCGGTGAACGGGGTCACCGCCCACCCGGTCCGTCCTCGCGGCTCGACCAGCCCCGCCGCCTGCAGACGGTGCAGCGCCTCCCGGACCGGGGTGCGGCTCACCCCGAGCTCCTCGGCCAGCTGGCGATCGCGCAGCGGGGCGCCGCCGGGCAGCTCTCCGGTGATGATCGCGTTGCGGATGGCCTCGATCGTGCGATCGCCGAGCTGGACCGCCTCGATCCGCGGAAGCGGACTCACGGCTCCCCCTTTCGTACTTGGAATACCGCATTCAGCATACGGGCTCCGAGGGGTCCGCCCACCGGTCGTTGGGGATCAGCGGGAACCAGCCCGGCCTGCGGGGATCGCGGTCGTAGGTGTAGTTGCCGACCTCACGGAAGTGCGCGGCATACCGCTCCATGCGGTCCCGGTCGAGCTCCACCCCCAGCCCGGGTCCGTCGGGCACCGCGATGCGCCCGTCGGCGTAGGTCATCTTGCCGCCGACGATGACGTCGTCGACCAGGTGGTGGTAGTGGGTGTCGACCGCGAACGGCAGCGCCGGCAGCACGGCGCCCAGGTGCAGCATGGTGGCCAGCTGGATGCCGAGCTCGCCCGAGGAGTGCATCGCGATGCCGAGCTGGAAGGTCTCGCACACCGCGGCGGCCTTCAGGCACGGGCGCATGCCGCCCCAGAAGGTCGTGTCGAGCAGGATCACGTCCACCGAGCGGCGCAGCACGTTCGCCGCGAGCTGCTCGAAGTTGACGACGACCGTGTTGGTCGCCAGCGGGATGCCGACCCGCTCCCGGACCTGGCGCATGCCCTCCAGGCCCCAGGTGGGGTCCTCGTAGTAATCGTTGCGCAGGTGCTCGATCGCCTTGCCGAACCTGATCGCCTGGTCGACGCTGAGAACGGCATTCGGGTCGTACCGCAACCCGTCCCCCGGGAAGGCCTCCGCCAGGGCCCGGTAGCACTCGAGCTCGTACTCCGGCGGGTACACCCCGCCCTTGAGCTTGTGGGTGGTGAATCCGTGCCGTCGCTTGAGCTCGGCGGCGTGCGCGACGAGTTCCTCGGGGGTGCGGATCGCACCGGTGCCGTCCTCCGAGGGGTAGCGGAAGAACAGGTAGGACCCGAACTGGACCGAGTCACGCAGCTTGCCGCCAAAGAGCTTGTGTGCCGGGACGCCCAGAGCCTTGCCCATGAGGTCGATGCAGGCGAACTCGATCGCGGAGTGGAGGGCGGTGCGGTTGCCGTACAGCGCCGCCGTCGGGTTGAGCAGCTTGAACCGCATCGCCTCCAGGTCGAACGGGTCGTGCCCGACCAGGTAGTGGCGAAGCCCGAGGATCGCCTCCTCCGTGGACGCGCCCGCGCCCCGCAGCTCGCCCAGACCGGTCAGTCCCTCGTCGGTGTCGACCTCGACGATGGTGCGCACGAACCGGCCCCAGTGGCCGCCGTTGGCGTGCCGGATCGGCGCCTCCAACGGGACGGCCACCGTGGTGGCCCGGATGCCGGTGATCCTCATAGCTGCTCCCCGGTCACCGGTTGTAGTGGGGAGCTGCCCCGCCGAGGGTCGCCCAGACGTCGTCGCAGACCTGCACGACCTCGTCGTCCAGCGGCGGCCCGTCGAGCGCGGCCAGGTTCTGCCTGAGCTGCTCCAGGCTGGAGGCGCCGAGCAGCATCCCGTGGGTCGCCTCCTGCTGCAGCACCCACCGGTAGGACAGCTCGATGAGCGTCAGCCCGGCCTCCTCGGCGACGGAGCGCAGCCGGTCGACCGCGTCGAACAGCGTCCGGTTCCAGTAGCGCTGCCGGTACATCTCCTTGGTGAACCGGGTGCCGGGTGGCGGCTCGGCATCGAACCGGTGCTTCCCGGTCAGCAGCCCACCCGCCAGCGGGTTGTAGACGATGTTGGTCAGGCCGAGCGCCTTGGAGCAGGCGACGTACTCGGTCTCGATGCGGCGGCTGAGCAGGTTGTACATCGGCTGGGAGATCCGGATCTCCGGCCAGCCGTTCTCCCGCGCCAGGTAGATCATCTGGGTGATCTGCCACGCGGCGTAGTTGGACTGGCCGACGTGGCGGACCTTGCCGGCCGCCACGAGCTCCGCGCACGCCTCCAGGGTCTCCTCGATCGGGGTGTTCCAGTCGGGCCGGTGCAGGTAGAGGACGTCGATGACGTCCACCCCGAGGCGGCGCAGGCTCGCGTCCACCGCGTGGTGCAGCGCCCGCCGGCTCAGCCCGGCGAGGGAGGGGTCGGCCTGGTCGACGTGGCTCCCGGCCTTGGTGGCGAGCACCACCTCGTCACGGAACGGCTTGATGACCCGGCCCAGGATCTCCTCGGAGGCGCCGCCGGCGTAGTTGTTCGAGGTGTCGAACATGGTGATGCCGGCCTCACGGCAGGTCGCCACCATCTCCGCGGCGGTTAGCTCGTCCACCTGGGTCCCGAACGTCATGGTGCCGAACACGATCCGGCTCACCGTCAGGCCCGTGTCAGCCAACGCGATCTGGTCCATAGGAGTCCTCCTTGTGAGTCGGTGTCGTGGCCCGGGCACGGCGCCGCGCGCGCAGCGCCCGCACGCCGGGCAGAAGGAACAGGATCACGGTCAGCACCATCACCGGGAGGGCGACGGGACTGCCGATCAGCGCCTGGGCGGACGCGACCACGTCGTTGTCGTTGAGCTGGAGCATGCGCCGCAGGTTCGTCTCGAGGATCGGGCCCAGGATCACGGCCAGCACCAGCGGCGCCTTGGGGATGTCGGCCCTCGAGAACAGGAACCCGATGAGGGCGAACACGAGCATGACGCCGACGTCGAAGGCCCTGCTGTTCAGGGCGTAGGTGCCGGCGATGCAGGCCACTGCGATCGCGGGGTAGAGCATCGGCCGAGGGACGTTGAGGACGCGGGCGAACTGCCGGGCCGCGAGCATCCCGATGAGCAGCAGACAGACGTTGGCGATGAGCAGGCTGATGAAGATCGACGAGACGAGGTCGGGTGCACGCTCGAACAGGAGCGGCCCCGGCTGCACGCCCTGGATGACGAGGGCGCCGAGCAGGATCGCGGTGAGCGAGTCCCCGGGGATGCCCAGCGAGAGCATGGTCAGCATGGCACCGCCGCTGGCGGCGTTGTTCGCCGAGTCGGAGGCGGACACCCCCTCGGGGGCGCCCTTGCCCATGAGCTCGGGGTTCTTGGACACCTGCTTCTGGGTGCCGTAGGAGATCACCGAGGCGATCGTGGCCCCGGCACCGGGCATGGCCCCGACCACGGTGCCGATGGCCGAGGACCGTAGCAGGACCCACCGCAGCGGTATGACGTCGCGCAGGGCGGTCCAGATCCTCGCGATCCGCTGGGGCTTCTGGGTGATCCGGTGCTGGCGGGTGTAGACCTGCTCGATCACCTCCGACAGGCCGAAGATCCCCACGACCACCGCGATGAAGTCGAGGCCGCCCAGCAGCTCGGGGGTGTCGAACGTGAGCCGCGGGCTCCCGGTCAGCAGGTCCCGCCCGATCACACCCGCGAGCAGCCCGATGAGGGCGGAGGCCAGCCCCTTGAGCATCGAGCTGCCGGAGACGAAGGCGATGACGGACAGCCCCAGCACCGCGACGGAGAAGTACTCCGCCGAGCCGAAGTTCTTGGCGATCGACGCCAGGAAGGGGCCCCCGACACCCAGCATGAGGACACTGAACACCCCGCCGACGAACGAGGACAGGACGCCGATCCCGATGGCCCGACCGCCCTCCCCCCTGCGGCTCATCGGGTAGCCGTCGAGGGTGGTCATCATGTCCGCCGGGGTGCCCGGCATGTTGATGAGGATGGCCGGCAGGGTCCCGCCGTAGAGGGCGCCGAGCCAGACCCCGGCGAGCACGCCGATGGCGTCGGTCGGGGGCATCGTGAAGGTGAGCGGCACCAACACGGCGACGCTCATGTTGGCCGTCAGCCCGGGGATGGCTCCGACGACCATGCCGATGAGCACCCCCGCCAGGATGAGCAGGAGGGTGGACGGGTTCAGGACCAGGTCCCACCCCTCCGTGTACATCGCACCCGGCGACATGGCGCTGACCGTCATACCGGTGGCCTCACGGGAGCGGGGTGTCCGGCTCGCGGACGTTGAGGAGGGTGAAGAACAGGACGTCGTAGGCCAGCGCGACGGCGAGAGCGAACACGACGAGGACCACCAGCGAGCGGGCGTGCCGTCCCCGGCCGAGCACCAGCGCTCCGGCGATGATGTACAGCGCTGTCGACGTGGTGAAGCCGAGCCGGAAGGCGCCTACCGCGTACAGCAGCGTTACCAGCGCGAAGCCGGCGACCTGCGTCAGATCGGCCTCCTCCGCCGGTCCGACCAGCAGTTCCCCCGGTACATCGACGGGGAGGTCGACGGGCAGCCCCTCGTCGACCTGCGGGGCCCCCTCACTGCGGCGCCAGCGCAGGGCCGCGAGCGCGACGAGCAGCACCCCGACGCAGACCAGGCCGACCCCGACCACCCGTGGCAGGAGGCCGGGGTCGGCCGCGGCCGGCCGACCGGTGGGCAGGCCACTGGTGGCGACCAGCGCCGCCGCTCCGAGGAGGACGGCGCACACGCCCGCGACGGCGTTGCGCAGCTCCTGGTGGGTCGTCATCCACCGAGACGGTCGGGCATGGAGGTCACGAAGTCCTCACCCTCGAACAGCTCGCGGAAGAGCTCGTCCTCCTCCTCGATGAGCTGTTGGAACTCCTCCGGCCCGATCCACGTCGTCTCGAACCCGGCCTCGGTCATGGCCTCCTGGTTACCCTGCGAGTTGGCCGCCGCCTCGAGCCGTTCGGCCAGGGCCATGCGGATCTCCTCCGGCGTCTCGGCGCTGGTGACATAGCCGCGCCAGACCGCGTAGACGACGTCGATGCCCAGCTCCTTGAGGGTGGGCACGTCGGGGTAGAGGCTGGAGCGCTCCTCCCCCATGACGGCCAACATCTTCGCCTCGCCACCCTCGATGAACGGCCGGGACTCGGGCGCACCGATCGTCATCGCGTCGATCTCACCCGCCAGCAGGGCCGCACCCACAGCCGAGCCACCGTCATACGGGACGAAGGAGAACTCGACACCCGTCTCGCGGGCGAGCATCAGGGCGGCCGCGTGCCAGACACCACCCACACCCGAGTGCCCGATGGTGATCTCGCCGGGGTGCTCCCGGGCGTACTCGATGAACTCGTCGACGGTCTGGTACGGGGCGTCGGCCGGGACGCTGAGGGCCGAGACGTCCTGGTGGGTCACCCCCAGGGCCTTGAAGTCCTCGACCGGGTCGATCTCCGGCGAGCCCGTGTAGGGCAGCGCCGAGATGCTCCGGGACACGATCATCATGCTGGTGCCGTCTGCGGGCTTGCTCAGCATGTCCTGGGCGGCGATGGCACCTCCAGCACCTTCCATGTTGGTCGGGATGACGCTGACGCCGAGTACCTCCTCCAGGTGGGGCTGGAGTGTTCTCACCGCGATGTCGAAGCCACCACCCGGGGTGGCCGGGATGTAGACGGACAGGTCCCCGACCCACTCACCGTCGGCCGGGACGTCTACCGCCTGCGTCTGCTCTTCGGTGCTCCCGCCGTCGCCGCCGTTCTCGGTGCTGTCACCGTCCTGGCCGCACGCCGCCAGGACGAGCAGGGCTGGGAGCGCCAGTGCGATCCATCGTCTGCTGCGCATTGAGGCCTCCTTGGATCGACCTCGCCGTGGGGCAGCGGCTGAAGGCCAGTCGCCGGAGCGGAACCTCGGTGTTCCGCACGTGGTATACCACACACCGTGTTCCGGACTGTGTCAAGGATCACGGCGGAGCGGCACGTGATCACCATCCCGGCGCAGTCGCGACCCCGCGCAGACACCGATCTCACGCAGGCACCGCCTGGCGCACCCGGTCACCGGCTTCCGCCGCTGCGCGTCATCCGCACATGAGCGCCCTGGCACCCCCTTCCCGCCCGTATGACGTGCCCAACCGCTCACCTGCGCGGTTGGTCACGCGTTGGCCCAGCGCGGACGCGACCTCACACAGACACAGACCTCACGCAGGTACCGGGCTCATGCACCCGGTCACCGGCTTCCGCCGCTGCACGTCATTCGCACATGAGCGCCCTGGCACCCCCTTCCCGCCCGTATGACGTGCCCAACCGCTCACCTGCGCGGTTGGGACTCGAAGCCGGGGCCTCCGGGGAGCGGCGCGTGCGGGGAGCGGAGGGTGCGGGAGCCGGGAAAGGGGAGATCCGCGAGGTCAGGTCAGGCGGAGACGGCCTTGACGGCAAGGACCGGGCAGTCGGCGCCCAGCAGCACGGACTGGGCGGTGCTGCCGAAGATGAGCTTGCCGGTGGGCGTCCGGCGGCGCAGCCCGATGACGATGAGGCTGACGTCCGCCTCCGCCGCCTGGGCCAGGATCGCCTCGGCCGCCGGGGCGGTGGTGGCGTCGACCCGGACCTCGGCGTCGACCCCCGCGGCCTGCAGGCGTCGCTCGAGCTCGGGCACCTGGTCGTCGTAGAGGCGCCGGTCGTCGACGAGCTTCTCCGACGACGAGGTGTTCAGCACGAGCAGCCGCTCCCCGCGGAGCCGCGCCTCGGCAATGCCGTGCTCGAGAGCGGCCTCCCCCTCGGGGGACGGGATGTAGCCGACGAGGATCGTCACATGAGCCTCCCGGGTGGCTGGGAACGGTTCGGCCCTCAATCTAGGACCGGTCAGCGGATCCCGGCACGCATGAAGCTCTGCACGAACTGCCGCTGGAAGATGAGGAACGCGATGAGCAGGGGGGCCACCACCAGCACCGTCGCCGCCGACATCAGGGTCCAGTCGATGCCGGACTCGGTGCCGTTGTAGACCGCCAGGCCCACGGTGAGCGGCCGGGCGTTGACGCTGTTGGTGATGACCAGCGGCCACAGGAAGTTGTTCCAGTGGGTGCTGACCGACACCAGCCCGTAGGCGACGAGCGTCGGCCGGGCCAGCGGCACGTAGACCCGCCACAGCCGGCCGAGCCGCCCGCAGCCCTCGATCTCGGCCGCCTCGTCCAGCTCGATCGGCAGCGACTTGAACGTCTGCCGCAGCAGGAAGATCCCGAACGCGCTGGCGATGTAGGGCAGCCCGATCGCCGGGATGGTGTCGACCAGCTGCAGCTGGGCCATCGTGTTGTAGTTCTCGGAGATGAGGATGTCCGGCGCGATCATCAGCTGGACCAGCACCAGCGCGAAGGCGATGTTGCTGCCGACGAACCGGAACCGCGCGAACGCGTATGCCGCCAGCACGCCCAGCACCAGCTGCCCGGCCAGGATGCCGGTCACCAGCAGGACCGTGTTGAGGTAGTAGCGGTCGAACGGCGCGCCGTTCCACACCGAGACGAAGTTGTCGAACGTCAGCGGCGCGGTCAGGTCGAACGTCGTCGCCGCGTCCCGGTGGTGCACCGAGGCCCACAGCGCGTAGAGCAGCGGGCCGATCCACAGGATCCCGAGCAGCCAGGCGCCGACCGTCTCCAGCAGCCGCCCGACCCGGACCCTGCGCTCCCCCGGCAGCGCCGTCGTCAACGTGGTCACCGGTAGTGCACCCGCCTCTCCAGGACGACGAACTGCAGGATCGCGGCCAGGCCGAGGATGACGACCAGCGCCATGGTGAGGGCACCGGCATACGACGGGTCGAAGAACGAGAACGCGGTGTCGTAGATGTAGTAGAGGAGCAGGTTCGAGGCGTTGTTCGGGCCACCGCCGGTCATGATGAACAGGTGGTCGATGATCTTGAACGCGTCGGTCACCGCCACCACGAAGACGAACAGCGTGGTCGGCATGAGCAGCGGGAACGTCACCCGGCGGAAGTGGTACCACCGCGAGGCGCCCTCGAGCGTGGAGGCCTCCTCCAGCTCCGGTGACATGTTCTGCAGCCCGGCCAGGTAGAAGATCATGAAGAACCCGGCCTGCTTCCAGATCATCATCACCATGAGCGCCGGCAGCACCGTGTCGGGATCACCCAGCCAGTTGCGGGTGGGCAGCCCGACCGCGCTGAGCAGCTGGTCGATCGGGCCGATCCCCGGCGAGTAGAAGAACAGCCAGATGCTGGCGACCGCGACCATCGGCAGGATCGTCGGGGTGAAGTAGGCCAGCCGCAGGAACGCCTGCCCCTTGAGCTTGTTGTTCACCCAGACCGCCATGAGGATGGCCAGCGCCATCGAGGTCGGCACGGTGCCGAGGGCGAACCAGATGTTGTTCTTCAGCACCTGCCAGAACACCGGGTCGTTGACCAGGCGCTCGTACTGCCCGGTCCCGACCTCCCCGCCGCGCTCCTGCGCCGACGCCATCGCCGACCGCACGATCGGGTAGTGCGTGAACGCGATGAGGACGACGAAGGCGGGCGTGAGCAGGGCCCACGCGAACGCCTGGTCGCCGAGGCCGCGCCGCCGCCGGGGCGGAGGCTCCGAGCGCGGGGCCTCCGTCCCCGTCGGCGCGGCGAGGACGTCGGTCATCGGGCCCGGTAGGGCTGCAGGATCTGGTCGATGTTGGCCTGCAGCTGGGTCAGGGCCTCCTGCGGCTCGGCCTGGCCGGTGAGCACCGCGGCGATGGTGTCGTTGATGGCCTGGGCGACCCGGCCGTTCTCGTGCGAGGTGGTCTCGCCCTGGGCGACCTCGAGCTGGTCCCGCGCGACCGTCGCCTCGGGGAACTCCTCGGCATACTCCTGCATCGCCTCGGTCTCCCAGGCCGGCTCACCGGTCGCGACGTACCCCGACGCGATGGACCACTCCGCGGCCCGCTCCGGCTCGGTCAGGCACTTGGAGAACTCGTATGCCGCGGCGCGGCTGTTCTCGTCGCCGCGGTTGAACACGTACAGGTTGCCGCCGCCGGTCGGCGAGCCGGGCTGCTCGGCGGCCGGCAGCATGCTCACGCCGAAGTCGAACGAGGCGTTGGTGCGGACGTTGGTGAGGTTGCCGGTGGTGTGCCACATGATCGCGGTCCGGCCCTGGAGGAAGTCCTCCGGCGTCGAGGCCCACTCCGTGGTGCCGCTGGGCATGAGGCCCTCGTCGGCCAGCGACTTCCACCAGGTCAGCGCCTCGACCGAGCCCGGGTCGTCGAGGTAGTCGACGAACCCGTCGGTGCCCGGCGTGTTCTCCACGCCCTGCTGGATCGCCATCGCCTGGAACATCCAGTTGCCGAACTGGGTGGACGGGATCTCCAGGCCGTACTCGGCCGCGCCCTGCTCCTGGATCTGCCGTGCGTGCTCCTCCAGCTCCTCCCAGGTGGTCGGCGGCTGCTCCGGGTCCAGGCCGGCGGCCTCGTAGGCCTCCTTGTTGTGGTACTGCACGATCGTGGACCGCTGGAACGGCAGGCTCCACAGCTTGCCCTCGGCCTCGCCGGAGGCCAGGAACGCCGGGAAGAACTGCTCCTCGGTCCAGGACAGGTCCTCGTCGAGGGTGTCCAGCGGGACGATGAGGTCGTTGTCGATCAGCGTGTACAGGTCGGTGGTGAGCAGCACCGCCAGGTCCGGGCCCTGGCCGGAGCGGGCCGCGGTCTGCGCCTTGGTCATGGTGTCGGCATAGCTGCCGGAGTAGACCGCGGTGACCTGGGTGCCGGTCTCCTCGGTGCAGTCGGCGACGAGCTTGTCGACGACCTCGGTGAGCGGGCCGCCCACGGCGACCGGGTAGTACATCGTCAGCCCGTCGGAGCCGCCGGAGCCGTCACCTCCCCCTCCGCAGCCTGCGACGACGACGAGGGCTCCGGCGACGGCGGCCGCACCGGTCAGCGAGCGGGGACGAACAGGCATGAGGGATACCTCTCTCGTGGGGTCAGGCGTGCGACACGGCCAGGGCACGACCGGTCTCGGCGTCGAAGAAGCGCAGGTGGGACGGGTCGGTGGTGAGCTGCACCGGCGACCCCTTGTCGAGCCGGACGATGCCGGGGAGCCGGGCGACGAGCGACTGCCCGTCGGCGGCGTGCAGGGTGACGAGGGTCTCGGCGCCAAGCATCTCGGTGCTGTCGACCACGCCGGCCAGGCGCAGCGAGCCGGCGCCGTCGACGGACAGCGCCTCGGGACGGACCCCGACGACCACCGGCCGGTCGCCGGAGGGCACCGGCCAGGTCCCGACCGCACCGGACACCTCGAGGCCGCCGTCGACCGGGCGAGCCGGCAGCAGGTTCATCGGCGGCGAGCCGATGAACGAGGCGACCTCGGTGTCGGCCGGGTCGGTGTAGAGGTCGACGGGCGCCGCGGCCTGGGCGACCTCGCCCTTGCGCATGACCACGACGTGGTCGGCCATGGTCATCGCCTCGACCTGGTCGTGGGTGACGTAGATGACGGTGAGCCCGAGCTCCTGCTGCAGGGCGCGCAGCTCGATGCGCATCTGCTGGCGCAGCTTGGCGTCGAGGTTGGACAGCGGCTCGTCCATGAGCACGACCCGCGCGTCGGACACGAGCGCCCGGGCCAGGGCGGCGCGCTGCCGCTGCCCGCCGGAGAGCTGGGCGGGCTTGCGCTGCAGGTAGTCGGTGAGCCCGACGGTCTCGGCGGCGCGGTGGGCCTTCTCCAGCCGCTCCCGCTTGGGCACCTTGCGCACCCGCAGCCCGAAGACGATGTTCTCCAGGACGGTGAGGTGCGGGTAGAGCGCGTAGTTCTGGAAGACCATCGCGATCTTCCGCTTCGCGGCCGGCACGTCGTTGACCCGCTCGCCGCCGATGAGCACGTCGCCGCTGGTCGCGGACTCCAGCCCGGCGATGATCCGCAGCGAGGTCGACTTGCCGCACCCGGACGGGCCGAGGAGGACGACGAACTGTCCCGACGGCGCCACGATGTCGACGCCCTTGAGCACCTCGGTCTGGCCGCCGTGCCCGTCGGGGAAGACCTTCGTCACACCCCGGAGCTCCACATCAGACATCCGGCCTCCCACGCCCCAGCTTCGTCGCGCCCCCGCGGCGCGGACTCTGGCTGACGCTAACTAAATCGATTAAGGTCGTCAACACCCAGGAGGGTGTACGCGCGGTGAACAGGAGCCGACGTTCCTGGGACCGGGAGGGTGGTGCCGATGGCCGGCCGGGTCAGCATCCGCGACGTCGCGCGGGAGGCCGGCGTGTCCACCGCGCTGGCCAGCTTCGCGCTCAACGGGCGCGAGGGCGTGGCCCCGGCGACCCGTGCCCGGATCCTCGAGGTGGCCCGCCGCCTGGGCTACCGCGCCGACCCGCTGGCCCGGGCCCTGCGCACCGGGCTCACCGGGACCTACGGGCTGATGGTCCGCAACATGCGCAACCCCTACTTCCTCGAGGTGCTCCGGGGCGCCCAGGAGGCCGCGTCCGAGCACCGCGCCACCGTCTTCGCCGTCGACTCGGCATACTCCGCCGAGCGCGAGCGCGAGCACGTGCTGCACCTGGTCGAGCAGCGGGTCGACGCCCTGGCCATCGCCCCGGTCGGCTCCGGTGACGCGGTGGCGCTGTGGCAGCAGCTCGCGCCGGGCAAGCCGACCGTGGTCGTCAACGCGGTCCCCCGCGACCCCGACGTCGTGCGGGTCAGCCCCGACAACGTCTCCGCGGTCGACCAGGCCGTCGAGCACCTCGTCGAGCTCGGCCACCGCCGGCTCACCTTCTACTCCGCCCCCGCCGGGGTGATGGCCGACCACGACCGGCTGGAGCGGTTCCTGCGGCGCTGCGCCGAGCTGGGCGTGGACCCCCACCCGGTCGAGACGCCGCTGGACTTCGACGCCGCGTATGACGTGACCGCCCGGCTCCTGCAGGACCGGCACCCGCCGACCGCGATCATCACCAACTCCGACTACACCGCGCACGCGGTCTACCGGGCGTGCCGGGACGCCGGCGTGCGCGTCGGCGCCGACGTGTCCGTGGTCGGCCACGACGACCTGCTGACCTCCCCGCTGCTCGACCCGCCGATGACCACGCTGCGGCTGGACCGGTTCGCGCTGGGCCGGGCCATCGGCGAGCGGCTCCGCCCGGGCAGCTCCCTCGGCCACCACCTGGAGCCGGTGGAGCTCGTCGTGCGCGGCTCGACCGGGCCGGCGCCGCGCGGCTGAGGCGACCGGCACGTCATCCGGGGGCATCAGCCGCGGGGATCGCGCAGCAGCAGCTCGACGTTGCGGTCCCGGCGCTCACCCTGCGCGTTGAACCCGCCCACCCCGAACGGGTCGTTCGCCGCCAGCTCGCGGTGCCAGGCGGCCAGCTCGTCGACGGTGTCGATGCCCTCGGGCACCACCGGGCCGTCGTGGTCGACCATCGTCAGCAGCAGCGACAGCGTGCCGTTGCCGTGGTCGAGCAGCTCCACGAGCCGGCACTGGGTCGGCCAGTCCATGACCGAGGCGGTGCTGATCTCCCAGTAGCCGCCGCCGTCCGGCCCCACCCGCGGCGTCACCCGGTTGCGGTGGATGTGCCCGGAGACCCAGGCGATGACGTGCGGGTGGCGCAGCAGCAGCCGGTCCACCTCGTCGCCGAGCACCCGGGGGCCCTCCCCCTCGACGCCGCACCCGCTGACCCGGTCGTTGGTCATCGACGCGCGCGGGTGGTGCGAGGCGACGACGACCAGCCGGTCCTGCGCCGCCGCGTCGGCGAGCTGCTGCTCCAGCCAGGCGAACTGGGCCTCGTCGATGCTCCCCTCGAAGATCCCGGCCGGGTTGGTCGTGTCCAGCATGACGACCCGGATGCCGTCCAGCCCGTCGTGCGCGTAGTAGGCCGTGCCGTCGCGCAGGTTCTGCTCGGTGAACCCGTGGCCGAGGGGACGGCCCCGCTCGAAGTGCGCGGCGACGTACTCCGCCCTGGAGATGAGCCGGCGCTCGGGGTCCGGGGTCACGGTCCAGGTGCGGTCGGCGTAGGCCGGGTGCGGGTCGTCGGTGAACCGGGCGGCGTCCTCGGCGCGCACCCGGGCGACCTTGCGGTGCCCCAGGGTGATCTCGACCAGCTCGGGCGTCGCGGGGACCCGGCCCTGGACCAGCCCGTCGTGGTTGCCGAAGCAGCTGAGCCAGGGCAGCCGGGTGCCGGCGGCGGCGAGGGGCCGCAGCGCCGCGTCGAGCAGGCCGGGCACGTGGGGGAAGCCGTGGTCGCGGCCCCACGGGTTGTCCGGCTGCTCGGGAGCCCAGGCCCACTCCCACCGGCCGTCCTGCGGCCCCTCGTAGGTGGGACCGCCGGAGTCGAGGTCGACGGTGCCGCCCTCGACGAGGTTCATGAAGGCGACCAGCTCGTTGTGCTGCATGTTGTCGATGTTGTCGCCGGTGGTGAGCAGCAGCTGGACCGGTGCGCCGGTCCGCGGCGAGCCGGTGACCGCGTCGATCCGGCGCAGCAGCGCGTCGGTGGCGTGCGCGGCGAGCAGCTCCTGGGGGCGCATCAGCGGGAGCATGAGCCGGGTCTCCGGCCGGCGGCCCAGGGCGTGCACCGCCTCGAGCCGGGACGGCGACTGGGTGTCGAGCAGCTGCACGTCGGTGAGGTGGGCCAGGTGCGCCAGGCTCCGCGGACTGCTCGAGCGCGGCCCGGACCACAGGTCGGAGCGCACCAGGTGCGGCTCGACCATGCCCAGCTCCAGCCCGTAGTAGGGCTGCACCCTCCCCTCGCGCAGCACGGCCCCCCGTCGGATCGGGCGGCTGGGCAGTGACACGTCCGGTCGGACCATTCAGTGACTCCTCTTCATCGCTCCGTCGGCCAGCGCGTCCGCGGCCTCCCCCAACCGGAGCCCGACCACGTCGAGGCGCCGGAGCAGCTCGCGCAGCTTCAGCGTCTCCGGGGTGACGGGGCCGGACAGGGTCTCGGCGACCGCCTCTTGGTAGCGGCGCCGGACCTCGTTCTTGCGGACCGCCAGGGACGCCCGGCGGATCCGCAGCGGGTCCTCGGCGATCGTCGAGATCGCCACGTCCAGGTCGTCCAGCGCCTCGCGGATCGCGGTGAGCAGCCCCGCCAGCAGCGGGTGCGGCTGCACCGCGAACAGGTCGAGCTCGCGGACGAAGTCGTGCAGGTTGTCGAGCACGTCGTCGATCGACCGGGACAGCCGGAACAGGTCCTCGCGGTCGATCGGGTTGGCGAAGGCGCTGGACAGCCGGTTGACCGTGGTGTGCCGGCACTCGTCGCCGCGGTGCTCGATCTCGCGCATCCGCTGGCGGGCGTCCGCGATCGGCACCTCGCCGTTGACCAGCGCCAGGGTGAGGTCGACGCCCTCGACCGTGACCGCGACCTGCTCCCGCAGCGCGCCGACCAGCTCGGCGTCGGGGCGGCGGGTCAGCGCCCGCCCCAGGGACCGGAAGAAACCCATCAGGCCATCCTCCCCACCACGATCCCGGTGCCGGCCGCCAGCGCGAACGCGAGCGGCAGCGTCACCACCCACGCGATGACGATCGTGCCGACCTGGTCCCAGCGGACCCGGCCCCAGCCCTGGCTGCCGCCGGCGCCGACGAGGGAGCCGGTGATCGTCTGGGCGACCCCGACCGGCGCGCCGACCGCCGACGACCCGAGCAGTGCGGCGGACGTGGCGAGCTCGGCGGTGACGGCATACAGGGGCCGGACCGGGAGGACCCCGCGGCCCACGCGGCGGGCCATCCGGCGGAACCCGGCGGCCGACCCCAGCGCGAACAGGACGCCGAGGCCGATGAGGACGGGCACGTCGGCGCGGACCCGCCCGGCCGGCGGGGTGGCGGCCGTGGCGACCGCGGCGACGGCGAGCATCTTCTGCCCGTCGCTGGCGCCGTAACCGAGTGCCAGCAGCGGGAACGTCCACAGGTGCATCCGGCCCAGCGAGCGGCCGGCGTGCCGGGTGCGCACGTGGCGGGCGACGAACCCGACGACCACGAACGCGATGAGCCCGCCGACCAGCGGCGCCAGCGCCATCATCGCCAGCACCTTGAGCACCGAGGCCCAGGGCGCGTCGGCGCCGGAGGCCACGGCATACCCGGCGAGGGCGCCGACGAAGGCCAGGGTGAGCCCGGTCGGGATGCCCAGGCGGGTCAGCCCGAAGACCACCACGAGGGTCACCGCGACGGTGACGATGACCGCCACGTCGGCGCCCGCCGCGCCGGGGGCCGAGAGCTGCTCGACGAACGTCGTCGCGACGCCGGTGCCGACGAGCAGCGGCCCGGCGACCACCCCGGCGGCCAGGAGGACCAGGCCGACGGGGTGGCCGATCGAGGTCAGCGTGAGCGAGGTGGCCAGCAGGGTCGAGCCGGTGTTGGCGCCGTTGACCACGGCGAACGCCACCGCCAGGACCACCAGGGCCACCGTCACCGCTGCCGGGCTCCTTCCCTCAGTAGGCGTACAGGTCCAGCAGGCGCAGCTGCGGGGTGTACACCGCGATCGAGTCACCGTCGTTGTTCAGCACAGCACGACCGAGGTCGTTGTAGTAGCGGTCCTCGGTGTTGGTGCCCGGGCCGGTGTAGACGCGCAGCGTCGCGCCCGGCGCCAGGACGTAGCCGTCGCCGACGACGAGGCGGTTGATCACCGCGTCCTGGAGGATGTAGCCGCTGACGTCGATGGCGCGGTCGGAGGTGTTGATCAGCTCGACGTACTCGCCGTTCTCCGGGGTGAGGTCGTCACCCGGGGCGTCGCCGAGCACGTGGTTGACCTCGATCCCGTTGGCCTGCGGGAAGGGGTTGCGGCCCTCGAGCAGGCGCACCATCTGGGTCGGGAAGTCGGTGATGACCTGGTCGACGCACAGGTCCGCGGCCTCCAGGACCGCCTCGGGGGAGTTGAGCGTGTAGAGCGCCAGGTCCAGTCCGAAGGACCTCACCCGGTCGACGTCGGCGGGGTCGAGGAACCGGTAGTTGGTCACGAGCCCGTCGGCGAAGCCGGCCCAGCGCTCCAGCGTCGCGTCGTCGTCCGGGACCTCGGTGGCGATCTGCAGCACCGGCAGCTCGGGCATCAGCTCGTGGAACGTGGTCAGCGACGTCTCGTCGAAGGAGCTGACGACGACCTGGTCGCGCTCGACCAGCCGCTTCCAGAACGGGTCGGTCTGCAGCGCCTCGGCGAGGGCGGCCTCCACGCCCGGGGAGTCCTCGGGCGACTTGATCTCGATGTTGACCGTCAGCGGCGACCCGGCGACGGCGCGGGCGACGTCGTTGAGGTGCGGCACGGGCTCGCCGTCGTAGCGCTTGGCGAAGTACTCCCCCGCGTCGAGCTGCTGCAGCTCGGCCCAGGTGAACGAGGTGATCGGGTCGCCGGCCCGGTCGGGGAAGACCTCCTCGACGTCGCTCGTCCGCCCGCCGGTCGCGTCGTGGAAGATGAACGGCACACCGTCGGCGGTGAGCTGGACGTCGACCTCGGTGATCTCCGCCCCGGAGCGCCGGGCGTCGCGGACGCTGGCGATGGTGTTCTCCGGACTGGTGCCGCCGGAGCCGCGGTGGCCGACGATCGTCGGGTCGTCGCAGTCGGGGGCGGCGGCCTGGGTGACGCCCACCGGCCCCAGCAGCGTGAGCAGCAGCGCCGCTCCCGAGGCCGTTGCGAGGGTGGTGCGCACTCGAGTCCTGGTCATCAGTCGTTGCCTCCTGTGATCTCAGTCCCTCGGCCCCGGGCACGCTACCTAAAACGTTTTAGTCTGGCAACAGCCGTCACTCCCGGGAGCCGAACTCTCCCCGGACGCCACTCCCGGGGCCGGCTCTACCGACACATTTCCGTGCCGAGGTTTCTTCCCCCGACGTGCCCCACCCCGACCGACAGGCCCCTCGACAGGTCAGCCCCCCCTCCCCCGGCGTCCCGACCGTTTCCCTGCTGCGTTTGGACCGCTCCAGCCGTCGAAACGCAGCAACCAAGCGCAGCATTGCTGCGCTCGGCACGTCAGGAGCGGGTCGAGCGAGGTCAGGCGCGGCTCGAGACGACCCGCGGATCGGTCGGCCTCAGGCTGGTCGACCCACTCTGTGACGCCTCGCACGCCCCAGCGGTCAAAGCGCAACAAGCAGACGGCAGCAATGCTGCGCCCGGCACGTTGGGAGCGGTCGGGCGGGTCAGGCGGGACAGGCAGGTTCGATCAGGCCTGCGGTGGCATCGACCGGCGGGTCGGTCGAGTGGGGCTCGAGCAGGCCCGCGGGGCGCCGACCGGCGGGTCGGGCAGGTCCGCGGTGGCGTCGACCGACCGGAGCCGGCAACGACCGGCGGGCCTCCTCAACCGGGGTGTCGCTGTCAGAGGTCGCGGAGGCGGGGGACGACGTCCTCGGCGAACTGGGTGAGGAAGCGCTCCTGGTCGTGGCCGGGGCCATGGAAGACCAGGTGGTTGAAGCCGAGGTCGACGTACTCCTTGAGCCTGGCGACCGCGGTGTCGGGGTCGGAGGCGACGATCCAGCGCTGGGCGACCTGCTCGATCGGCAGCTCGTCGGCCAGCCGCTCCATCTCGGCGGGGCTGTCGATGCTGTGCTTCTGCTCCGGGGTCAGCGACAGCGGCGCCCAGAACCGGCAGTTCTCCAGGGCCCGGTCGGGGTCGCGGTCGTAGGAGATCTTCACCTCGAGCATCCGGTCGATGTCGTCACCGGGCCGGCCGGCCTTCTCCAGCCCCTCCTCCACCGCGGGCAGGAGCTTGTCGGCATACAGCTCCCGCCCCTTGCCGCTGGTGCAGATGAAGCCCTCGGCCGAGCGACCGGCGTACCGGGCGACGACCGGCCCGGCGGCGGCGACGTAGACGGGCACGGGCGACTCGGGGCGGTCGAAGATCGAGGCGTCGACGGTGCGGTAGTACTCGCCCTCGAAGGTGACGTGGGTGTCGGTCCACAGCTGCCGCATGAGCTGGACCGCCTCGCGGAGCCGGGCGAACCGCTCCTTGAACTCCGGCCACTCCCGCCCGGACACGGCGGTCTCGTTGAGGGCCTCGCCGGTGCCGACGCCGAGGAAGACGCGGCCCTCGGTGAGCAGCGAGAGCGTCGCGAACGCCTGGGCGACCACGGCCGGGTTGTAGCGGAACGTCGGGGTCAGGACGCTCGTGCCGATGCGGACGCGGTTCGTGCGCTCGCCGACCGCCGCCATCCAGGCGAGGGAGAACGGGGCGTGCCCGCCGTTCTCGCGCCACGGCAGGAAGTGGTCGCTCACGGCCACCGAGTCGAAGCCGAGCTCCTCGGCGCGGACCGCGTACTCGACGAGGTCGCGGGGGCCGAACTGCTCGGCGGAGGCCTTGTAGCCCAGGGTCAGCTTGCTGGTCACGTGCATCCCTTTCATCCGTTCCGGCGTGGTGCGCGACAGGGTCACCAGTCTCCCAGGCGGGCCCCGGGTCGCCCCGCGCCGCGCAACAACCGGGCTTCTTGACGGACGGGCAAGTCGCGCTGCCTCGTTCCGGCGGCCGGCCCTTCAGGTCGCTCCGTCGCCTGACTAACGTCTTGTCATGCGTCAGTTCCAGTTCCGCACCGACCCCGACGGCACCGAGTCCGTCCAGATCGCGGTCCGGGGTCACCAGGTGCTCGCCCGCCCCATGCTCAACTTCGGCCCGGGCTACACCCTGGAGCAGCGACGCGCCCTGGGGCTGACCGGGCTGCTGCCGCCGGCGTACAACACCATGGACGAGCAGCTCAAGCGGGTCTACCGGCAGTTCCGCAGCCAGCCGGACGACCTGAGCAAGTACGTCTACCTCAACCAGCTCCAGGACCTCAACGAGATCCTCTTCTACCGGCTGGTCGCCGAGCACCTGGACGAGATGCTCCCGATCATCTACACGCCCACGGTCGGGGAGGCGATCCAGAAGTTCAGCTCGACGTTCGACCGCCCCCGCGGGGTCTACCTGAGCATCGACGAGCCGGACGGCATCGACGAGGCCCTGGCCAACCACGGGCAGACCGCCGACGACGTCGACCTCGTCGTGGTGACCGACTCCGAGGGCATCCTCGGCATCGGTGACCAGGGCGTCGGCGGTATCCGCATCGCGATCGGCAAGCTCGCGGTCTACACCACCGCCGCCGGGATCCACCCCCTGCGCGGGGTGCCGATCGTCCTCGACGTGGGGACGGACAACCACGCGCTGCTCAACGACCCGTCCTACCTCGGCCTGCGCCGGCCCCGGGTGCGCGGGGAGCAGTATGACGAGTTCGTCGCCCGGTTCGTCGACGCGGTGCGGCGGCGCTACCCCCACGCCCTGCTGCACTGGGAGGACCTGGGGGCCGACAACGCCCACCGGATCCTGGAGACCTACCGCGACGAGATCTGCACGTTCAACGACGACATCCAGGGCACGGCGGCCGTCGTCGCCGCGGCCGCGCTGGCGGCGGTCAAGGCCAAGGGCGAGACGCTGAGCCAGCAGCGGATCGTGATCCACGGCGCCGGCACCGCGGGCATCGGCGTCGCCGACCTGATGCGCGACATCATGGTCAAGGAGGGCCTGACGCCCGAGGAGGCGGCCAGCCGGTTCTGGGGACTGGGCAGCCGGGGGCTGGTGCACACCGGCGGCCCGATGCGCCCGTTCCAGCAGCGCTACTCCCGGCCCGAGAGCGAGCTCCGCGGCTGGGAGCTGGAGGAGCACGGCCGGTACGGCCTGGCCGACGTGGTCCACAACGTCCGCCCGACGATCCTCATCGGCACCTCGGCGCAGCCGGGCGCGTTCACCGAGCGCGTCGTCCGGGAGATGGCCGCGCACTGCGACCGCCCGGTGATCATGCCGCTGTCCAACCCGACCTCCAAGACCGAGGCGCACCCGGCCGACCTGCTGGCGTGGACCGAGGGGCGGGCGCTCATCGCGACGGGTTCCCCGTTCGGGTCGGTCCCCTACGGGGGCACCACCTACGAGATCGCGCAGGCCAACAACGCCCTCGTCTTCCCCGGCATCGGGCTGGGGACCATCGCGGTCCGGGCCACGCGGGTCACCGACGGCATGATCGCCGCCGCCGCGGAGGCGGTCGCCGAGCTCACCAGCGCGGCACGGCCCGGCTCGCCGCTGCTGCCGTCGATGCGCCAGCTCCGGGCGGTGTCGGCCGCGGTCGCCGTGCGGGTCGCCCAGCAGGCCCAGGCCGAGGGCGTCGCCACCCGGGAGCTCGGGGACCCGATCCAGGACATCTACCGCCAGATGTGGCGCCCGGAGTACCCCCGGGTCGAGGTGGTCAGCAAGATCGAGGCCCCCTCCGCCCGTCCGACCGAGCCCTGACGGACACCCTCACCGAGCGTCCTGCAGAGGGCGCTCGATTCCGCCCCTTCTGCATGACGCTGCGGCAGACGCGGCCACCTGTGCAGCGAAACGTGGGCTGGACACGCTTGTGTCGGCGGGACACCGAAACGTGACCTGAGCCGCTGTTTGTACGCGTGTCCAGGTCACATTTCGCTGCACACAGGCGGCCGGATATCAGGGACGCCGGGGACCTACCCGTGACCGCGTCCCCAGATCCCCCACCGGATGCGATGCCACTCGCCGGAACCATCGATCAAACGGAGCCAATCCGTATACAATCCGTCGAAGGGCCCAGGTCAGCGACCTGTCCACGTCGTGGGGAGGAGCCAACGAGGTGACAAGGCGAGACGACGGCGACGGCGTGGCAGCCCCGCACTCGGCGACCGCCGCCTCCTGGGGCGAGTCGGCCGAGATCGCATACAACAAGATCCTCGACCTGCTGCTCCACGGCGAGGCACCGCCGGGCGGGCGGCTCCGGGAGACCTACCTCGCCGAGCTCACCGGCGTGAGCCGCACCCCGGTGCGCCAGGCGCTCAACCGGCTCGCGGCCGAGGGCGTGGTCCGCCTCTCCCGCAACCGCGGAGCCCAGGTCGTCGAGCTCACCGACGAGGACGCCCGCGCCCTGCTGGACCTGCGCGCGCGGTTCGAGCCCTATGCGACCCGGCTCGCCGTGGCCCACATGAAGCTGGAGCACCTGGACCGGCTCGTGGAGCTGGCCGACCAGATGGAGCGGCTGGTCGCCACCGAGGACTGGCACCCGGTCGCGCTGAGCCGGCTCAACAACGAGTTCCACGGCGTGCTCATCGAGAACTGCGGGAACCGGCACCTGGTCATGGCGCTGCAGTCGGTGGTGATGCCGGCGACGGTGGCCCGGACGTTCGACCGCTACACGCCGGAGGCGCTGCAGCGGAGCATGGCCCACCACGCCGAGCTCATCGACGCGGCGCGAGCCGGCGACGGCGAGTGGGCGGAGTCGGTGATGCGGACCCACATCCTGGCGGCGCGGCACGCCTACCCCGCGCCGCACCGGAGGGGCTGAGCGGGCGCTGCGTGGTGCTGCCGGCCGGCTACGCGGTGTCCTGTATGCCGCGCAGGTACCCCAGTGCGGTGTCCAGGTCGACGACCTCGGCGTACTTGGTCTGCAGGTCCGACAGGCTGGCCTCCCCCACCTCCGGGGCCCGGTCCCCGACCGCGCCCCGGACGACGATCGGGACGAGGTTGTGGGCGACGGCGTCGACGGCCGTCGCCCGGACGCAGCCGCTCGTGCTGACGCCGGCGATGACCACGGTGTCCACCCCCAACGCTGCCAGCCGCTCGGCCAGGTCCGTGCCGAAGAACGCGCTGGCCTGCTGCTTGACGAGGACGGTCTCACCCTCGGCCGGAGCCACCTCCGGCATCAGCTCACCCAACGGGGCCCCGGGCACGAGCTCGCGGAGGGCCGGCACCTTGCGCAGGAAGACCAGGGTGTCCAGGTCCTCCTCGCTGTACCGGACGACGGTGTGGAGCACCGGGACCCCGGCCTCGCGGGCCGCGGCCAGCACCCGCGCCGCCCCGTCGAGCGAGTCACGCGACGGCAGGCAAAACGGGCTCCCCTCGGTGTAGTACGCCGCCATCATGTCGATGGCGATGACCGCCGGCCGGCTGCCCGGGCGCAGCCGGCCGGCGAAACCGGCGGAGGGAGGGTGAGGGGACAACGTCACCGCCGGTTGATCGGGGTGGGAGCCGGGAGCCCGGTCTCCTCCAGGGCGTTCGCCATGATCGTCTCCAGGTCGGGGCCCTTGTTGACGATCGGCAGCTCGCCGGTCCGCTGGGAGCGGATCTCCTCACGCAGCGTGGCGGTGGCCTGCTCGTCGACGTTGCCCTCCTCGTCGCAGACGACGCCGTAGCGGCGGGCACCCTCGACGGTCACCAGACCGCGCAGCACCTCCAGGCCGACGAGGGCCGGGTCGCGCTCCAGCGGGTCGCGCCAGCCGCCACCGCCCCAGGTGACGAAGTGGAGCAGGTCACCCGGCTGGACCTCGACGTCGTGGACCTTGCTGGGCAGCACCTCGACGGTGCCGTCCGCCCGCTCGAGCCACTTCCGGCCGCGGGCGCCCGGCTCGCCGCCGAGGACGCCCCACGGGTAGGTAAGCCACCGGTCGTCGTGGATGGCGATGGTGCCCGGCTCCAGGAACCGGAAGGCCACGTCCACGCCGTTGCCGCCGCGGTGCAGCCCCGGGCCGCCGCTGTCCGGCACCGTCTCCCAACGCTCGACCCGCAGCGGGTAGTAGGACTCGAGGTACTCGCTGGGGATGTTCATGAACGAGGGCCACAGCGAGTGACCGTCCGGGCCGTCGCCGACCGGCCGGCCGGGGATGCCGCCGAAGCCGATCGAGTAGAGCTGGAACCACTCCCCCTTGCGGGCACCGTCCCGGTAGTAGCCGGAGTACATGAAGTGCGGTGAGGAGGAGAACCCGGCGGCGTTCATGAGGTCCGGGTTGCACTGACCGAGAAGACCGCCGAACAGGTCGAACAGCCGGCCGATGCCGTGGTTGCGGCCGTTGAGCGCCTGCGGGTACTTCGGCTTCCAGAAGGAGTCCTCGGGGATCTTGACGTCGACCAGCGGGTAGAACCCGTCGTTCCACAGGATCTGGGGGTCGGCCACGGTGATCATGTAGATCCCGAAGAACATCCGGATGAGGTTCTCGTTGATGTAGTAGTTGACTGGGCCCTCGGCCTGTCCGGAGCTGCCGGTCAGGTCGATGAGGACCTTCTCCCCGGTCCGGGTGATGGTCATCCTCAGCTCGAACGGGCCGTTGCCGCGCCCGTCGTCGTCGATGTAGTCGGTGAAGCTGACCGGCTTGCCCTCCTCGAACACCGCCTCGAGGAGCGCCTTCATCGCCCGGTAGTTGCGGTCGAGCAGCGCGTCCAGCGCCGAGGTGTAGGTGTCGACGCCGAACCGCTCGCACATCTGCTGCACGCGCCGGGCGGCGGTGCGGCAGGCGGCGACGATGCCGTTGAGGTCGGCGCGGTTCCAGTCGGGCTTGCGGACCTGGTTGAGGATGATCCGCAGCGCGTCCTCGTCGAGCACGCCCTTCTTGTAGAGCTTGAAGGGCGGGATGACGACGCCCTCCTCGAAGATGGTCCGTGCGTCGGTGGGCATCGAGGCCGGCGTCTTGCCGCCGACGTCGGACATGTGCCCGAACTGTGAGGCCCACCCGACGATCCGGCCCTCGAAGTAGATCGGCATGACGACGAGCCAGTCATTGGCGTGGCTGATCGCGGCACCGCAGGAGTAGGGGTCGGAGGTGAGGAGGACGTCACCCTCCTCGATGTCGCCCTCGAAGTTCTCCAGGAAGTCGGGGATCGACAGGCCGAACTGGCCGACGACCATCTTCCCCTCGGGGTCGCCGATGAGCGGGAACTCGTCGTGCTGCTCGCGGATGCCCGGGGACAGGGCCGTGCGGAACAGCACCTCGTCCATCTCGTAACGGGCGCTGCGCAGCCCGTTCTCGATGAGGTCCAGGGTGACGACGTCGACGTCGACCTTGCGGAACGGCTCGGTGCTGGTCTGAACGAGGTTGGCCACGGCTCACTCCTGGGAGTCGACGGGACGGATGAGCAGGGTGCCGCTGGGGTGCACGGTCGCAGCGTGCCCCGGGAGCACGAGGGTGGTGGAGTCCATCTCGGTGACGATGGCCGGCCCGGGGACCACGTTGCCGGCCCGCAGCTGGAGCCGGTCGTAGACACCCGCGGTGTGGTGCGCTCCCTCGAACCAGATCTCCTGGTCGCCGGTGCGTGCGGCCGAGGGGTCGGGCCCACCCTCCTCGAGGACGTTGACCTGCACCTCCGGGCGCGGACCGGTGACCGTGGCGCGCACCGTGACCAGCTCGTGCTCGTTGGACAGCAGGAACGAGAAGAGCCGCTCGTGCTCGGCGTCGAACGCGGCCCGCAGCGAGTCCAGGCCGTGCTCGCCGTCGAACCGCGTGATGTCCACCTCGACCGGGATCTCGAAGCCCTGCCCGTGGTAGCGCAGGTCCGCGTGGTAGCTGTAGGTCAGCTCGTCCTCGGACAGCCCCGCCTCGAGCAGCGACACCTTCGCCGTCTCGGCCAGCCCCTGCAGCACGGTCCGGAGCGTCTCGTCGTCGAGCTCGGAGAACCGCCGCACCAGGGTGCGCACCGACTCGTCGCGCAGCGTCGTCGTGGCGTCGCCGAGGGCACAGAGCACGCCGGGCGACGGCGGGATGATGACCGGCCAGGCGCCGGTGAGGACGCCGAGGGCGTTGGCGTGGAGCGGACCGGCCCCGCCGAACGCGACGAGCGCGAAGTCGCGGGGGTCGAAGCCCTGCTGGGTGGAAACCAGCTTGAGGGCGCCGAACATGTTCTCGTTGACGATGTCGTAGATCCCCTCGGCCGCCGCCTCGACCGAGGGCAGCCCCGTGGCGTCGGCGATCTTCTGCACCGCCGCACGCGCCGCCTCGCGGTCCAGTGAGACCTCGCCACCGGCGAGGCTGGTCGGCAGGTAGCCGAGGACGAGGTTGGCGTCGGTGACCGTGGGCTCGGTCCCGCCCAGCCCGTATGCCGCGGGGCCGGGTCGGGCCCCGGCCGACTGCGGGCCGACCCGCAGCGCCTGGGTGAGCGGCGGGACGTGGGCGATCGATCCGCCACCGGCGCCCACGGTGCGGACGTCGACCGAGGTGGCCCGGACCGTGAGGTCGCCGACCGTGGTCTCCCGGCCGATCCGCGGGGTGAGGTCCTGCACCAGGGCCACGTCGGTGGAGGTGCCCCCCATGTCGAGGGTGAGCAGGTCCTTGAACCCGGCCTGCCCGGCGACCCAGACGGCCCCGGTGACGCCACCGGCCGGCCCGGACAGCAGCATCGAGACCGGGTTGTCCGAGGCGACCTTGGCCGAGACGAGTCCGCCGTCGCTGCGCAGGATGGACAGGTGGGCGTCCATGCCGGACTGGTGGAGCTGGGTCTCCAGGTTGCCCACGTACCTGGCCACCTGCCCCTGGACGTAGGCGTTGGCGACGGTGGTCAGGGTCCGCTCGTACTCGCGCAGCTCGGGAAGGACCAGGGAGGAGCAGGACACCGGGATGCCCTCGAGCTCCTCCGCGGCGATCTCGGCGATGCGCAGCTCGTGCTTGTTGTTGGCGTAGGAGTTGATGAGGCTGATGCTCAGCGCCTCGATCCCGCGCCCCTTGAGGCGGCGGAGCTTGGCGCGAACGTCGTCCTCGTCGAGCTCGGTGACCACGCTGCCGTCGGCGCCGACCCGCTCCCGCACCTCGACGGTGTCCTCCAGCGCGGCCAGCGGCTCCGGCTTGGGCCAGATGATCCAGCCGGCCAGCCCGCCCGGGACGAACGAGCGGGCGATCTGCAGCACCTGCCGGAAGCCCTCGGTGGTGACCAGGCCGACCCGTGCCCCGCGCTTCTCCAGGATCGCGTTGGTCGCGACGGTGGTGCCGTGGAGCACCTCCCGGACCTCGCCGGGATCGACCCCGGCGGCGGCACAGACTGCCTGGATGCCCCGGAGCACGCCGACGGACTGGTCGTCCGGCGTCGAGGCGGTCTTCTCGCGGAAGGTCTCGCCGGTCTCCTCGTTGACCAGCAGGATGTCGGTGAAGGTTCCTCCGACGTCGACGCCGAGCCGGTAGCTCATCTGTGCTCCTTCGAACAGGGGTCGAGGTTGCTGCGTCGACCGGGCCCGCCGGGAGCTCACGCGCGGTCGACCCTACGCGTCAACCTAGAGGGGGCACCCTGCTCCGTCAATAGTCTTGGATACAACCCATCCAGATCTTGGAAGTCTGTGCCTCAAGGGTGGCTATCTGGTATACAACTTGATCTGAGATGAGTGGCGCCGACCCCGGAGGAGAGAGCCCCATGACCGACCCCACGCCCTCCGCCCCTCCTGGGCCGCTCGCGGGCCTGCGCGTGGTCGAGATGGGCCAGCTCCTCGCCGGCCCGTTCTGCGGGCAGCTGCTCGGCGACCTCGGCGCCGACGTGGTCAAGCTCGAGGACCCCACCCGCGGGGACCCGCTGCGCCAGTGGGGCCGGCAGCGCCCGAAGGGGCAGTCGCTGTGGTGGTCGATCGTGGGCCGCAACAAGAAGTCGGTCACCGTCAACCTGCGCACCCCCGAGGGGCAGGACCTCGCCCGGGAGCTCATCACCCGGGCCGACGTGGTCGTGGAGAACTTCCGCCCCGGCACCATGGAGCGCTGGGGGCTCGGCTACGAGCAGCTCAGCGAGCTCAACCCGCGGCTGATCATGGCCCGCGTCTCCGGCTTCGGGCAGGACGGTCCGTATGCCGCGCGCGCCGGCTACGGCGCGATCGGGGAGGCCATGGGCGGCCTGCGCTACGTCGTGGGCGACCCCAGCACGCCCCCGTCCCGGGTGGGCATCTCCATCGGCGACACCCTCGCGGCGATGTTCGCCACCATCGGCGTCCTCTCCGCGCTCCACGAGCGGGAGCGCAGCGGCCGCGGCCAGGTCGTCGACTCGGCGATCTACGAGGCGGTCCTCGGTGTCATGGAGTCGCTCGTGCCCGAGTGGGCGATCGCCGGCTACCAGCGCGAGCGCACCGGCGCGATCCTGCCCGGCATCGCCCCGAGCAACGTCTACCCCACCGCCGACGGCCTGTGGATCCTCATCGCCGCCAACCAGGACACCGTCTTCGCCCGCCTCGCCCGGGCGATGGGCCGGCCCGAGCTGGCCGAGGACGATCGCTACGCCACCCACGTCGCCCGCGGCGAGCGCCAGGCCGAGCTCGACGACCTCGTCGCGGAGTGGAGCTCCGGGCTCACCGCCGAGGAGATCGAGGCGCTGCTCACCGAGCACGGCGTGCCGGTCGGCAAGATCTACCGCGCCGCCGAGATGCTCAGCGACCCGCACTTCCGGGCCCGGGGCACGATCACGCACGTGCCGCACCCGGTCCTGGGCGAGGTGCCGATGCAGAACGTCTTCCCCCGGCTGAGCCGCACCGGCGGGCAGGTCCGCTGGCCCGGCCCGGAGCTCGGCGCCCACACCGAGGAGGTGCTGGCCGAGCTGGGCCGCACGCCCGACCAGGTCGCCGCGCTCCGTGAGGCGGGCGTCGTATGAGGCGGCTGCTCCAGCTCCCCGACTCCATCCGGATCGTCGAGGTCGGCCTGCGCGACGGGCTGCAGGCGGTGCCGGAGCCGCTGCGCACCGAGGAGAAGGTGCGCATCGTCGAGGGCCTCATCGCGGCCGGCGTCCGGGAGATCGAGGCGGTGTCGTTCGCCCACCCCAAGGTCCTCCCGCAGCTCGCCGACGCCGAGGCGCTGATGGCCGCCGTCCCCCGGCCGGAGGGGGTCCGCTACCGCGGGCTGGTCCCCAACCTGCGGGGCGCCCAGCGTGCCGTGGACACCGGGCTGGACGAGTGGACGGTCGTCGTGCCGGTCGACGAGGAAGTCGCGCTGCGCAACCAGCGGCGCACCCCGGCCCAGCTGCTCGAGGAGCTCGTCGAGATCGGCAGGCTCGCGCGGGAGAACGACGTGCGCCTGGTCGTGGCGGTCGCCACGGCCTTCTTCGCCCCCGCCCGCGGGCCGGTGCCGTTCGCGGACACCCTGGCCGTCGTCGACGCCGCGGTCGACGCCGGCGCCGACGGTGTCTACCTCGCGGCCACCTCCGGCCAGGAGCAGCCGCTGGAGATGGCGGATGGGATCGCGCAGGTGCGCGCACGTCATACCGGGCTCGACGTCGGGGTCCACCTGCACAACCGCAACGGATTCGCCCCGGCCAACGCCCTGCTGGCGATGGCCGCCGGTGCGACCTGGCTGGAGGGCAGCTTCGCCGGGCTGGGCGGCGACCTGTGGTTCCCCGGCGACCCCACCGTCCTGGGCAACGCGCCGACCGAGGACCTCATCCACCTGTGCGACGCCGTCGGGGTGCGCACCGGCATCTCGCTGGAGCGGTACCTCGACGTGGTGCGCCAGGTGGAACAGCTCACCGGGCGGCCCTCGACGTCGTTCGTCACCCGGGGCGGCACCCGCGACGAGTTGGCCACCGCCTCCTGGCCGGACGCACCCTCCCCTGGCTCCTAGTGCGGTGGTGCGGAAGGTCACCGGATCGCCCGCCGCAGACTCTGGCGCAGCGCGCCGCGGCGGCGCAGACTGAGGAGCGTGCGATCCGCAGGAGGTGGGTCATGAACGAGGTGGACCTCAGCACGCGTGCGGCGGCCGAGCCGATCGTCTGCACCCGGCAGGTCGACGCGGACCCCATCCACGCCTTCGAGGTCTTCACCGAGCGCTTCGGGGAGTGGTGGGACCCGCGGCTGACCCCCGACCCCTCCACCTACGAGGGTGCCGACGTCGAGGAGGTCGAGGGCGGCATGGTGGCCCTCCACCACGACGGCGAGGACTACCCGATCGGCGAGGTCAGGGTCTGGGAGATCGGCGAGCGGTTCTCCATGTCCTTCTGGCTGTCACTGCCACCCAACGCGCCGACCGAGCTCACCGTCGACTTCGAGCCGTCCGACGGGGGCACGCTCGTCACCCTGACCCACGGCGGCTGGACGTCGGGCAACGTGGCCAGGCGCGCCAGGTTCACCGAGTGGCCCCACCTGCTCGAACGCTTCGCCGCCCTCGCCGAGGAGTAGCCGGCCCTACCGCTGACCCTCGACCCCTCCGGCCCCGACCAATCCCGTTGCCGCGCCGGCGGGGCCGTTCGTAACCTGCTCCTGTGAAGCGACTGCGCAGCAGCACCCCGCCCCCGGTCAGCTGACCGGGGCGCCCAGGAGCTGACCTCTCCCGCCGCAGCGGCGGGTCTCCTGGCGTGTCCCCGGACCGGTCCCCACCGTTCCGCCGACTCCCAGGAGCTCCACATGACCTCCACCTCGACCCTGCCCACCCCTGCCCGGCCCCGGCTCTCGCCGCTGGTCCCCCTCGCCCTCGCGGGCGTCCTCTGGGGCACCGGCGGCCTCACCGGCTCGCTCGTGCAACGGCACACCGGCATGTCGGCGCTGGGCACCGGCTTCTGGCGGCTCGCCGTCGCCGCCGTCGCCCTCCTCGCCTGGCACGTCGTCACCGGCCGCACCGGCCACCTGTATGTCGTGCGCCGTCACCGGCCCCGGGTGCTGGCCATCGGCCTGCTGCTCGCGCTCTTCCAGTCCTGCTACTTCGCCGCCGTCGGCCACCTCGGTGTCGGCGTGGCGACCCTGGTGACGCTGGGCTCGGCCCCGGTCCTCGTCACCGCCTGGACCACCGCCGCCGGCAGGGTGCCGCCCTCAGGCCGGACGCTGACCGCGCTCGCCGCCGCCGGGGGAGGGCTGCTCCTCGTCGTCCTCGGGACGGGCACGTCCGCGTCCCCGGGCTCCAGCGGGGCGGTCTCCGCCGGGGTGGCCCTCGCGCTGCTCTCCGCCAGCGGGTTCTCCGCGGTGACCCTGCTGTCACCGGGCCTCGCCGACCGGGTCGCCGCGACGACCACGGTCACCTGGGGCTTCGCCGTCGGCGCCCTGGCCCTGCTGCCGGTCGCCGCCCTGACCGGCCCGGTCGTGGGCACGCCCGGCCCCACCGACCTCGCGCTGCTGGCCTACCTCGGCACCGGACCCACGGCGGTGGCCTACGGGCTCTACCTCTCCGCGCTGCGGCGGGCGACCCCCACGACCGGGGCGCTGGCCGCGCTGCTCGAGCCGCTCACCGCGGCGGTCCTCGCCGTCGTCGTCCTGGCCGAGCCGATGACGCCGCTCACGGTGCTCGGTGGTGCCGGCGTGGTCACCGGCCTGCTCCTGGCCGGTCGGGAGCAGCGGCCGTGAGCCGGCCAGGCAGAAGGACCGGACCGGTGCCGCCGCGACGTGCCAGGATCGAGGGCCATGGAGACCACGACCCGAGCCCGCCGTGTCGGACCCGAGGAGGCCGCCACGGTCGCGGCCCTGCTCGACGACTTCCAGCTGGAGTTCGGCTCGCCCTCACCCGGGCGGGACGAGCTGGCCGACCGCCTCCGCCGCCTCCTCGCCGGTGACGCGACGGTGACGCTCGTCGTGGGTGAGCCGGCGCTGGGCTTCGCGCTGATGACCCTGCGCCCCAGCGTCTGGTACGCCGGACCCGTCGGCTACCTCGACGAGCTCTACGTCGTCCCGGAGCACCGCAGCCGGGGCCTGGGCGGCATCCTGCTCGAGGCGGCCGAGGACGTGGTCCGCGAGCGCGGCGGGGAGCTGCTGGAGATCAACGTCGACGCCGCCGACCACGACACCCGGCGGTTCTACGAGCGGCACGGCTACACCAACATCGACCAGGGCCAGACCGAGCCGTCGTTCTACTACTACCGGGAGCTCCCCGCCGACCCGTCCTGACTCAGTCCAGGTGGGTGAACCGCTGCCACAGCCGCGGCCACGGCTCCTGCGGGCCGGTGCACACCAGCACCGGCAGCCCCTGCTCCTCGTTGTCGACGTCCACGCCGTTGTCGAGCACCCCCGCCGGGGTGCACTCCTCGAACACCCGGGGCACCCACAACGTCTGCCCGCCGACGACGACCACCGTCCCGACATCGTCGGCGGGCGGTCCGAGGCGGGCCAGGTGGTTGTGCCCGCTGAACGGCTCGGGCAGCCCGTGCCCCGCGCCGTACCGCACGATCGCGCCTGCCTCGCCGTAGTTGGAGGCGATGATCGCCACCGGCTCCCCGTGCTCGGCCACCGCCTGCTCGTAGGCCGAGGCGACGGTCGCGACGTACGCGGGCCAGCCGACCTGGTCGCCGGCGAGGGGGCTGATGCCGGGCACCGGGGTGCGCCCGAGGACCGGCTCCGGCAGCAGCGGCAGCGCGATCACCGCGCTGACCAGCCCGTTGAGTGCGATCCAACCGACCAGGGCCCGGGAGACGCGCCCGCGTCGCTCCATCCGCTCGCCCAGCGGCACGCAGCCGGCGGCGAGCGCCGCCGCCAACGGCGACATGAAGTAGTGCGGCTGGGTCGCGCCCACGAAGGTGAAGACGAGCAGCGCCCCCAGGGTCACCACGAGGAACCGTGCGTGCCGCAGCCCGGGGGTGACGAGGAGGTGCCGGATCCCGGCCACCCAGATCGGGACGAGCGGCGGGCCGAGCAGGACCAGCAGCAGGATCCACATCCCGACCCGGGCCTCACCGGCGTTGTTCTCCGCCAGCGCCCCGCCCATCGCCAGCTGCGGCCAGTCGTTGGCCGCCTGCCAGGCCAGGTTGGGCAGGGTGAGCAGGGCCGCCGCGCCCACGCCGGCCCACAGCCAGGGCGAGCGGAGGGTATGCCGTGGGCCCAGCAGCAGCACGCCCGCGGCGATGCCCACGGCCAGGACCGCGACCAGCCACCGGTTGGAGGTGTCCAGGCCGATGAGGACGCCGGCGAGCAACCACCACCGCGGGTCCCGCAGCGCGGCCCGCGTCGCCGCCCACAGGATCGCCATCCAGAACGCCAGGTCCAGCGTGGCCGGCAGCAGGACGTGCCCGAACATGAGGACCGAGGAGGTGCTGGCGTAGGCCCACGCCCCGATCGCCTGGGCCCTGCGGTTTCCGCCCAGCTCCCGGGTGAGGAGAGCGAGCAGGACCACCGCGCCCCCGGCGGCCAGGGTGGCGGGCAGCCGGATCGCCCACACCTCGTCGGCCACCAGGTCGGTCAGGGTGCGGGCCAGCAGCGGGACCAGGGGCGGCTGGTCGACGTAGCCGGGCTCCGGCGGGAGCATCCGGTAGTAGAGCTCGTCCCGGTGGTAGCCGTACCCGGCGCTGGCCAGGGTGAGGACGAGCACGACCGCCCCCGCCGCCGCGAGGACCGGTCGCCAGGCGACGGGGTGGAGCGGAGTGGGCGGTGCGGAGGTCACTGGCTCGCGATGGTCGGGACCGCGATCGCGGCGGTGACGGCCGCGGTGACCGACTCGATGGCGCGGCGCACCCCGGCGGCGGCCCAGCTGCCCTGGGCGATCTCCTTGGCCCGGGCGCGCACCAGCCGTTTGTCCGCGCCGGGGAGGACCTTGGGGGCGAGGTCCACCGCGGAGAGCAGGCTGATCAGCGCGGCGGTGCGGGGGTCCGGCTGCGCCCCGCCGACGAGGACGGCACCGATCCGGTCGACGAGCGCCCGCTCGTAGGACGGGTCCGCCGTCGGCCAGCGCGAGGCGGGGAACAGCCCGAGGACCTTGCCCCGCTCCTCGCGCAGCACCCCCTCGGCGGCGAGGCGGTGGAGCAGCGCGTCCTTGATCCGGCCGGCCCGGTCCTTGAACGACGTCACCCCGGCGATGTTGCTGATCGCGTCCTGGGGCTTCTTGTTGTGGCAGACGTCGGCCACCTCCTCCAGGAGCGGGTCCGGAGCGACGCGTCCGGGCACCCGGTAGAGCCGCCCGGAGCGGACCGGCCCCCGCGCGTCCGCGATGTCGAGGACCCCGAGGACGGTGAGCTCCAGCACGGTCGCCCCGGCCAGGGCGGCGTTGAGCCGCGTGCTGTCCAGCAGCGGCTTGCCGGTGTCGTCGGCGTAGGCCAGCAGCAGCAGGTCGGCGGCAAGGGGCATGGTCATGGCTCTCACGCTACGGCGCGCCGGAGGCCCCCTCCCAGTGCACGACGAGGTCCCGGTCCAGGCCCGGCAGCGGGAGCGAGGCCGCCTCGGCCGCCACGGCGGCGCGCTGGTCGGCGTCCGGGACGAGGAGGGTCCGGTCCTCGCCCTGCAGCAGGAAGAAGGTGTCACCGCTCGGCAGCAGCCGCACCGGGGCCGGCGGGCCGGCGGGCTCGCGGAAGGACGCCTCGTCCGCGGCGAGGACCCACGCCTCCCCCACCGGGGTGGTCACCGGGACCAACTCGTCGCGGAGCGCCTCGAACCTGGTGCGCGCGGGAGCGGGCCGGGCGCCCGCCCAGTCGCCGAACGCCGCCGGCGTGCCGGGCCCCAGTGCGTGCAGGTAGCGCCGGACCAGCTCCAGCCGCGCCTCGTCCGGGTCGGTGTCGGGGCGCGGCACGATCCACACGTGCGGCTGCCGGGCGCCGTCCCAGCGGACCAGCAGCCGGCCGGTCGGCGCGGCGTAGCGCAGCGCGTTGGGGTGGCCGATCCCGATCGCCCGGGCCGCCTCGGCCATCGGCACCCGCTCCCCCTGCAGCGCCGCCTCGAGCCGGTCGGCCAGCTCCTCCCCGAGCGCGAGCCGGTCGCTCCCGGCGGTGCTCCGGCCCACGGTGAACACAGCACGGTCCGGCGCGGCCACGGCATACACGCTGAACCGCGGGCCCCACAGCTGCACCAGGGCAGGGTCCTCCCAGGAGCCGGGGGCCACGCCCCGGACCCGGGCGTGGAGGGAGAGCACCGCCGCGCGCGGCATGCTGTCCGACAGTCCGGCGACCGCCGCCCGGCGCAGCGAGTCCGGCCCCGGGGGGAGCCGCTCGTCCAGGTGGGTCACCCGCCGGCGGTGCGCGAGCACCTGCTCCCGGGTGAGGGTCAGCCGCGTGGTGGCCACGCCCCGAACCTAGCGCCGCGGTCCGACGTCACCACCCCTTCCTCACAGCCCCTTGCGGGTGAGGATCAGGTGGATGACGCCGCTGGGGCTGGACACCGCCTCGACGTCGAAGTCGCGCTCCATGCCCTCCAGTCCGTCCCAGAGCCGCACCCCCCGGCCCAGCACGACCGGCACGAGCACGACGTGCAGGTGGTCCACCAGACCCGCGGCGACGAACTCCCGCACCGTGGTCGGCCCGCCGCCGATCCGCACGTCCTCCTCGCCCGCGGCCTCCCTGGCCAGCTCCAGGGCCCGCTCCGGCGGGGCGTCGAGGAAGTGGAACGTGGTGCCGCCCTCCATCTCCAGCGGCGGCCGGACGTGGTGGGTGAGCACGAACACCGGGGTGTTGAACGGCGGGTTCGGTCCCCACCAACCCTGCCAGTCCGGGTCCTGGTGCCAGCCGGGGTAGCCGTACTTGCCGGCGCCCATGATCTCGGCGCCCACCCCGACGTGGAACAGCTGCAGCAGGGAGTCGTCCAGGCCCTGGGTGCCGCCGGTCCCGCCGAACATGGCCCTGCCGTACCGGGTCGCGAACATCCACTGGTGGAGCCGCTTGCCGGCGCTGCCGAACGGCGCCTCCCGGCTCAGTCCCTCACCGGTGGCGAAGCCGTCGAGCGAGATCGCGAAGTGCTGCACACGGGTCAGTGGCACGGTGCCTCCTCGGGTCGTGGTCGTGCTCCGGACTCGGGGGGACAGACCACCGCGGGGTCAGAAAGTGATCGCCACGACCAGGCAGACCAGGGCCACGGTCAGGTCCAGGCCGATGCAGAACACCGCCATCGACCGGGAGACCACGATGTCGCGCCGGTAGTGGTACCGGTCCCACACCGCGTGCGCGGCGAGCGCCAGGCCGGCGAGGACCAGGCCGGCGCGCGGGGCCAGGAACAGCGCCAGCACGGAGACCCCGAAGTACCCGGCCATCGCCGCCGCCTGGACCACCGAGGTCCGGCCGTGCCCGGCCAGGACGCCGACGAGCAGGAGGAGCAGGCCGGCGAGGGCCATGAGGACGTACCACGGCAGGACGTCCAGCAGCCCGGCGAAGGCCAGGCCGGGGAAGACGAACACCCCCACCCAGGAGACCCAGCGGACCCCGGTGGCGGCCGCGGCCAGGTAGCAGAGCACCGCCACGCCGATCGAGGTCGCCGGCGTCATCGCCGTGGTGCCCTCGACGAGCGGGAGCCGGTGCATCCGGGCCAGGCCGTAGGTGATGCCCATCCCGGCGGCGATGCCGACGAGGACCCAGCCGGTGACGTAGGCCGACGACCGCGGAGCCGGGTAGGTCACGGCCACGTCGGCCGTGGAGCGGGTGCTGGTCATCTGCGTGCCTCCTCGTGTCCCACATACCCCCACCGGGTATGTCGTGTCGCGGCTTCCAGCGTGCGCGCGCCGGCGCGAGGACGCCCGGGTGGTGTCCGGTTTGCTGGGGTTTCTGTCCGACCGGACATCGGCGGAGTGCCTACGCTGGGGGCGTGGCCGAGCTCTCCGCCCTCGTCGTGGGCTATGACGACGCCGAGCTGGTGGACATCGCGAGCGTGACGTCCGCCCTCTCACTGGCCAACCGCCTGGGTGCCACACCGGCCTACCGGGTCGAGGTGGCCAGCCCCGACGGGGACGACATCACCTGCGACTCCGGGCTGCGGCTGGGCGTGCAGCGGGCGCTCCCGGAGGTCGAACGGGTCGACACCCTCATCGTCTCCGGCGGCAACGGGCACGTCCGGGCCGCCAGCACCCCCGGCGTCGTCGACCACGTCCGGCGCCTGGCCGCCACGGCCCGCCGCGTCGCCTCGGTGTGCACCGGCACCACGGTGCTGGCCGCGGCCGGGCTGCTCGACGGGCGCCCGGCGACCACACACTGGTTCTACGCCGCGGACCTGGCCGCCCGGTTCCCGCGGGTCAGGGTGGACAGCACCCCGGTGTACGTGCGCGACGGCAAGTTCGCCACCTCCGGCGGGGTCACCGCCTCGCTCGACCTGACCCTGGCGTTCATCGAGGAGGACCACGGCGCGGAGCTGGCCCGCTGGGTCGCGATGGGCATGGTGACCTACCTGCAGCGGCCCGGGAACCAGGCGCAGATGAGCATCTTCACGGAGACGCCACGCAGCGACCACGCCCTGGTCAAGCGGGTCATCGACCACGTGGTCGCCCACCCCGACGGAGACCTCAGCACGACCGCGCTCGCCGCGGTCGCCGGGGTCAGCCCGCGCCAGCTCAACCGGCTGTTCCGGGAGCACCTGCACACCCCGCCGGCGAGCATGGTGCGCCGGATCCGCCTGGAGCTGGCCGGCCAGCTGGCCTCGAGCACCGACCTGACGATGGGCCAGATCGCGCGGCGCTGCGGGTTCGGCTCCGCGGAGAGCCTGCGCCAGGCGTTCGTGGCCCGGTACGGCGTGGCGCCCCGGGCCCTCCGGCAGACCCACGCACGTTCGCTCGCGAGAGCCTCTGCCTGACCCCACGGCCATGAGGAAGGTCGTTCTCGAGCACGCCGCGGTGGCGCGCTGGCTGGAGCGGGAGACCCCCGGACCGGAGTCCGTCCTGGGCCACGTCCTCACCACCGGTCACGGCCGGGCCTGGGCCGACCGCTGGCCGGAGCCGTCCGTGCTGCTCACCGAGACCGGCGGCAACTACCTGCTCCTGGGCGAGCCCGAGGCCGTCGACCCGGAGGAGCTGCGGCCGCTGGTCCGGGGGTTCCTCGCCGCACCACCGGAGCTCGCGCCGGTCCTCGCCGCGGCGTTCCCCGACCGGGTGGTCTGGGACCGGGTGGTCTGGCCGCGCACGGCAGCGCCGTCGGCGCCTTCGTCGGCGGCCGGCTGGCCTCGGTCGTCTGCACGTTCTTCCAGGGGGTGCGGCACGAGGACGCCGGCACCGTGACCGAACCGGAGCACCGCGGCCGCGGGCTGGCCACCGCGTGCGCGTGGGCCTGGTGCCAGGCGGTGCTGGCCCGCGGGCGGGTGCCGTCCTGGACCACCTCTCCCGACAACCTCGGCAGCCTGCGGATCCCCGAGCGGCTCGGCTTCGAGCTGGTCCGTCGGGACGTGCTGCACGTCGTCGGCGTCGAGGTCCCGCGCTAGGGTCGGCCGGGTGGACCGGGACTCGGTGCCGGGCGCGGACCCCGCCGTCCGGAGGGCCACCCCACGGGACGCGGGGACGGTCGCGGTGCTCCTCGACGCGTTCAACCGCGAGTTCGACGTCCCCACCCCCGGACCGGAGGTGCTCGCGGCCCGGCTGGAGCGGCTCCTGGCGGGCGACTCCACCGTCGCCCTGCTCGTCGGGGCACCGGCCGTCGGCTTCGCCCTCATCACGCTGCGGCCGAACGTCTGGTACGACGGGCCGGTCGGCCTGCTCGACGAGCTCTACATCGTGCCGGGGCACCGCAGCCGGCAGCTGGGCACCCGGTTGCTCGCGGCCGCCGAGGAGGTCGTCCGGGAGCGGGGTGGCGAGCTGCTCGAGATCCCCGTCGACGGCGAGGACCACGACACCCGCCGGTTCTACGAGCGGCACGGCTATGCGTGCCGGGAGCCGGGGCAGGAGGAGGACCAGCTCTATTACCACCGGGAGCTCGGGGCGGGCCGGTAGCCGGCCGGCTCAGCGCAGGTAGCGCTCCAGAGCCCACCGGACGTCGTCGACCACGACGACCGGGGACCCGGTGGTGACGATCTCGCCCGGCGCCAGCCGACGCAGCGCGAGCGCCGTGGTGCCCGGGACCGAGTCCTTGCGCACCAGCAGCACCGGCACCCCCTCGTGCCCGGCCCGCGCGGCCGCGGCCAGGGCGTCCGGGAAGTCGGCGCCGGTGGCGACGTAGACCCGGTCGACGTTCGCCGGGAAGCGTTGTGCCACCGCGGCCGCGGTGGCGTAGCGGTCGTCACCGGCGAGCCGGGTCAGTGGGGCGCCGGTGATCGACCGGATCCGGTCGGCCACCGCCGCGCCCACGACGTCCTCCTGCCCGACCACGGTCACCGCCCGGGGACGCAGCTCGGCGAGCGCGGCCGCCACGTCGGTGGGCAGGGAGTCGGTGCGGGTCAGCAGCACCGGGGCGTCCTCGGCCCCCGCCCGGGCGGCCGCGGCCAGCGCGTCGGGGAAGTTGGACCCGGTCGCGACGTAGACCACCGGCACGTCGGTGCCGCTCAGCCGAGCCACCGCCGCGGAGGTCGCGTAGCGGTCCGACCCGGCCACGCGGGTCACCGGGCCGGTGGTGTAGCCGCGGAGCGCGGCGAGGACCGCGTCGCTCACCGCGGTGCTGCCGCCGACCACGGTGATGCTCGACGGCCGCAGCCGGGTCAGCGCGTCCCGGGTCGCGGTCGGCAGCTGGGTGGGCTGGGTGAGCAGCACCGGGGCCCCGACCGAGCCGGCCCGCGCCGCGGCGGACACGGCGTCCGGCCAGCTCGCCCCGGTGGTGATGAGGACCGGGCTGCCCACGGCATACCCCTCCGCGAGCAGCGCCGCGGTGTGGTACCGGTCCCGGCCACCCACCCGGAGCACCCGCTCGGCGTCCGGCGGGTGGGTCGCCACCCCGACCCGCGACAGCCGCTGGTGCAGCGCGTCGGTGAGCGAGGCGATGTAGGTGTCGGTGACGTGGGTGCCCTTGCCGTAGACCATGGCCCCGCCGATGACCGGCGGGCAGTCGCTGCGCGTGGACGGCGGGCAGATCCAGTCGGCCATGTCCACGTATGACGCCCCGCTCACCTGCTGCGCGGCCGCCTTGAGGCTGTGGCTGCCGGTGCCGAGGCCGAAGGTCCACGAGCACCGGGCGAGGTAGTCACCGCCGGGGACCAGCGGCTCCACGCACTCGGGCACCGCCTGGCTGGGGGCGGGCGAGTCCCAGAGGGCCACGATCCGCTGCACGCCCCGGCGGCGCAGGTCGGTCCACTCCTCGACGTAGGCGCCCGGGTCCCAGCGGAACTGCCCGCTGGTGACGAGGTAGTCCGGCGGGTTGGCGCGCAGCCGCGCCTGGAGGTTGTCGTTGTAGGTGTCGCAGGCGGGGTAGGCGGGGATGTGGGTGCGGGTCGGCACGTACGAGCACGACGACTTGGTGTAGATCGTCAGCCGCCAGCCCTCGCGCTGGGCGATGGTCTCCAGCGCGGGGAACCACTGGCCGACCTTGGAGTCGCCCACGACCGCGACGTCGATGCTGCCCTGCGGGTCGCCGTAGACGCAGCCGATCGGCACCAGCCCGGCGTGCTCGACGTGGCAGCCCTCGCGGTAGTAGCGGGGCTGGTCGGTGTGGGCCTCGGCGACCGTGTCCGGGTGGACCGGGCCGGACCGGGTGAATGCGGCCTCCGGGGTGGGGTCGGGCGTCCCCCACGTCGGGCCCTTGATGGCCCGTGCCCCGGGCGGGTCGTCCGGCTGCTGCTGCCCTTCGGCCGGCGAGCCGAGCACCGACAGCGCCAGCACCAGGCCGGCCACCAGCGCCGGCGGCGGCCCTCGGTCGTGACCTCGCATCCGAACCCCCTCTCCCGCTGGCCCCCATCATGGGGGCGGCAGGGTCCCCGTGTCACCACCTGCGGCGGGATCGGGCTTCGTCGTCCTACGGCGGGGTCGCGGCGACGCCCGCGCGGTGCAGCCGCGCGTGGAGGGCGTCGGTGAGCGTCGCGGCATACGTGCTCGTCAGGTGACTGCCGCTGCGGTACACCAGGGCACGGCCCACGACCGGCGGGCACCTCGGGGAGAGCCGGCTCGGCGGGCAGACCCAGTCCGCCACCGGCACGAACCCGGCGCCGTCCACCTGCAGGGCGGCCGACTCCAGCGTCGGCGAGGCCGAGGCGCCGGGCTCGTAGGCGCACGCCTCGACGTAGTCGCCGCCGGCGGCCTGCTCGACGCACCCGGGGAGGTCACGGCCCGGGTCGGGGGTGTCCGACAGGGCGACGACCTGCCGGGTGCCGTGCGCCCGCAGATCGCGCCAGGTGCGGACGTACGCCTCGGTCACCGCCCGCCCCCGGCTTCCGGACGCGGTGACCACGACGTCGGGCCGGGCCTGCCGGACCAGCCCCTCGAGGCGCTGGTTGTGCTCGCGGCACCGGAGGTCGTTCGTGGTCGGTTCGGCCGGCAGCGGCAGGGAGGGCGCGTACGGGCAGGCGCTCTTCGTGTGCACCGTCAGTCGCCACCCCTCGCGCCGGGCGATCTCGTCCAGCGCGGGGAACCACTGGCCGACCTTCGAGTCGCCCAGGACCCAGACGTCCGTGTCCCCCTCCGGGTCCCCGTAGACGCAGCCGTCGGCGGGGACCGTCTCGGGGCCCGGGAGGTGGCAGCCGTCGGCGTAGTAGGACGGCTCGTCGGCCGCGGCCGCCTCCGCCGTCCCCGGCGTGACCGGCCCGGTGCGGGTCAGCTCGGCACGGGGGTCCGCCTCGGGCGCGGCCCAGGTCGGGCCCCGGACCGCGTCGGCGCCGAACGGCACGGTCGGGAGGGTGAGGGCGGCACTGGTGACGATCGAGATCAACCCGTGGAGCACAGGGTGGGACCTCCGCCTGCTCGGGTGCGGGTGTCCGGCCAGTGTGCGCAGCCGACCCCCACCGCGGGCAAGTCGCCCGGGCCACACGCGACCCGTCATCCGGTCTCACCGGGCGGGACCGGGCGATCGCGCCCAGAATTGGGGCATGGCGATCAAGGACCTGCGCATCACCAGCCCCGACTTCGAGCCGGAGGGGCGGATCCCCGACCGGTTCACCGCCTACCACGACAACGAGACCCCCACGCTGGACATCACCGGCGTGCCCGAGGGCACCGCCGAGCTGGCCGTGATCTGCCACGACCCCGACGCACCCCGGCCGCGCGGGTTCACCCACTGGACGGTCTACGGCATCCCGGCCGACGTCACCCGCGTCGGGCCCGGTCACGGGTTCCGCGAGGGCCCCACGGACGCCGGGCAGCCGGGCTGGTACGGCCCGCGGCCCCCGGCGGGGCACGGCACGCACCACTACTACTTCTGGGTGTACGCGCTGAACACGCACGTCGACGGGGCACCGTCGCGGGAGGACTTCCTGCTCAGGTACGCCGGGAACATCCTCGAGCAGAACCGCATCGTCGGGACCTACTCGGCCTGACACGCAGACAGCCGCCCGCGGAGGACCCGCGGGCGGCTGCCCGACGTCTGCGCCGACCCGTCAGCCGCCTCTCGGCGAGTGGCCGCTCGTAGCGGCAGAGGGTGAGGCCCGGGGGATGAAGCGGGCCGGCACGGTGGGCGTCAACGGGGGACGGCCCGTTCCTATTCCGCCCTCGGTCGAGAGCCCGGCTGGTCGGGTGGGGGCCGTCGACCCGCCCCCGGCGCCGACCCGCCCGGTCCGACCCTGCGCAGCCCTCAGCTCCAGTCGCGGGTGTCGACGACCGGGCCGTCGCCCGGGGTGAGCTCGGGCACGACCACCACGTCGGCGCGGAACCGCAGGCCCTCCCGCACCCGGGTGGCGACCTGGCTGGTCAGCGCGTCGTGGTCGACGCCGGGCTCGGGCACCACCTCGCAGCGCAGCGTGTCGACGTGGTTCTCCCGGCCGATGACGAACCGGTAGCCCGCGAGGCCGGGCACGCCGGCCAGCGCCTGGGTCACCTGGGCAGGGTGCAGGAACATGCCCCGCACCTTGACCGCCTGCCCGACCCGGCCGAGCACGCCCCGCAGCCGGGGGGTGCCGTCCGGCCCGAGGACCCAGCCGGACAGGTCGCCGGTGCCGAACCGGACCAGCGGGTAGTCCGGCCGCAGCACGGTGACGACGACCTCACCCTCGGTCTCGTCGGTGACCGGCTCGCCGGTCACCGGGTCGCACACCTGGACCAGCACCCCGTCGGCGAGCACCAGCCCCGCCCCGTCGCCGGTCTCGTAGGCGAGCAGCCCGGTCTCCCCGGTGCCGTAGGCCATCCGCACGTCCGGCACCCGCCGGGTGAGCAGCTCCCGGAGCGAGTCCGGCAGCGGCTCGGCGGTCACCAGGGCCCGGGTGAGCAGCCAGCGCTCCCGCGGGAGCCCGGCCGCGTCATACCGCTCCACCAGGGCATGGAGATAGGACGGCAGGCCGGTGTATGCCGTGACGCCGAGGTCGGCGATGGCCCTCACCTGGAGGTCCTGGTTGCCGATGCCGCCGGGCAGCACGCGGGCGCCCACGGCGCGGGCCCCCTCGTCCATCATCGCCCCGGCCGGGGACAGGTGGTACCCGAAGCAGTTGAGGACGGTGTCGTCGGGGCCGACGCCCAGGGAGCGCAGCGCCTGGCCCCAGCGCCAGGTGTCCTCCCCGGCCAGCTGCGGCTCGTACAGCGGGCCCGGCGACTGGAACACCCGCACCACCGGCGCGCCCTCGGCGAGCATCCCGCCGAACGGCGGGTTCGCCGCCTGCAGCTCCAGGACCCGGTCCTTGCCGAGCACCGGCAGCCGGCTCAGGTCGGCGACGGTGCGGATCGAGTCCGGGGACAGCCCGGCCTCCTCCAGCCGGGCCGCGAGGCCCGGCACCCGCCCGGAGCGGTCCATGAGGACCTCGACGGCGGTGTCCAGGTCCTGGCGCCGGACGTGCTCGGCCAGCGCGGCTTCGATCGACATGGGTCCCCCTGCGTCACAACCAGCGCTTGCGGCGCTTGTAGTGCTTGACGTCCCGGTAGCTCTTCCGGCCACCCTCCTCGCCCAGGCCCAGGTAGAACTCCTTGACGTCGGGGTTCTCCCGGAGCTCGGCCGCCGGACCCTCGAGCACGATCCGGCCCTGCTCCATGATGTAGCCGTGGTCGGCGACCTCGAGGGCGCGCCGGGCGTTCTGCTCCACGACGAGCACGGTGAGGCCGCGCTCCTCGTTGAGCCGCTTGATGTAGCCGAAGATCTCCTGCACCAGCAGGGGCGCCAGGCCCAGGGACGGCTCGTCGAGCATGAGCAGCTTGGGCCGCGCCATCAGCGCCCGGCCGATGGCGAGCATCTGCTGCTCGCCACCGGACAGGTACCCGGCGATCCGGTTGCGCATGTCGGCGAGCTTGGGGAAGAAGGCGTAGACCTCCTCCAGGTCGTCCCCGGTGTCCCGGTGCGTGTAGGCGCCGGCGACGAGGTTCTCGGCGACGGTGAGGTGCTCGAAGACGTGCCGGCCCTCCATGCACAGGCTCATCCCGAGCTTGACCCGCTCGGCGGCGTCCAGGTGCGTGATGTTCCGGCCGGCGAAGGTGATCGAGCCGTCGGTCACCTCACCGTGCTCGCTGGGCAGCAGTCCCGACACCGCCTTGAGCGTCGTCGACTTGCCCGCCCCGTTGGAGCCGAGCAGGGCCACGATCTTGCCCTCCGGCACCGCCAGGGACAGCCCGCGGAGCACGAGGATGACGTCCTCGTAGATCACCTCGACGTTGTTCAGCGCGAGGAGGGGCCCCCCGGGGGCGGCGGCGGACGCCGCCCCCGGGGTGACCGTGGCCGTGCCCTGGCTCATGGCGCGACGCTCGCCTCGATCTCGACCATCTGGCCGCCCTCGGCCCGGTAGATACCGGTGTTGGTCGAGCCACGGTGCGAGTCGGTGGAGAACTCGACCGAGCCGCCGCCGATGAGGCCGCCGACGTCGATGGCGCCCATGGTCTCCAGGGCTTCCTTGATCGCGGGGCCGGTCAGCTCGTCGCCGTTCTCCAGCGCGGCGGCGATGCCCTGCGCCATCACGTCCATCGTGGCCCAGCCGGCCACCCACGAGACGCCGATGGAGCTCTCGTCGATGCCCTTCTCCTCGAGGTACTCGCGGATCTTGTCGTGGCCCGGCTGGTTCGTGGTCATCGGCGCGATCGGCTGCACGAGCACGTGGCCCTCCGCGGCCTCCTCACCGGCCAGCGAGATCATCAGCTCGTTGGCGCACCAGTTGAGGCAGACGATCGTCATGTCCAGGCCCTGGGCCTCGATGTCCTTGGCGACCTGCGCGGCCGGCGGGGCGACGTTCTGGATGACGATGTACTTCGCGCCCTGCGACTGGGCCTGGGACAGCAGGCCGACGTAGTTCGCCTGGCCGCCCGGCATGGCGTAGGCCTGGTAGCCGAGGTCGTAGCCCTTCTCCGAGATCCAGGCCTCACCGTCGGCCACCGGCGCCTGGCCGAACGGGCTGTCGTGGTGGAACACCGCGACCTCGGCGTTGCCGCCGGAGTCCTCGTTGATCCAGTTCAGCGCGACCCGCATCTGGTCGGAGTAGGTCGACGCCACGACGAAGTTGTACGGCGCGTCCTCCGGGTTGGTGAGCGGCTCGGCATACGAGGCGGACATGAACGGCAGCTCGTCGTTGGCCACGCTCTGGCTCAGCGCCTCGGTGTCACCGGTGCCCCAGCCCTGGATGGCCACGACACCGTCGTTGACGTACTGGTTGTACAGCTCCTCCGCGCGGGGGACCTCGTAGGCGTAGTCGTTGCTCTTGGCGTCGATCTGCCGGCCGTTGATGCCGCCCTGGCCGTTGACGTAGTCGATGTAGGCGAGCATGCCCTCGTTGTAGGGCTTGCCGACGTCGCCGGTCGCGCCGGTGAGGTCGGCGATGATGCCGATCGGGATCGGCTCGCCTCCCTCGGCCGCGCCGCCGCCGTCGCCGTCTCCGTTGCCGCCGCAGGCCGACAGCACCAGCGTGAGGGCCGCGGCCCCGGCCACCAGGCCGGAACGTGAGAAGCGGGTCATTCTGTCTCCTTCATTGGGGTGGGAACCTTGTGCAGGGGTGGGGTCAGTACCGGAAGGGCCAGACTCGGAAGTAGTCCTTCATCCGCTGCCAGATCCGGTCCAGGCCGCGGGGCTCGAAGATGAGGAAGGCGATGATGATCGCGCCGAAGACGGCGTTCTGGATCGCCGGCAGCTGGTCGGCCAGGAACGGCACCGAGCCGCTCGCCGCGTTGGCCACGTTGCGGATCAGCACCGGCAGCAGGGTCATGAACACCGCCCCGTAGACGGCTCCGGCGACGCTGCCCAGCCCGCCGACGATGATCATCGCCAGGTAGAGGATCGAGACCTCGAGGGTGAACTTCTCCCAGGTCACCACCTCGCTGTAGTGGGCGGTGAGCGCCCCGGCGAGGCCGACGAAGGAGGAGGACACCGCGAACGCGGTGAGCTTGGCCCGGGTGAGGTTGACCCCGATCGCCTCCGCCGCGATGTCCTGGTCGCGCACCGCCATGAACGAGCGGCCCAGGCCGGTGCGGAACAGGTTGCGGGCGCAGATGACGGCGAGCACCGCGATCACCGCGAGGATCCAGTACCACTGGAACTCGAACACCGACCGGGCGCCGATCTTGAACGGGCCGACCTCCAGCCGGTCGACGTTGATGTAGCCGCGGCCCTCGGTGAGGAAACCGCCGTAGTCGCGCCGGATGAAGAACTCGATGATCTGCTGGCTGGCCAGCGTGGCGATCGCCAGGTAGAGGCCCTTGAGGCGCAGGCCCGGCAGCCCGAAGAAGGTGCCGACCACCGCGGTCAGGGCGACCGCGAGGGCGATCGACAGCGGGGTCGGCAGGCCGATCCGGTCGCTGAGAATGACCGAGGCGTAGGCCCCCACCGCCAGGAAGCCGCCCTGGCCCAGGGAGATCTGCCCGGTGTAGCCGACGAGGATGTTGAGGCCGACGGCGCCGATGACCGCGATGAAGATCGTGTTGATGATGGACAGCCAGTAGTTGTCCATGACGAACGGGACGACGACGAGGAGCACCGCCAGCAGGGCCAGCCGGACGTACTCGGCCCGGGTGGCCCGCAGCCTCAGCTCGGAGGCGTAGCTGCGGTGGTGGATACCGGTCGCGGTGGCAGCCATGTCACACCCTCTCGATCCGGGTCTCGCCGAAGATGCCGTAGGGGCGGACCAGGAGGATCAGCACCAGCACGATGTACGGGATGACGGTCGCCAGCCCCGGGTCCAGGTACCCCGAGACGAACTGGCTGAGCAGCCCCATGACCAGGCCACCGACGATGGTGCCGGGGACCGAGTCCAGACCGCCGAGGATGACCACGGGGAAGACCAGGAGCCCGAACGAGGCGAGGTTCTGGTCGACCGCGGAGATGTCGCCCAGCAGCACACCGGCGATGAGCGCGCTGACCGCCGCGAGCGCCCAGGCCATCGCGAAGATCCGGCGCACCGAGATGCCCATGGTCATCGCGGCCTGCTGGTCGTCGGCGACGGCGCGCATCGCGATGCCGTGCCGGCTGCGGCGGAAGAACTGGGTGAACAGGGTCAGCACGACCGCCGCGATGAGGACGACGAGCAGCCGGTTCAGCGGGATCGTCGCCCCGGCGAAGGAGATCGAGGTCCGCGGCAGCAGCGGCGGCTGCGACATGGGGGAGGTGCCGTAGAACATCTGCACCAGCGCCCGGAGCAGCATCGACAGCCCGATGGTCACCATGATGATGCTGATCGGGCTCTCCCCGACCATGGGCCGCAGGATCAGCCGCTCGATGACGATCCCGATGAGCGTGGCGACGACGACCCCGAAGACCACGGCGAGCACCATCGGCAGCCGCAGCACGACGAACGCCGTGTAGAACATGTACGCCCCGACGAGGAGGAACTCGCCCTGGGCGAAGTTGATGACGCCGGTGGCCTTGTAGATGAGCACGAAGCCCAGGGCGGCCAGCGCCAGGATCGCGCCGTCGGCCAGCCCGTAGACCAGCAGGTTCAGGAAGGTGCTCATCGGCGACCACTCCAGACGGGCCGGCGACCCCGGTCCTTCGGGATCTCGTAGGTGGTCAGGTCGAAGATCTTCAGCGTCAGCTCCCGGTCCACGGTCGTGCCGTCCTGGTAGGTGATCCGGCTGGTGATCGTCACGTCCTCCCGGCCCGCGCGCAGCGCCGCGATGATGTCGGCGTAGCGCTCGGCGATGACGTTCCGGCGCACCTTGCGGGTGCGGGTGATCTCGTCGTCGTCGGGGTCGAGCTGCTTGTGCAGCAGCACGAACCGCTGGACGCGGATGGTCTCCGGCAGGTCCTCGTTGGCCCGGGTGATCTCCTCGGCGAGGAGGTCGTACACCTCCGGCTTGCCCGCCAGGTCGGTGTAGGTCGTGTAGCCGAGGCGCTCGTGCTCGGCCCAGGAGCCGACCGTCGCCGGGTCGATGGTGATCATCGCGGTCATCCCCTGCCCGATGACCTCCGGGGCGAAGGTGACCGCCTCCTCGACGTAGGGCGAGAACTTCAGCTTGTTCTCGATGAACGCGCTGGAGTAACGGGTGCCGTCGGGCGCGGTGAGGACGTCCTTCTGCCGGTCGATGACGACCAGGTGGCCGGTGCCCTCGTCGAGGTAGCCGGCGTCGCCGGTGTGCAGCCAGCCGTCCGGGTCGACCGCCTCGCGGGTGGCCTCGGGGTTGCGGTGGTAGCCGCGGAACACCGACGCGGACCGCAGCAGGATCTCGCCGTCGTCGCTGATCCGCAGCTCGGTGCCCGGGATCGGCGTGCCGACCGTGTGGAAGGCGATGTCGTCGTCGCGGTGGACGACGGCGATCCCGCAGATCTCGGTCTGGCCGTAGATCTGCTTGAGGTTGACGCCGATGGCGTGGAAGAAGCGGAACACGTCCGGACCGAGCGGGGCGCCCCCGGTGTAGCAGCGCTTGATCCGGGCCAGCCCCAGCTGGTCGCGCACCGGCCGGGTGGCCACCTGGTCGGCGACCAGGTGCAGGAACCGCAGCCACGGCCCGGGCTTCCGGCCGGTGACCCGCAGCGAGGCGACCTTGTCGCCGATGTCGTAGCCCCAGCCGAAGAGGCGGCGCTTGAGCCAGCCGGCCTCGTCGATGCGCACCTGGACCTCGGAGAGCATCGACTCCCAGATCCGGGGCGGGGAGAACATGACGTCCGGGCCGATCTCGCGCAGGTCCGTCTTCTGGGTCGCCGAGTCCTCCGGGAAGGAGATCGTCAGCCCGCGGGACAGGCCGCACGCGACCGCGAGCATCTGCTCGCCGATCCAGGCGAACGGCAGGAAGGAGACGTAGCGGTCCTTCGGCCCGATCGGGTCCACCTGGGTGAGGTGGTCGGCCATCGAGAGCAGGTTGGCGTGGGACAGCTCGCCGAGCTTGGGCTTCGACGTCGTCCCGGACGTGGTGCAGATGACCGCGATGTCGTCGGGCGTGGTGCGGTCGACCTGCTCGTCGAACCAGCCCGGGTGGCCCTCGCCCCACTCCCGGCCCCGCGCCTCGAGGTCGGTGAAGTCCAGCAGCCAGGGGTCGTCATACTGCTCCAGCCCGTGCGGGTCGTAGAAGACGACCCGCTCCACCAGCAGCGGCTCCTCCCCCGCCTGCCGGTCCCACTCGTCGCGCAGCCGCAGCAGCTTGTCGACCTGCTCCTGGTCCTCCGCGACGACCACCCGCGCGCGGGAGGTGGTGAGGATGTGGCGCAGCTCCTCACCGATCGAGGTCGGGTAGATGCCGACCACCGCGGCGCCGATGCTCTGCGCGGCGAGCTCGGCGATGAGCCACTCCGGCCGGTTGTCGCCCAGCACCGCGATGATCTCGCCGCGCTGGACCCCCAGCGAGGCCAGCCCGTGGGCGAAGTCGCGTACCCGGGCCAGGTAGGCGCTCCAGGTGAGCGGCTGCCAGATGCCGTAGCGCTTCTCCTGCATCGCCACGTCGTCGGGCCGCTGCCGGGCCAGGCCCCGGAGCAGTCGGGGGAAGGTGGACTGCGCCGAGGGGGTGTCGTCCACCCCGGTGGCGCTGCGGTCCCGGACGGTGGTGTCAGCCACGGTTGCCCTCCGCCTCGTCGTGGGTGCCGAGCTGCTCGAGGGTCCGCAGCGCCTCGCGCACCTCGGCGTCCTCCTCCTCGGCGCCCAGGTAGGCCTCGACGACCGCGGGGTCGGCCTTGACCTCGTCGGGGGTGCCGTCGGCGATGAGCCGGCCGAAGTCGAGGACGCTGACCCGGTTGGAGATGTCCATGACGACGTTCATGTCGTGCTCGATGAGGACGACCGACACCCCGGCGAGCTCGTGCACGTCGAGGATGTAGCGGGCCATGTCCTCCTTCTCCTCGGCGTTCATGCCCGCCATCGGCTCGTCGAGGAGCAGCAGCGCCGGCTGCAGGCACAGCGCCCGGCCGAGTTCGACGCGCTTCTGGATGCCGTAGGCCAGGGACCCGACCGGCTTGTGCCGGAACGCCTGCAGCTCGAGCAGGTCGATGACCTCCTCGACGAGGTGCCGGTGCCGGATCTCCTGGCGGCGGGCCGGGCCCAGCCACAGCATCGAGCGCCACACGCTGTGGCGCATGTGGATGTGCCGGCCCAGCATGAGGTTCTCCAGGACCGTCATGTGGGCGAACAGCTCGATGTTCTGGAAGCTGCGGGCCACGCCGAGCCGGGCGATCTTGTACGGCGGCAGGCTGGTCAGCCGGTGCACCCGCTCCTGCCCGGGGGAGCCGTCGGGCCCGGGCGGGTCGGCCGTGTGCAGCCGGATCTCCCCCTCCTGCGGGTGGTACAGACCGCTGATGCAGTTCAGCAGGGAGGACTTGCCGGCGCCGTTGGGGCCGATGACCGCGTGGACGTGGCCCTCGGTGACCGTGAACGTCACGTCGGTGAGGGCCTTGACACCACCGAACCGGAGGGAGACGTGGTCGACCTCGAGCACCGGCCGGCCCGCCGGCAGGTGCGACCCCCTGAGGGAGTGCTGGTAGGCCCTGGTGAGCACTGGGAGACCTCCGAGCTCGTTCGTCCGCGTCGACTGGTACCGAGATTGACAGTAGCTTTCCACTATCTGGAAGGCAAGGACTACCATCGGAACTGTTATCCCATCGTGTCCTGCAAATCCACGGATAGTGGATAATGAGCGCCCGTCAGAGGAAGTGAGGGCCAGATGGTGAACGCGGTCGGCGCCGAGTCGGAGGGTCGGGGCGGGCTCGGCACGGTGCGCAACGCGGTCCGGCTGCTGGAGCTCCTGGGCGAGGGCCCGGCATACCAGCAGCTCAGCGACCTGGCCGAGCGGTCCGGCATGTCCCTGCCCACGGTCCACCGGCTGCTGCGCTCCCTGGTGCTGGCCGACCTGGCGGTCCAGGACCCCCAGTCCTCCCGCTACGGCCTCGGACCCGAGCTGACCCGGCTCTCCGGGCACTACCTGTCCCGGCTGCCGCTGCTCGGGGCGCTCGCACCCTACCTGTCGCCGCTGCGCGACGAGCTGGGCACCACGCTCTACGTCATGACGCTGGTGCACGGTGAGGTCGTCTACGTCGACCGGGTCGACGGGCCCGGGGGGAGCCCGTACCGCGACACGCACCGGGTGCACCCGGCGCTGCTCACCGCCGGCGGTCGGCTCCTCGCGGCCCGCGCCGACGAGGTCAACTGGCAGTGGGCCCTCGACAAGGCCGACCCCGACGACCGCGAGCAGGCGACCCGCCAGCGCGAGGAGTGGGCCGCCGCACCGTGGCTCGCCGTCGCCCCCTCCGACCCGACGCTCAGCGCCGAGGTCGCCGTCCCGGTCGTCGACGGGCGCGGGGTCGCCGTCGCCGCGCTGTCCGCCGCCGTCGACGACGCCGAGGACGACCGGAACCGCGCCGTGGCCGCCAGCCTGGGCCGGGCGGCGAAGGCGGCCGGCAGGACCCTGAGCCATGTCTGAGCCGTCCCTGCCGCCGCTGGGCGCGCCCGACCCGGCCTGGGAGAAGGTGGCCGGCCAGATCACCTTCGACACGGCATACGAGGAGCTCTGGCAACCCGGCCCCCGCGGCGGGCACTGGTTCGTCGGCGGCGCGCTCAACCTCTCGGTGAACTGCGTCGACCGGCAGCTGCCCGGGCGGGGCGACCGGGTGGCGCTGCACTGGGAGGGCGAGCCGGGCGACCGGCGGTCGTTCACCTACCGGGAGCTGCACGAGCAGGTGCTGGCGCTGACCCGGGGGCTGCGCTCGCTCGGGCTGGGACCCGGTGACCGGGTCGGGCTGCACCTGGGCTGGCTGCCCGAGACCGTCGTGGCAATGCTCGCCTGCGCCCGGATCGGGGCGGTCTACACGATCCTGCCGGCGCCGCTGCCGGCCGAGGCCCTGGCCGACCGGCTGGCCGGGATGGAGCTCAAGGTGCTGTTCACCCAGGACGGCGCCTGGCGGCACGGCACCGTCCTGCCGCTCAAGGCCCGCGCGGACGAGGCGCTGAGTGCGACCCCCGGTGTCGAGCACACCGTCGTGGTGCGGCGGACCGGGATGGACGTGCCGTGGTACGAGGGCGACCGGTGGTACCACGACCTCGTCGCAGCCGCCCGGCCCGGCGCGGTGACCCCGGACGACGAGCCGGTCGCGGTGCCCCCCGACCACCCGGTGTGCACCATGCCGCAGGCCAACCGCCGGGGCGAGCCGATCCTCATCCGGCACGGCACGGGCGCGGTCCTCGCCGCGTCGGTGGCGGTGCACCAGCAGCTGTCCTCCGGCGGGGTCTTCTGGTGCGCCGCGGACATCACCTGGGTGGCGACCCAGTTCCACGGCATCTACGGGCCGCTGGCCTGCGGGGACACCTCGGTGATGTACGAGGGGACCCTGGACGTGCCCAACCACCGGCGGGCCTGGCGGATCGTCGAGCGCTACGGCGTGGAGACGGTCCTCACCAGCCCGTCGGTCGCCCGGACCGTCCGCGGCTGGGCCCGGTCGATGCCCGAGGTGGAGCGGATGCCGACGCTGCGGCGGGTCATCACCGCCGGCGAGCCGGTCGAGGAGGAGCTCGGCGAGTGGCTGCGCCAGGCGCTGGGCGGCGGCGAGCTCGAGCTCGGCGACGCCTGGGGGCAGCTGGAGCTCGGCGGCATCGTGCGCGTCGTGGGGCTGCCCACGGACGGGGACCTGGTGCCGCTGCCCGACTGCGGCCTGGACATCGTCGACCCCGACGGGCAGCCGCTGCCCCCCGGGCAGGCCGGCGAGGCGGTGCTGCGCCGCGCCTGGGCCGGGATGTCGGTCGGTGTCGAGGGCGGCGCCGCGTCGGTCGACGAGGCGCACTGGACCCGCCACCCGGGTCTCTACGCGACCGGCGACCTCGCGGTGCGCGAGGGTGAGGGTGCGGAGGTCACCTTCCTGGGTCGGACCGACGACGTGGTGCCGATCTTCGGCCAGCTGGTCTCGCTCCGGGAGGTCCGCGAGGTGCTGGCCGAGCACCCGTACGTCGCGGCCGCCGACGCCGCGGTCCGCAAGGACCCTTCGGTGGGCCGCAGCATCGTCGCCGCGGTGGCGCTGAAGCCGGAGGTCGCGCGCACCGCCGACCTGGACGCCGTGGCCGTCGACCTCATGGACAACGTCCGGGAGATGATGGGCGGCCTGGCCCGCCCCCGGGCGGTGCTGTTCGTCGACCGGATCGGCGACGAGCTGAGCCGCACCCAGCGCACCCAGGCGTTCGCCACCCTGGCGACCGAGGACCGGCACACCCCGACCACGGTCACCTGGGAGCAGGTCCTCGCCGCCGCCGGCGTCCGCCCCTAACCCGACCGAACACGCGAAACGTTGGTCCCGAGACCCGACCGGACACGCCAAACGGCGCAGTTCACCGCCCACAGAGCACGCCAGCCGGCGCCCTGCCGACGATCTCCACGTGAGCAGGCGCCGTTTCGCGTGTCCGGTCCGCCTGTGGAGGCGTCGTCTCGCGTGTCCGGTGACCCGTGGAGGGCGCTGTTTCGCGTGTTCGGTCGCGGGGGTGACGCGGTCAGGTGGCGAGGCCGTGGAGGAGCAGGCTGGTCTCCTGGCGGACGTAGGCGTCCAGGCTCATCCGGGCGCCGACGTTCCAGTGCTTGAGCGCCCAGCCGTGCGCGATCATCAGCACGGTGTGCGCGACCAGCTCGGGGTCGATCGCCCGGAACGACCCGCGGGCCAGGCCGTCGACGACGATCTGCCGGATCGGCTGGACGGTGCGCAGCTCCAGCTCCTTGATCCGGGCCAGGCCGGCGGGCGGCAGGGTCGCGCTCTCCCGGTAGGCCAGGACCGCCGCCTCGCGCTTGGCGTCGATGATCTCGCAGTAGGCCCGCACCGCCCCGGCCAGCTGCTCCTCCGGTGACTCCTCGGCCTGGATCCGCTCGGGCAGGGTCTGCTCGAAGTCCCGGAGGATGTCGACGATCACCGCCTCGAGCAGCTCCAGCTTGCCCCCGAAGTACTGGTAGATGAGCCCGACGCTGACGTCGGCCGCCTCGGCCAGCTGCTGCACCGACATCGCGTGGTAGCCGGTGCGCTGCATGAGCCGCGCGGCGGCGTCGAGGATCTGCCGGCGGCGCCGCTGGATCCGCTCCGCCCGCCGCGCCTCGCGCTGCACCACTGAATGCTCATTCATTTCGCATGACGCTAGCCGGGCTGGCGCGCACCCGTCAACCGAGCACAAAGCACAGAGAACGTGTTGACAGCCGACAGCCTGCGTGCCAGATTCTGAATGAGCATTCACTCAACAGTCGCGAGCGAAGGGACCTCCCCATGGCGGACTTCGAGGACATCATCTACACCGTCGAGGACAAGACCGCGACGATCACGATCAACCGTCCTCACCGGTACAACGCCTTCACCGCCCGCACCGTGGAGGAGCTCATCAAGGCGTTCCGTCTGGCGTGGGCGGACCACGAGGTGCGCAGCGTCATCCTCACCGGCGCCGGCGACAAGGCCTTCTGCACCGGCGGCGACGTCAAGCAGCGGGCCGAGACCGGCGACTACGGGCCCTCCGAGTCCGGGATGTTCGAGATCGGGTACCTGCAGAAGCTCATCCGGGACATCCCCAAGCCGGTCATCGCCGCGGTCAACGGCGTGGCCATCGGCGGCGGCCACGTGCTGCACGTGCTGTGCGACGTCTCGATCGCCAGCGAGACCGCGCGCTTCGGCCAGGCCGGGCCGCGGGTGGGGTCCTTCGACGCGGGGTTCGGCACGGCATACCTGGCCCGCGTCGTCGGCGAGAAGAAGGCCCGGGAGATCTGGTTCTTCTGCCGGCAGTACTCCGCCGCCGAGGCCCTGGAGATGGGGCTGGTCAACAAGGTCGTGCCGCCGGAGCAGCTCATGGACGAGGCCCGCGCCTGGGCCGCCGAGATCGCGGTGCTGTCCCCCACGGCGATCCGGTTCTGCAAGCAGTCGTTCAACGCCGACACCGACCACCAGGCCGGCTTCTCCAACATGGCGATGACCGCCCTGGACGCGTTCGCCACCTCCGCGGAGGGCATGGAGGGCGCCCGCGCGTTCGCCGAGAAGCGGCCGCCGGAGTTCGACAAGTACGTCCAGTGGCACTGAGCCGCACGGGCTGAACGACAAGGAGACGCTCGTGCACTACGGCTTCGACGAGGACCAGCAGGCCTATGCCCGCGAGATCCGCAGGTTCGCCGAGAAGGTCCTCGCCCCGCACTACCAGGCGGACGACGCCGCGGCCCGGTTCCGCCCCGAGCTGCCCGGGGAGCTGGCCCGGATGGGCCTGACCGGGCTGCGGATCCCCGAGGAGTACGGCGGGCAGGGCGCCTCCGCGGTCATCGCCGGCATCGCCGCCGAGGAGGTCGGGCGGTGCGACTTCAACGCCTCCTACGGGATCATCGTCACCGGCCTGGTCAGCGACATCATCGTCCGCAACGCCAGCCCGGAGCAGAAGGAGGCGTGGCTGCCCGGCATCGCCTCCGGCGAGACCATCCCGTGCATCTGCATCACCGAGCCCGGGCACGGCACCGACGCGGCCAACCTGCAGCTCAAGGCCGTCCCGGACGGCGACGGCGGCTGGACCCTGCACGGTGAGAAGACCTCGATCACCCTGGGCACGGTCGCCGACCGGGGCGTGGTCCTGGCCCGCACCGGCGGCTCCGGCGCCCGTGGGGTCAGCGCCTTCTGGGTCGACATGACCCACCCCACGATCACCCGGTCCGGCTTCGACGACCTCGGCGGGCGCTCGATCGGCCGCGCCTCGATCCACTTCGACGGCACCCCGGTCGGCCGGGACGCGCTCATCGGCGAGGAGGGCGGCGGCTTCGTCTCGACGATGCAGGGCTTCGACTACTCCCGGGCCATCATCGGCCTGGCCTGCCTCGGTGCCGCCCAGGCCTCCCTGGAGGAGGCGCTCCAGTGGGCCCGCGACCGGAAGACCTTCGGCAAGCCGATCGGCTCCTTCCAGGGCGTGTCGTTCCCGCTGGCCGAGGCGGCCACCCACATGCTCGGCGCCCGGCACGTCTGCTACGAGGCGCTGTGGCGCAAGGACGAGGGCCTGGAGCACAGCAGCGAGGCCGCGATGGCCAAGTTCTGGGCGCCCAAGCTCGCCGCCGAGGTCATCCACCGGTGCCTGCTCACCGTCGGCCACGTCGCCTACTCCACCGAGAGCCCGATCGGGCAGCGGCTGCGCGACGTCATCGGCCTGGAGATCGGCGACGGCACCGAGCAGGTCAGCAAGCTCGTCATCTCCCGGCACCTGCTGGGCCGGGAGTTCGCCCCGTGACCTCCGACACCGCACCGAAAGGCACCCGCATGGGCAGGCTCGAGAACAAGATCGCGATCGTCACCGGCGCCGGCCGCGGCATCGGCAAGGGCATCGCCACCAAGCTGGCGGCCGAGGGCGCCCACGTCGTGGTCTCCGACATCGACGGCGACACCGCCGGGGCCACCGCCGAGGAGCTGGGCGGCACCCCGGTCGTCGCCGACGTCGCCTCCCTGGACTCGGTGCGCGCCATGACCGAGCAGGTCATCGCCGCCCATGGTCGGGTCGACGTCCTCGTCAACAACGCCGGCTGGGACCTGGCCGGCCCGTTCCTGGAGTCCGACCCCGCGGTCTGGGACAAGATCGTGCGGATCAACCTCTACGGCGTCCTCAACACCACGTACACCGTGGTGCCGCACATGGTCGAGGCCGGCTCCGGCGCCGTGGTCAACGTCTCCTCCGACGCCGGCCGCGTCGGCTCCTCCGGCGAGGCGGT